>JACCDW010561403.1_pt1 | contig 16652 bp, 11 predicted proteins | sample 7449781 | NCBI WGS metagenome assembly JACCDW01 (sample SAMN15323449, study PRJNA562643) | freshwater metagenome | isolation source: river surface water | place: USA:Blue River Watershed | collected 2017-08-18
GAACTTTGACCCGCGTGCCAAGCTGATGCGCAAAGTCTGCTACGACGTGCTGACAGAACTGGGCCTGGAAAACGACCGCCTGTTCAAGTTGGCCATGGAACTGGAAAAGATTGCGCTGGAAGACCCTTACTTCGTCGAGAAGAAGCTTTACCCGAACGTTGATTTCTACTCGGGTATCGTTCAGAAGGCGCTGGGCATTCCGACGGACATGTTCACCTGTATCTTCGCGCTGGCCCGAACGGTTGGCTGGATGACGCAGTGGGAAGAAATGATTACCGATCCGGAATACAAGATCGGTCGTCCGCGTCAGCTGTACATTGGTGCAGCCCGTCGCGATGTCGCGCCGCTCGAAAAACGCTAATGGCTAGTTGAGTAGTCACTCCGGAAGGGGGCGGCGTAGCCGCCCTTTTCCACAATGAGCGTCGTGTGCGGTTGCAGCATAGGCCAAAAGAGAATTCAGACGTTGCTAGTCAACACACCAGGGGACGGGAACCAAACGGTTCTCAAAACTTATAAGATCAACCGAAAACGGTGACAAACATGATGAAGGAACAATTCGAAAATTCTTACCTGTTCGGTGGTAATGCGCCGTTCGTGGAAGAGATTTATGAAGCCTGGCTGGAAGATGCTGCTTCGGTGCCAGAGTCCTGGAAACAGTACTTCGAAGAGTTGGCGCGTCAGCCGGGGGCAGCCCCGCGTGACGTGGCCCATGCGCCGGTTGTTGCCGCATTCGAGGCCGCGGGTCGTAACGGTGGCTTTCGTCAGACAACGTCGGCTTCGGGTGGCGATGTCCAGAAAAACCTGGCCGTCGAGAACCTCATCAATGCTTACCGTTTCAGTGGCCATCAGCGCGCTGAACTGGATCCGCTCAAACGTGATCTGCGTCCGCAAATCCCGGATCTGGATCCCAAGACCTATGGGCTGAATGATGCGGATATGTCGCGCAGCTTTGATACGGGTGATTACAAGGTGGGCACGGGTCAAACGGCACCACTGAATCAGATCATTGATTCGCTGAAGCAGACCTATTGTCACCACATCGGCGTTGAGTACATGTACATGACGTCGCTGACAGAGAAGAAATGGCTGCAGGCCCGCATTGAACCGAATCGTGGTCAGGCGGCTTATTCCGCTGAAGAAAAGAAACGCTTCCTGGAGCGTCTGACGGCGGCCGAAACCCTCGAACGCTACCTGCATACCCGTTACGTGGGTCAGAAGCGCTTCTCACTTGAAGGCGGCGAATCGTTGATCCTGTCGATGGATGAGCTGATTCGTGTTGCCGGTGGTATGGGCGCCAAAGAAGTGGTGATTGGTATGGCCCACCGTGGTCGTCTGAATGTACTGGTCAATACGCTGGGTAAACCGCCGTCGGTCCTGTTCGCCGAATTCGAAGGCAAGAAGAAAGTCGATCTGGGTTCGGGTGATGTGAAGTACCACATGGGCTACTCGTCAGATGTCGGTACCCCGGGAGGTCCGGTACACCTGACACTGGCTTTCAATCCGTCTCACCTTGAAATTGTGAACCCGGTTGTTGAAGGTTCTGTTTTTGCCCGTCAGTTCCGTATCGGCGAGAACGGCAAGAACGAAATTATCCCGGTCCTGATCCATGGCGACGCTGCCGTCATCGGTCAGGGTTGTAACCAGGAAATGCTCAACTTTGCGCAGACCCGTGGTTACGGCACGGGCGGTACGATCCACATCGTTGTGAACAACCAGATCGGTTTCACCACCTCTGATCCGCGTGACTATCGTTCGGGTTTCTACTGTACCGACATCTTCAAGATGTCGGACTCGCCGATTTTCCACGTCAATGGTGACGATGCCGAAGCAGTTGCTTTTGTGACTCGCCTGGCTGTGGAATACCGTCAGACCTTCAAGAAGGATGTCGTCATCGACATCTTCTGTTTCCGCAAGCTCGGCCACAACGAGCAGGATGAGCCGATGGTGACCCAACCGCTGATGTACAAGAAGGTTCAGGCGCACCCGGGTACCCGCAAGCTGTACGCCGATCAGCTGGTTAATGCCGGTGTGATGCCAGCCGATGGTCCGGATACCATCATCAAGGATTTCCGTGCCCATCTTGATAAAGGTGAGCTGCTGTACAACCCGGTCATCTCGGACTACAAGCGCAACAATGCCCAGGACTGGCGTCCCTACATGACCAAGTCCTACATCGAGACCTGCAACACCAAGGTTCCCGCTAAAGAACTGAAGCGCCTGGGTCTCAAGCTGGCAGAACTGCCCGAGGGCTTTACACCGCATTCGCGCGTCAAGAAGATCGTCGAAGACCGCAAGGCTATGGCCGAAGGCAAGCTGCCGGTGGACTGGGGTATGGGTGAAAACCTGGCCTACGCAACGCTGCTGGCTGAAGGTTACGGTGTACGTATCTCGGGTGAAGACGTTGGTCGCGGCACCTTCTTCCACCGTCATGCCACGATTCATGATCAGAACCGTACCAGTTGGGATGTCGGTAGCTATCAGCCGCTGGCCCATCTGCAGGAGAAGCAGGGCGCCTTCCAGTGTTACGAATCGGTGCTGTCGGAAGAGTCCGTGCTGGCCTTTGAATATGGTTATGCCACTGCCGAGCCGAATCAGCTCGTTGTCTGGGAAGCCCAGTTCGGTGACTTTGTGAACGGTGCCCAGGTCGTTGTTGACCAGTTCATTGCCTCTGGCGAAACGAAGTGGGGTCGTGGCTGCGGTCTCGTGATGCTGCTGCCGCACGGTTATGAAGGACAGGGGCCCGAGCACTCGTCGGCTCGCCCGGAACGTTTTATTCAGCTCTGCGCTGAAATGAACATGGAAGTCTGTGTGCCGTCGAACGCCAGTCAGATTTACCACGTGCTGCGCCGTCAGATGGTTCGCAAACAGCGCAAGCCGCTGGTGATCTTCTCGCCGAAGTCGCTGCTCCGTAACAAAGATGCCAGCTGTTCACTGGATGACCTGTCGAAGGGTGAATTCCAGCGCGTGATTGGAGAAGTGGACGATCTGAACCCGTCGAAGGTGACCCGTGTCATCCTGTGCTCGGGCAAGGTCTACTACGAACTGCTCAACGCTCGCCGTGAACAGAAACTGGATCACATTGCCATCGTCCGTATTGAACAACTCTATCCGTTCCCGGAAGAATCGTTCAAGGCAGAACTGGCGAAGTTCCCAAAAGCCACTGAAATCGTCTGGTGTCAGGAAGAGCCGCGTAACCAGGGCTTCTGGTACTGGTTTGCTTCTCGTCAGCATCTGGCCCGCTCGGTCGGTCCGAAACAGAACCTGCTCCTCGTGTCGCGTCCGGCTGCTGCATCGCCGGCGGTGGGCTACCTGGCCAAGCACAACGAGCAACACAAAACTTTGATCGAGTCCGCTCTGGGCAAGATCGAGTATTAATAATCACCATAAGAGTCCGTGGAGAGAATAATGGCAATTATCGACGTCAAAGTCCCGCAACTGTCTGAATCGGTCGCCGAGGCCACCCTGGTTTCCTGGCACAAGAAAGAAGGCGAAGCCGTTTCCCGCGATGAGAACCTCATCGATATCGAAACTGACAAAGTGGTGCTGGAATTGCCAGCACCGGACGGTGGTGTGATCGTCAAGCTGATCAAGGGTGATGGTGATACCGTCGTCTCGGGTGAAGTCATCGCCCAGATAGACACCGCAGCTACGGCTTCGGCTCCGGCACCAGCCGCCGCGGCTGCCGCACCGGCACCAGCTCCGGCAGCTGCGCCCGCGGCTGCAGCGCCTGCCGCAGCAGCCGGTACCGCTAGCCCCGCTGCCCGTAAGATCCTTGATGAGAAGGGTATTGCTGCGGCTGATGTTGCTGGTACAGGTCGTGGTGGCCGTGTTTCGAAGGAAGATGCCGTTGCTGCTCAGCCGAAGGCTGCCGTTGCAGCTGCTCCGATCGCTTTGGGTGATCGTGCGGAACAACGCGTCCCGATGTCGCGTCTGCGCGCTCGTATTGCAGAGCGTCTGATCCAGTCGAAGAACGAAAACGCCATCCTGACCACGTTCAATGAAGTCAACATGGGCCCGGTCATGGCGCTGCGTAAGCAATATGCCGAGAAGTTCGAGAAGCAGCATGGCGTTCGCCTGGGCTTCATGGGCTTCTTCGTCAAGGCCGCCTGTGCCGCCCTGCAGAAGTTCCCGATCCTCAACGCTTCGGTCGATGGTAACGACATCGTTTACCATGGTTACATCGACATCGGTATCGCTGTCGGTTCGCCGCGTGGTCTGGTCGTGCCGATCATCCGTAACGCCGACCAGTTGAGCATCGCCGAGATCGAAATGAAGATTGCCGAGTTCGGTGCCAAGGCCAAGGACGGCAAGCTCTCGATGGAAGAACTGTCGGGTGGTACCTTCTCGATCTCTAACGGTGGTGTGTTCGGTTCAATGCTGTCGACGCCGATTATCAACCCGCCGCAGTCGGCTATCCTGGGTATCCACGCCACGAAGGATCGAGCTGTGGTCGAAAATGGTCAGGTTGTGATCCGTCCGATCAACTACCTTGCCATGTCGTATGACCACCGCATCATCGACGGCCGTGAAGCCGTTCTGGGTCTGGTCACGATGAAGGAAGCGCTGGAAGATCCAGCTCGCCTCCTGCTCGGCGTCTAAGAAAGGAACATCACGATGTCTCAGCAATTTGACGTACTCGTGATCGGTGGCGGTCCTGGCGGCTATGTGGCAGCCATCCGCGCCGCGCAGCTCGGCTTCAAAGTCGCCTGCTGCGAATCGAATCCGTATGCCGACCCTAAGGGTCAGCCACGTTTGGGTGGTACTTGCCTGAACGTTGGTTGTATCCCATCGAAGGCACTGCTGCATACCTCGCATATGTTCGAGGAAGCCGGTCACGCCTTTGCCGATCAGGGTATTACCGTGGGTGCACCGAAGATTGACGTTGCCAAGATGCTGGCCCGCAAGGCTACCATTGTCACGCAGCTGACTCAGGGCATTGCTGGCCTGTTCAAAAAGAACAAGGTCACGTTCCTGGCAGGTCACGGTAGCTTCGTTGGTCAGGGTGCTGCCGGCTGGCAGGTTCAAGTCGGTAAGGAAACGGTGGAGGCCAAACAGGTCATCATCGCCACCGGCTCGACCGCCCGTCATCTGCCTGGTGTGCCGGTTTGTAACGAAATCGTTTGCGACAACATCGGCGCCCTCGAAATCGGTGTCGTACCGAAGAAACTGGCTGTCATTGGTGCTGGCGTCATCGGTCTGGAAATGGGTAGCGTCTGGCGTCGTCTGGGTGCCGAAGTGACTGTCCTCGAAGCCATGCCGGATTTCTTGGCAGCGGCCGACCAGGATATCGCCAAAGAAGCTCAGAAGATCTTCACGAAGCAAGGCCTGTCCTTCAACTTCGGCGTCAAGATCGGCGATATCAAGAAGACCGCCAAGGGCGTGTCGATCAACTACACCGACAAGGATGGTAAGGCTCAGAAGCTGGATGCCGACCGACTCGTCGTATCGATTGGTCGTATTCCCAATACGCAAGGTCTGGGTGCCGACAAGGTCGGTCTCAAGCTGAACGAGCGTGGTATGGTTGAGGTCGATGGTCACTGCAAGACCAATCTGCCAGGCGTCTGGGCAATCGGCGATGTCGTGCGTGGCCCGATGCTGGCCCACAAAGCCATGGAAGAGGGTGTTGCCGTTGCTGAACTGATGGCTGGTCAAGCAGGGCATATCAGCTTCGACTTCATCCCCTGGGTCATCTACACCGATCCGGAAATTGCCTGGGTGGGTAAGACCGAACAGCAGCTCAAGGCGGAAGGCGTTGCCTATAAGGCTGGCAAGATCCCGTTCCTGGCCAACGGCCGCGCGCTGGGTGCCGGTAATGCCCAGGGCTTCGTTAAGATGCTGGCGGATGCCAAGACGGATCGCATCCTCGGTGTGCACATCATTGGTCCGAACGCTTCGGAGCTGATTGGTGAGTGCGTGGTGGCGATGGAGTTCGGCGCTGCGAGCGAAGACCTGGCCCGTATCTGCCACGGTCACCCGACCCTGTCGGAAGTGGTGCACGAAGCCGCGTTGGCCTGCGATAAACGCCCGCTGCACTTCTAAGCGTTACTCGTACCAACAAAAAACGGAACCTTCGGGTTCCGTTTTTTGTTGGAGCCGCAGGCTTGGTATAGATGACGGTTGCCGGACGGTTGCCGTATGGTCGGCGTTATTTCTTGAGCCAGCCCTTCTTATGGAAGTACCAGAAGGGCACCGTGATCGAAATAGCCATCAGGGTGAGAGAGAATGGGTAGCCATACTCCCAATCCAGTTCCGGAAGGAAGCGGAAATTCATGCCATAGATACTTGCGATCAGCGTTGGCGGCAGCATCGCAACTGACGCCACCGAGAAGATCTTGATAATCCGGTTTTGATTGATGTTGATGAAACCAACGGTCGCATCCATTAAGAAGTTCAGTTTGTCGAACACAAAACCTGTGTGGCCATCGAGTGAGTCGATATCGCGAAGAATCTGACGGCCTTCATCATTCTGCTGTTCATTCAGTAGCTTCACGCGCATGAGAAAAGAGACGGCGCGGCGGGTATCCATCAGGTTACGGCGGATACGGCCGTTCAAATCTTCTTCGACGGCTATGCCTGACAGGACGATACCAGCAGCGTCATCCGACATCTCGCTACCCAGTACCTGTTTGCTGAATTTGTCGAGTCGATCATAAATGCCCTCGATAATATCGGCCGAGTACTCCACATCAATGTCGAGCAGTTGCAGCAATACGTCCTTTTCATCGCTCACGTAATAAGGTTGGCGACGTGCCCGAAGACGCAGTAAACGGAACTGCGCCATTTCGTCTCGACGGATGCTGAAGAGCATCCCGGCCTTAAGGATGAAGGCCACACGCATGGTGTCACTGTCTTCATCGGAATGCTGGAAGAAGTCGGAACGGATATGCAGCTCACCATTTTCTTCTTCGAAGAAACGGGCAGAAGCCTCAATGTCACCGACTTCATCCTCTTCAGGCAGATCAATCTGAAAGGTCGTTTTTGCCCAGTCACGCTCCTCCTCAGTCGGGGATTCGAAGTCGACCCAGACAGGATGGCAATGCTGCAGATCTTCCAGTGACTCGACTGTCACTTGCTGCAAGCGGCCGTGGTTGAGCTCAAAAGCGGTAATCATGGCGCGAACTATATCCAACTACACGTCATCGGTAAAGCAAAAACCCGGATAAATACTGTCATATCAGGGAGATGACGCATTTTTTTCTGCTGGCGGCAACTTCTCTGCCGCCAGATCGGGTGCGTTCTTGAGGTTCGGTGTTAGTGGAAGGCCTGCCCGTTGCTTGGCCCGAATTTCCTTAACAGTTTCTTCAAGCGCAACAAACCGCTCCGGCGTTGCCGGGTGTGTCGACATATGGCTGCTCTGAATGGCGCCTGGCGAGAGAGTCGCCATTCGGCGCCAGAACTGGGGTGCCTCTTCGATATTGCCGCCTGCCTGCGCCAGAATATAAAGGCCGACATAATCGGCTTCGGCTTCGAAGTCCTGGGAGTAAGCGTTACCGCCCAGGCTGCCGAATAACCCCTGAGTGGGGATCTTCAAAAAAATCTGAGCCGCGATGTCCAGAATGCTCCCTAGCGCATAGTTCGTCATTTTAGAGCGCATGTGACTCATGCTGTTATGGGCAATTTCGTGGGAAATGACCAGGCCGAGTTCCGTATCGCTGGTGGCAAAGCGCATCATGCCACGCTGCACGATCACCTGTTTACCATCGGCGTAGGCGTTGACCTCGTCACCGTTGCCTAGAACGACCGGGTAGCTGCATGCACGATCTGGTTTGAGCAACAGACTCTGTCCAAGACCCTGGCCCTGTTGTGCCTGCGTCTTTGCCGGCACCTTCCGCAGCACATCGAGTCGAACGGGTTGCCCGTTACTGGTTTGCTTCTGGATCTCATTGAGCGCTTGTTTAAGTGACTCTGCTCCTGTGCCTGAAGGTGACCACATACCAATCTGGCTGATGACGTCACCTGCCCGGATGCCCGCTTTGTCAGCAGCTGATCCGGAAACGACATAGACCACCTGAACAGCATCCGTCAATTGATAGTCGGTTTCGGCCGTTTCCTTGAACTGCTCACCCAGCAGAGTAGTGCTGTTGGCCAAGGCCATCCCAGTCGTGTAGCGGATATCGTCGCCACAGAGATCAGAGCCTTTGGTCAGCAAAGGATAGCTCACCCGTAGTAGCCGCTTTTGATCCTCCAGGTAAGCCTGCAAGGCGACCTGTCGTTGTTTGCGAGCCTCTGTTTCTGCAGCAACGCTATTAACTTTGACGCGTTGGGTCGTCGGGGCGCAAGCCGTGAGCAGGCTCAGGCTGCATAAAAGAACGCCCGCGACCAGCAGATACTGGTTGCGGGCGCGTGGGCGCATCATCTGCGGTCGGTTCAGCTTATTGCTCCAATAGACTGCGCAGCATCCACGCTGTTTTTTCATGGATCTGAATACGCTGTGTCAGCAGATCGGCCGTTGCCTCATCGCCGGCTTTATCCACCAGTGGGAATAGCGCACGTGCTGTACGAACGGCGGCCTCATTGCCGGCGACGAGTTCCTTGATCATGTCGAGGGCTTTGGGTACGCCCTTACATTCTTTAATGGAGGTCAGTTTGGCAAAGTCGGCATAGGTGCCCGGTGCAGGAAATCCTAGCGCACGAATTCGCTCGGCAATCGCGTCAGACGCCAGCCAGAGTTCGTTGTACTGGGTTTCAAACATCAGATGCAACGTCTGGAACATGGGGCCGGTGACGTTCCAGTGAAAATAATGCGTTTTTAAGTACAGCGTAAAGTTGTCTGCTGCAAAGTTGCTGAGACCCGCAGCAATGGCTTTACGCTCTTTTTCTGGAATTCCGATATCAATCTTCATGAACCGTCTCCTTGGAAAGCAGGTGAATCTGCTTGTTCCCATTATGCGCAAAAAATGCGCGGGATGAAATAGTACAAAGAGTAGGCTCCCAACGTTAAAATACGCTTATGAATTTCAGTGACCTAAACCCTAATGCGCCGGGCATGGTTGGCGCGTATGCTAGTGCGCTTGCTGCCAAAGGTTTTGATGCCGATCCTGCACAAATGCAGGCCGTTGAGCGGCTTGAGACTTTGTATCAGGCCCTGATGAGTTTCAAGACGGCACGGGGTAGTAAACTACGGCGCATGCTGTCGCCACCGCCGGTACCCCGTGGCGTGTATTTCTGGGGCGGGGTTGGTCGCGGTAAAAGTTTCATCATGGATTGCTTTTTTGCGGCCGTGCCTTATAAGCGCAAAAAGCGGATTCACTTTCATGCCTTCATGCATCAGATACATGCTGAACTGCGCCAGCATGCTGGCAAGGCAGATCCGTTGGTGCCGGTGGCCGAGCGTATTGCCAAAGAAACGCGCTTGCTGTGTTTTGATGAATTTCACGTGTCGGATATTGCCGATGCCATGATCCTGGGACGGCTGCTGGAGCTGTTGTTCGAGAAGGGGGTCATCTTTGTCATGACCAGCAATTACCCGCCGGACAATCTTTATCCGAATGGCTTGCAGCGTATGAATTTCCTGCCGACGATCGAGCTCTTGAAGCAGAAGATGGACGTGATGCCGCTGGATGGCGGTCAAGATTACAGACTGCGCAAGCTGGAAGTGATGCCGGTTTACCACGTCCCGCATGATGATGAGACGCAGCGCGCCATGGCAGAATATTTCGAAGTAGCTGCCACGATGCCGGGTAAATCAGGCACTATTGACATCAATGGTCGAAAAATCAAGACGGTGCTACAGGCGCCCGGAGTCGTCTGGTTCGATTTCTTTGCCATTTGCGGTGATGGTCGTGCCCAGACCGATTATCTCGAACTGGTGCGCGAATATCACACGATTCTCGTGTCGAATATTCCGGTACTGGAAGTACGGCACGGCGCGGAAGCCCGTCGATTTACCTGGTTGGTCGATGTGTGCTATGACCACCGGGTTAAGCTGATTATTTCAGCAGCTACCAACCCGGATGATTTGTATGTCGAAGGCCCCAATGCGCACGAGTTTTTCCGCACCGCCAGCCGCCTCACCGAGATGCAGTCGCGCGAATACCTCGCGCTACCGCATCTGGTGGAGATCGTTAGAACTTAAGCCTTGTTGAGTGCCTGATCCAGATCGGCGATCAGGTCGTCGATGTGCTCGATACCGACCGACAGACGAATCATATCTTCCGACACACCGGCCTTGGCCAGCTCTTCCGGAGATAGCTGGCGGTGTGTGGTAGATGCCGGGTGACAGGCCAGGGTCTTGCAATCACCGATATTCACCAGACGCGTGACCAGTTGCAGGGCATCCTGGAACTTGCCACCACCATCGCGCCCCCCCTTGACGCCAAAGTTCAGGATGCCCGAGGCGCGACCGCCCATGTACTTCTGGACTAGCGCATGATCTTTGTGATCCGGTAGGCCTGCGTAGTTGACCCAGCTGACCTTCGGATGATCCTTCAAGAAGTTGGCAATCTTCAGGGCGTTGCTACAGATACGATCCATCCGTAGTGTCAGCGTTTCAATACCTTGCAGAATCAGGAAGGCATTGAAGGGAGAAATGGCTGCACCCATATTACGCAGCGGCACAACGCGGGCACGACCGATATAAGCTGCCGGGCCAAGCGCTTCGGTATAAACCACACCATGGTATGAAACATCAGGCTCGTTCAGACGCTTGAACTTGGCCTTGTGTTCCGCCCAGGGGAATTTGCCGCTATCGACGATGATGCCGCCGATCGAATTGCCGTGGCCACCCAGGTACTTGGTCAGGGCATGAACCACGATGTCGGCACCGTGTTCGAAAGGACGGCACAAGTAGGGTGAGGGGACCGTATTGTCAACGATCAGCGGCACACCGTGCTTATGAGCGATTTCAGCCAGCTTTTCGAAATCAGTAATGTTGCCCAGCGGATTGCCGACGGATTCGCAGAAGACAGCCTTGGTCTTGGCATCGATCAGTTTCTCGAAGGCCTGCGGATCACGGTAGTCGGCAAAACGGACTTCAATGCCGTATTGAGGCAGGGTATGGGCAAACAGGTTGTAGGTGCCACCGTAGAGGGTGCTCGACGTGACGATATTGTCCCCGGCTTCGGCAATCGTCTGGATGGCGTAGGTAATCGCGGCCATGCCAGAAGCCAGTGCCAGACCCGCAATACCACCTTCCATGGCAGCAACGCGCTTTTCCAGCACATCCTGCGTTGGGTTCATGATACGCGTATAGATGTTGCCAGGAACCTTCAGGTCAAACAGATCGGCACCATGCTGTGTGCTATCGAATGCGTAGGAGGTCGTCTGATAAATAGGAACAGCAACTGCTTTGGTCGTCGGGTCAACTTCATAGCCTGCATGAACAGCCATCGTTTCAAGTTTCATACGTGTCTCCGGTAAAACAGTGGTGTGTTGTTATGAGGGTTTTTTGTGAGCATACCGCATTGGATCGATAGCGCGCACGAGATCTTTTTCCAGGGGCATGGGCTCGCCGCTGATCATGCACGCGAGAATCTCGCCGCATAGGCTGGCGAATAGAATGCCGCGGGCACCAAAGCCGTTATTCACATAGAGGCCATCGACACGGGCTCGTGCCGCACGTGACTGACTGGTGAGCGCTGCATGGTTGATGGCGGGGAGTTGCCCTACCAGGGGGAGGCGATCGGGTACCACGGGTCGCCATCCGACTTTACCGCCCAGTTGTTGATCAGACGCATCAGGTAATCGAACCGCATCAGCCTGGAGCATGGCGGCTAAGGTCTTCAGATTTTCTGCATGTTCTTCGGGGCGAAGATCAGGGCCTGTGTCATCCACGATAAAGCTGGCACCGCAGGTACTGCGGCCGTTAATGGACGGCGTCCAGTAACCCTGACGGCAGAGTACCGTGCGTGGTGCTGGCCCTGGCGGGCTATCAAATACTGTCGTCTGGCCACGGGCGGCACGAATCGGTAGGGCATGACTGAATGCTGCCCCTAGGCGTGGCGCATCTGCAGCATTGGCCAGCACAACAATATCTGCCTCGGTAATCAGGCGGTTATCCGGTGCATAGGCGGCCCAACCGGTGCTGGTTTGCTGTAACCGCTCAACATGCGTCTGTTCCAGCAAGAGGGCACCGGACTTAGCCAGTAACTGACGACAGTAATCCGAGGGGTTGACCCAGCCTCCAGACGGGAACCACCAGCCACCATCTCGGAGGGGCAGGTTTGCCAGGGCACTGGCCGCAGATGGTTCGACCCACTGCAGAAGCTCGCTCGGTGTTTCCAGTGCCCGGACCGTGCGCTGCATGACTTCGGCCTGTGCCGCATCTCGTGCCAGATGGAGGACGCCACAGGCCTGCCACGAAACGGGGTGGCCAGCAAACTCGAGTTGTTGCAAACGGCCTAGCGTTGCCAAAAAACCAGTACGGGTGAGTCTTGAGAGGATGTTGTCGTCAATCGATGGCAATGGACGGATAACCCCGGCCTGGTTGCCGGAAGCGCCGCTGGCCAGCGTGTTGGATTCCAGAATTGTGCATTGCCAGCCGCGCGCGCTTAAGCGTTCGGCAGTCGCAGTACCCGCCAGACCGGCACCAATAATCAGTGCGTGGCCGACGGGTCGACCGGGGTTGGGGTTAGGCCGTCGTTCACGAAACATGCCAGTCAGCATCTCACGCTTCTGGGCAAACCCCGGGCACAGGGTCAGATCAAATCCATGCCCTATCAATCGGCGGCGCAGAGCGCCGTTCACACTCCAGGTTGCCAATGTTGTTTCAGCACCAGAAAGGCGTGCCAGAGCCTGGCAGACGTTGTCTGACCAGATCCCGGGGTTCTTGGCGGGAGAAAAGCCATCAAGATAAATGGCATCGGCACGGGCCGGAAGGTTGGAGAGTGCTGTCTCCGCATCGCCGAGGATCAGGGTGAGGATGATCCGACCCTGATCAAAGGCCAGCCGGTGCGTCCCTTCGCTGAGTATCGGCCACTGCTGGATGAGTTCATCGACACAATCGTCGGGAAGGGTCTCCCGGTAGGGGGCAAGCAGCCGTGCCAGGTCGTCCTTAAATAAAGGATGCTTCTCGACGGATACAAAATGTAGCCGTTTGCAACGTGTGCTATTGGACTGTTCTCGCCATGCAGTCCAGGTTGTCAGAAAATTGAGCCCGAGCCCGAAACCGGTTTCAACAATGACAAAACGCTCTCGACCACGCCAACGTGCGGGTAAATTGTTGCCACCTAAAAAAACATGCCGGGCTTGCGCGATGGCACCAGCCCGGCTGTGATACACGTCGTCGTAAAACGGCGCGTACGGCGTACCGTCATCAGTCAGTGACAGTGTCGCCGGTGTGATGGACATTTAGTCGATGCTTCTCATCTGCGGGAAGAGAATGACATCGCGAATGGCCGGAGAATCGGTGACCAGCATGATCAGGCGGTCAATGCCGATACCGCAACCACCCGTCGGCGGTAGACCAAATTCCAGCGCGTGGATGAAATCGGCATCGTAGTACATGGCCTCTTCGTCACCGGCTTCCTTGGCGGCAACCTGAGCGAGGAAACGTTCTGCCTGATCTTCCGGGTCGTTGAGCTCCGAGAAACCATTGGCAATTTCGCGACCGACAATAAAGAGTTCGAAGCGTTCGGCGATCTCCGGGTTCTTGTCGCTACGGCGAGCCAGGGGCGAGACCTCGGCCGGGTAGTCGACAATGAAAGTCGGTTCCCAAAGCTGGGCTTCAGCGGTTTCTTCAAAGAACATGAGCTGTAGGCCACCCAGACCAGCCATCTTGGGAATATCGACCTTGCGTTTGGTCAGTTCTTCGCGCAGCCAAGCTTCATCATTGAGCTGTGCCTCAGTGTACTGCGGGCAGTGTTTCATCACGGCCTGCACAATGGTCAGACGGTGGAAGGGTTTCGACAGATCCAGCTCGCGACCCTGGTAAGTGAAGGTTTCCTTGCCCAATGCCTCTCGGGCAGCATGACGGATCACCCCTTCGGTGAAGTTCATCATGCTCTTGTAGTCCGCGTAGGCCTCGTAGAACTCCATCATGGTGAATTCGGGGTTATGGCGAGGGCTCAAACCTTCGTTACGGAAATTGCGGTTGATCTCGAAAACTTTTTCAAACCCCCCAACCACCAGGCGCTTCAGATAGAGCTCCGGCGCAATACGCAGGTAGAGCGGCATATCCAGTGCATTGTGGTGGGTCGTAAACGGTTTCGCCGAGGCGCCACCCGGAATCGGGTGCATCATCGGTGTTTCCACTTCCAGGAAGCCGTCATGCACCATATAGGCTCGAATCGATTGCACCAGCTTACTACGGGCGACAAAGGTCGCGCGCGATTCCTGATTCATGATCAGATCCAGGTAACGCTGGCGGTAGCGTTGTTCGATATCGGTGAGGCCGTGGAATTTTTCCGGCAGCGGGCGTAGGCACTTGCTAAGCAGGCGGATCGATTCACAGGATACGGTCAGCTCGCCGGTTTTGGTCTTGAAGAGCGTGCCGGTACAACCGATCAGATCACCCAGATCCCACTTCTTGAAGGCGTCATAAATTTCTTCGCCGACTTTGTCGCGGGTGACATGCAGCTGGATGCGACCGGACACATCCTGAATCGTGAGGAACGAAGCCTTGCCCATAACCCGCTTGAGCATGATACGACCGGCCACACTGACCGAAATCGGCATGGCTTCCAGTTCTTCCGGTGTCTTCGGGTCAAAGTGTTCGACCAGTTTGGCGGCCAGATTCTCGCGCTGGAAATCGTTCGGGTAGGCGTTACCCGACTCGCGCCACTGGCGGAGCTTCTCCCGGCGTTCTGCAACCAGCTGGTTATCGTCGTGCACTGCAGCTATGGTTCCGTTGTTCTGATCAGTCATGGTCGTTTTCCGTTGATTTGTCTGTTCACAGACCCTGTTAGACGCCTTGCTTCAGGCTCTCTTCGATAAATTGATCCAGGTCGCCATCAAGCACGCCCTGTGTGTTACCTACTTCTACGTTGGTGCGCAAATCCTTGATGCGCGACTGGTCGAGCACATAAGAGCGGATCTGATGCCCCCAGCCGATGTCTGACTTGGCATCTTCCAGTTTCTGCTGTTCGGCCTGGCGTTTACGCAGTTCGAACTCGTAGAGGCGGGCGCGCAGCATCTTCCAGGCCTCATCGCGGTTGCGATGTTGCGAGCGGTCATTTTGACACTGCACCACAATGTTGGTCGGGATGTGAGTTAGGCGAACAGCCGAGTCGGTCTTGTTAATGTGCTGGCCACCGGCACCCGAAGCGCGGTAGGTATCAGTGCGCACATCAGCTGGGTTAATGTCGATCTCGATCGAATCATCAACTTCCGGGTAAACGAAGACGCTGCAGAACGAGGTATGGCGACGCGCATTCGAATCGAACGGTGATTTGCGCACCAGACGGTGCACACCAGTTTCTGTGCGCAGCATGCCATAACAGTAATCACCCGTCAGGCGCAGTGTGGCCGATTTGATACCAGCGACATCGCCTTCGGATTCCTCTAGAACCTCGACAGTGAAGCCCTTGCGCTCGCCGTAACGAATATACATACGTAGCAACATCGAAGCCCAGTCCTGGGCTTCGGTACCGCCGGCACCCGCCTGAATTTCGATAAAGCAGGGGTTCGGGTCCTGGGGGTTATTGAACATGCGACGAAATTCCATCGCTGCCACGTTTTTCTCGATGCCATCGATATCGGCGCTGACCGCATTCAGCGTGTCATCGTCGTTTTCTTCGCGGGCCATCTCGAACAGGTCTCCCGTGTCATTCAGGTTCTGCTCGATGTTATTGAGTGTGAGCACCACACTCTCAAGACTTCTCAGTTCGCGACCCAGCTCCTGCGCGCGCTGGGCATCATTCCAGATGTTGGGATCTTCTAGGATCTGGGATACTTCGACGAGACGCGCAGATTTGGCATCGTAGTCAAAGATACCTCCGTAGACCATTGGCGCGGTCGGCCAGGTCTGTCAGGTGGTTGGCAAGGCTGTTGAGCTGTTCAGCTTCCATGATGCGGCTTCTTTTTGTGTGGTTCTGACGAATAGCACAACATTATAGCTGTCCCCCTTGTATTCGTCTGCGGCTTTGTGTATAGTTTCGGTCTCGACGCGCTCGTAGCTCATCTGGATAGAGTACTTGGCTACGAACCAAGGGGTAGGGAGTTCGAATCTCTCCGAGCGCGCCAGAATACAAGGCCTCCAGCAATGGGGGCCTTTTCTTTTGTCTCATAGATTGCATTTCCATTTCTCTTAGAGAAACCTCCGTCGATTTCTCGGGCTATTAGAGGCAGTTTGTCTCATGCAAAAGTCATAAAAATATCTGGCATAGACGAAGCTGTCTAAGACTTATGGGTAAATAATACTTATGGGTAAATAATGACACTAGTCACACTTAATCAGGGACAATTGCGCGGACTTGATCTTGGAACTGTAAGTGTATTTCATGCCGTGCCTTATGCTACGGCTATGCGTTTCCAGGCCCCCGATTTCGCACCTCCGTGGGATGGTGTACTTGACGCAACACGCCCAGGCGCCATCTGTCCACAAGCTCCATCCCGAGTTGATTTCATTATGGGAGCTCCGAAAGTCAAACGGGAGATGTCAGAAGACTGCCAGCTTCTATCTGTCTTTACACCTGATTTGAAGGGGCGTCGGCCGGTCATGCTGTGGATTCATGGCGGTGCCTTTATCACCGGTGGCGGACAGGAACAATGGAACA
>JACCDW010817513.1_pt1 | contig 16650 bp, 25 predicted proteins | sample 7449781 | NCBI WGS metagenome assembly JACCDW01 (sample SAMN15323449, study PRJNA562643) | freshwater metagenome | isolation source: river surface water | place: USA:Blue River Watershed | collected 2017-08-18
AAAAAATGAAAAATCAAATTCAAAGGGGATTCCCTAACCCCGCATTTAGGGACGAGTTCTTCTCACCATTAGATACTTTATTCGATAAAGTATTTTCAGAATCATTTCCTGAATTAACAAAGGAAATCGGTATCAACCCATTCCAACAAAACGCTTATCCAAAATGTGACATCATTAATTTTGATGACCGTATTGAGATTGTAGCAGAAGTTCCGGGTTTAACTAAAGAACAAATTACCATTGATGTAGATGGTGATGTGATTACACTAAAAGGAGAAAAATCAACTAAAGCAACTGAAAAGGAAGGTGGTACATATCTTCGCAGAGAAGTTAAACGTTCATCATTCTTAAGAAGCTTTACAGCTGATTCTAAAATCTTTGATTTAGATAATGTAAAAGCATCATTCGAAGATGGTGTATTAGAGTTACATATACCAAAGAGAGAACCTGAAAAACCAAAGAAAAGAACAATTTCAATTGGTTAATTTATTCTAAACAAACAACTAACAATAAGTGGGGGTGATTGATTTCACCCTCATTTTTATTTTGAGTATATTTATATATACAATTTAAAAAAACAAATTATGAAGCCAGAATACAAAAATAGAGCTCAAGAACATTTGGAAGCTATTGCTAAAAGAGCTAAAGTTATTTCCGAAATGTTAAAAGGTGAAAGACCTGCAAATCAAGCGGAAGCAATTAAGTTATCAAATGAAATCGAAAGATTGGTAGAATTAACAACAAACATTGTAGATTTATCTTAATATGAATTGGTTAAAATATTTAGTTGGATTATCAGCAATTATTGTTGCTGGATGTGCCGCTTACTTTTCCGTGACAGGATTGGGTGTCCTTTTTGCAGGAGCAACCACTTCCGTAATGGTGATGGCTGGTGCGTTAGAATTCGCTAAATTAGTGGCCGCAACATATCTAAAGCAACAATGGGATGTTATCAAAGGGTTTAACAAATGGTACTTAGCCACATCGGTAGCAACACTTATGCTAATCACATCAGCTGGTATCTTTGGTTACCTATCTAATGCTTTCCAACAACAAAATTTAGAACTACAAAAAGTTGAAAGAGATATTGCAGTATATCAAACTCAAATTGAAAAGAATGATAAGGAGATTGAAAGATACACAACTCAATTAACTAACCAACAAAACATTCGTAACTCACAGGAAAGTAACCTATCTAAACAAATTGATAACAATAGGTCTACTTCAAGAGTATCTCAAATGATTAGAACTGCTGATAAAGAAATCGCATCAGTATCCAAACGTATTGATGAATTAACTATACAAAACAACGTAGCATTAGATTCAATCAACTCAATTAAGAATAACAACATTGAATTAGAAAGAGAAGTGGGTGGATTTCGTTTCGTAGCAGAGGCATTTAATGTTCCACTTAACGATGTTGTAAAATTCTTTATTCTTATTATCGTATTAGTATTTGACCCATTAGCGGTTGCGTTGATTATTGCTTTTAACGGATTGATTATGAAACGTAAACAGGATGATGAAGATACTAAGGAGTATGAAGTTTATGGTGATAAGAAAAAACAAAAAGAGGCTTTAGTTGAAATGATGCAAAAAGATGAGGAGTTAGGATTATATGATGAACCAATAACTCTATCGGAAAAAGATGCGGAAGTGTTCTTTAATGAAATAGAAAATCCATCAGAACCAAATGAAACATTAGTTAATGCGGCTACTCAATATAATGAGGACATAAAAAAAAACGAAATTGATTCCGCTACAAAGAATGTGGGAGAAGATGAAATAACTCTAACCGATGAGGAAAAAAAGGCATTAGAGCCTGAAATTACCGATGAAATTTTATTAAAACTTCAACCTGACTATTCAAAGAGACCTATTGATTATGATGGTGATGGTACTATTGATGGGTATGATACAAATGGTGATGGTATAATAGATATAGTAAGAGCACAACATCCAGCACGAGCGGCAGCAATACAAAATATGTTACCATATTATGCTAGACCTGAATTCAATTGGGATGACCGTAAGAATTGGATAAATGACCAAAATGCGGTTAATTATTGGATTAAAAACATCAAACCAAATCAATACCCTGAAGATTTTACAACCAAATCATACTAATATTTGGTAAACTGAAGATTTTTTCGTATATTTGTATAACAACAAATTATACCAAAAATGAATTTAGGTTATGCGTGTATTAATATGAGTATGGGTAAGAAAGTTACTACTAACCGAGCTATGGTTAAGAGAACTTTCCAATCAAAAGGTTTGGATTATGTATCCGAACTAGCATTACTCAATGCAAAAGATATCATTAAGATTTTAGAATGGAATCGATTAAATGGAATTAAACTATTTCGTTTATCATCTACTATCGTACCTTGGGGTGACCATTTAGACCTTACACAATTAAAAGATTACAAAGAAATCAAATCCGAGTTAAGAAAAGCCGGTGATTTTGCTAAGTTTTGGAATATGCGTATAAACTCACATCCTGGTCCATTTGTTGTATTAACTTCACCAAATGAAGAAGTTGTTAAAAACGCAATTGCTGATTTAGAATTACACGCTAAAATATTTGATATGATGGGGTTATCTAAGACTCCATTCAATAACATTAATATTCATTGTAATGGTGTATATGGAGATAAAAAATCTGCAATGGATAGATTCATCCAAAACTTCAAAAGATTATCACCATCGGTACGCAAACGATTAACAGTAGAGAACGATGATAAGGCTTCTATGTATTCGGTTAAAGACCTTATGTACATCCATCAAAATACAGGAATACCTATTGTATTTGATTACCATCACCACCAATTTTGTACAGGTGATTTATCCGAAGAAGAAGCTCTTAAATTGGCAGCAACAACCTGGCCAAAAGATATTAAGCAAGAAGTGCATTATTCCGAATCAAAAGCATTGCACGAAAATAATCCAAAAGAAAAACCACAGGCTCACTCAATCTATATCAACTCATTACCAAACACATACGGATTGGATATTGATGTTATGGTAGAAGCCAAAGGTAAAGAATTAGCAATACTCCCTTTTATAAAATGATGAATTATATCGCCATATTAACATTTCAAATAATGTTCAATATCTTTAAAGTATTGGAGATTAAATTTACTTATGAGAATCAACTCAATAGGTTACTTCTTAATTCAGTATGGATTAACTTAGTATCACTTGCATCGGTTTATTTCTCATTGGATAGTTTACTAAAAGGTGATATGTGGGTACTACCTTTTTACATTGGTGGTAGTGTATTGGGTAAGTGGATAGCAATGACTCAAATGGATAATTTAGAATCCAAATTATTTATATTTTTCAAAACAAAAGAAGATGGCAAAAGGAATACTAGAGTTCGACCTAAATGAACCAGATGATATAATGGCCCATAAAAGAGCTATTAAAGCAACCGATATGGCAGAAGCATTATGGACTATCACACACAATACAAAGAAAGGATTGGAGTGGAGTATGGAAGGTAAGGAGATTGATAAATACGAAGCGTTAGAATTAGTATATGAAAAGATATACGAAATTTTGGAGGAACATAACATTAAATTGGATGATATAATATACTAACACATGAATACATTAGATAAAAAATACCAAGACCTTCTGCAAGATATTTTGGATAATGGTGTACACAAATCAGATAGAACTGGTACAGGTACAATATCAGTATTTGGTAGACAGATTAGACATAATATGAAGCAAGGTTTTCCAATCCTAACTACAAAAAAAGTTGCATGGAAAGGAGTTGTATCGGAACTACTTTGGTTCTTAACCGGTCAAACTAATATTTCTTTTTTATTAAAACACAACAATCATATTTGGGATGGTGATGTGTATAAGAATTATGCTGCTAAAACATCGATGGATGTGAATGGGCAATATACAAAAGAACAATTTATTGAAAAGATACAAACTGATAAAGACTTTGCAAAGAAGTGGGGAGATTTGGGACCTATCTATGGTAAGCAATGGAGAAAGTGGAAAGGTGATACTTGGGTAGAAGGAAACACGGATGGAACTGAAGGGTTTTATCTTCAATCTCAATATGTTGACCAAATTGATAATTTAATCAATGAACTTAAAACTAATCCGGATAGTAGGAGATTAATAATTAGTGCTTGGAATGTAGGTGAGTTGGACCAAATGACACTACCACCTTGTCATTATGGATTTCAAATTTATACAAGAGAAGAAAATGGACAAAGATATATTTCTTTGATGTGGAATCAACGAAGTGTAGATACATTTTTAGGATTACCTTTTAATATTGCTTCGTATGGATTACTACTTCATATTATAGCAAACGAAGTGGGTATGATACCCGATGAACTAATTGGTAACTTAGGTGATACTCATTTATATTCAAATCACATTGAACAGGCAAAAGAACAAATAGGTAGAGACCCATTTGATTTACCACAACTAAAAACCGATGCAAAGATAGATGGTATATGTTGTAATACACCTGATGATTTTGTATTAGAAGGGTATCAATCACATCCAGCAATTAAAGCACCTTTATCAAATTAATTATGGCAAATTTTGATGTAAAAATTAAACAACCAAAGAGAGTTGAAAAAAAGTGGGGACATGAATTATGGATTCATAATGATAATCAATATTGTGGCAAACTATTAGTTTTCACAAATAGTGGTAATAAGTTTTCAATGCACTATCACATGATAAAAAACGAAACTTGGTATGTGCAAGAAGGAGCATTTCAATTTGATTGGATTGATACTGAAACTGCGGAGAGATGTTATACTCAATTGCAAAAAGGAGATGTGGTTTATATTGAAAAAGGGTTACCACATCAATTAACGGCATTGATTGATAACTCTATTGTGTTTGAAGTAAGCACCGAACACTTTGATGAAGATTCATATCGAATATATAGAAATGGACCACAAGATTTAGAATAATGACATATATAACAAAACACCTACCTAAAGTAGAAGAACTAAAAAAAGAATTAGAAGAAAACCCAAATAATATAGAAATATACATGAAGTATATGGGGTTTCAAGGACCAGAGGGTTCAATTGATTATTTGACACAAAAAATAGAAGAACATATTAAAAATAAAAAAAATGAAAGTACAAAAAATTAACGAATCTACAATTACACAAGAGGATGTAAATTCATATAAAGCCGCAATATCTAAATTAGATGGATTTGTATTTAATGCATCGGATGTTGATATTGATAAAAGAATTATTACAATTCGTTTGGGAAATGTAGAAGATGAATTGACATTGGTAAATCCCAAAGTAGCAAAGTATTCAGAAAATCCTTTAGTTTATTTTGAAAAAGATACATACAAATCCAACAAAGTGCGTAAAACAATACGAGTACCATATCTTATCGTTGATACTGATAATTTAGGACAAGTTGAATTCAAAGCAGAAAAAACTGAATGGAAAAACTCTGATGAATTTTTTGGAGATGTTGGTTTAGTGGAATGTGTATTAGTACAAAGAGCAATTGATGCAATTAACGGTATTGATATTACACATCCAACGAGAGCTTATTCGGAAACGATTACAAAAGATAAGGAACCGGGTAGAAACGAAAGAGTAATGTTGCAAGGGCCTAATGGTGAAATGGAATTTGTTAAATCTAAGAAAATTGATTCTTATTTAGCAAAAGGATGGAACATAATTTAATTTTAAACAAATGGCAAAATTTATATTTATCATAGATGAAGAAGAAAATAGAGAAGCTTCTAAAATAGAATTTGAAGTACCAAACGATATGGATGTTTGGGAATACAAAAGAATGTGTATCAGAATGGCAGGAGCTATGGGATATGCATCTTTGTCCGTAAAGAAAGCATTTGGACAAGAATACTTAAGAAATGTAGAAGAAGAATTAAATCAAATATTCCAAAACGCCTATTCGGGTTCATTAGTATGAATGAAATAATAAAAGCCCAAAACGAAAGAATACTAACTTTACAATTGTTAGTAGAAGCATTAGTGGATGAGTTGATTGAAACTAAAAAAATAAAAGAAGAAAAACTTGATGAGAGATTTCGTGCTAAAATGGAATGGGCACAGGAGCAAGTTGAAAAGGCTAAAGAAGAAGCCTCTATTGAGTACTTAAAATCACAAATATTCACAAATCAGATGGGAGAAGCCTAAATTTGGTATTCTCAAAAAAAAGTTGTATATTTGTATATTAATTAAAATTTATGGATTATTTAATTGGATTTTTACTAATAATATTATTACCACTATCTATTGTATTTAATATTCTTCTATTAATTAGAGGAATTAACTTTGTCAAACAAAATGAAAAATTGTTAGATACTATAAATGAATATGATAGTAGACAGATTGATACACAAATAAAAGTGGAATCAATGTTGGAAAAAATGAGAGAAATTGATTTAAAAGGCTCATTTGAATCAGATGATGAAGTAGGTGCTGTATTTACACAACTCAAAGATATCATCGAAACATACAAAACTGAAATCTAACATGCCTAGAAAAAAGAAAGAGAAAATGTATTTTACAATAGATACTGAGGTTGCTATTATAGAATACAATAAAACAAAAGATGAAAAAATTAGAAATAAAATTTATGAAGAAAGTATAAAATATCCTTTCGAAAAATTGGCAGAAAATATTTTAAACACATTTAAGTTTTCATATTTTGATGTTTCTAAAGAAGATGTGAAAATGGAAGTAGTATCAACTCTCATTGAAAAAATACACATGTTCAAAGAAGGGAAGGGAAAAGCATTCTCTTATTTTTCTATTGTTGCAAAGAATCATCTAATTCTTAAAAATAATAGCAACTACAAACGATTTAAAAAGACTGCACTACTTTCGGAAATGCCTGAAAGTTGGAATCCACCTGATAATTTTGAGGAAGAACAAAGGGGTGATGAAATGGTTGAATTTAAAGACCTCATGCTTAAATATTGGGACCAAAATCTTACTAAAGTATTTACTAAGAAAAGGGATATTCAGATTGCAGATGCGGTATTGGAATTATTTCGTAGAAGTAGATTTATAGAAAACTTTAATAAGAAACACTTATATCTTCTTATTAGAGAAATGACCGATTGTAAAACGCATTATATAACGAAGGTAGTAAATGAAATGAAAAAACATCAAATAAAAATGTTAAACGATTATTTAGACCACGGTATGATTTCATCCCCAAATAACGATTTTTGGGAAGAAGAATATTTATAAAGGTTAAAATACAATTAATATGACAGATTTATTATCAATGTTGATGCATAGTAGAACACAAGCACATGTGTTTCATTTAAGAGTATCTCCAAATGCATTAGCATTGCATTTAGCATTACAATCTTACTATGAAGATATAGTTGATTTAATTGATGGTATCGCAGAAAGTTATCAGGGAATGAGTGGGTTAATAGAATTTAAACCAGTTAAGGGTATTGATAATGATGCAGACAAAGATAATATTATTTCTTATTTTGAAGATTTGGTAAAATTTGTTCATACGGAAAGAATGAATGATGAACTAAAAGGTATCTCTTTCGTTCAGAATGAAATAGATAATGTGGAAAAATTAATATATTCAACTCTATATAAGTTAAGAAATTTATAAAACTTAACATTCAAATAAACACTATTTTAGGGATTTGTGATATTTATCATTGAATCCCTTTTTTATGCTCACTAAGAATACATATCTTAGATTTTTAGGGATAACTGTTTTTAAAATAGGTTTTTACAATTTTTAGTTCTGTTAAGTGTTCCGTAACTTGTTATACTAATATAATAAGCAGGAAAAATCATGCAATACGTTAAATTAGCAGTTTTGAACTTTAAGGAGTTATTGTTCAAAGCATTTTTATTTGGAGCATGTGCATTCATAGGATTAGCACTTGTATTCCAATTGTTCTTTGTGTTCTTACAAATTAGTGGTAAGGAACAATGGGCTACTCAAATCTCCAATGAAATAATGTGGAGAATTGATGGTACTTTTAAAAATAATCCTTCAAATATCAATTATGTTGCGGAAGACCATATTTGGGTTGAATCCGTAGAAAATCAAGTTAAAATCGGTAAATTAGCAGGAAATCGTAACTTAGGATTTGGTGTTAAGAATATCTTAGAAGAATATCTTCAGGAAGCAGGATATGATTTAACTGAATCTGCACAATACAAATTAAAAGTTAATATTGTCTATTTGGATGTATTGACTACAAAAACAAATATTTCGGTATTCCATAAAGGTGAAGAAGAAGTAGTGGTTAGATTACAGGGCATCCTTTATAAAGAGGGTAAGAAAGTAAAAGAAGTAGTGGTGGAAGAAAGTTCATCCGAAATATCGATGTCTACATTAATTGTTGATGAAGGAGGTAAATTTAATCAAACCTCACTTAGTAATGCACTTAAAAAAGCATCCGATAGCTTGATAAAAAAATTATTCGGAAAGAAATAATATGAAAAAGCTACTAACATTTTTAGGGGTATTCCTTATATCCCTTTCATCATTTGCACAATTTACAGTCAATCAAACCATATCACCTACAACCAATTTAAAAGTTGGTGATACTTTGACTGTAAAATATACCGTTGCTAGAGGTACGGCAACACCTCGTTATTTTTGGTTGAGATATTCTTTCAACAACAAAGCATTAGCGATGGTGCCGAATAGTACTGTATTCTCACAAGGTACTTCTACACAAACATTCTATACCGGATGGAATAACTATAAGTTCACACCAGCTGCGAATGTAGCAGAAACACAATTATATACTCAATACCAAACTACACCTTGGGGATATGCTGTAAACAATGATTGGAACGTTGGACAATTGACTGTTCAAAGAACCGATGCATCTATAAATGGTGATATAGCAACTCAAAAGTTTGTATTGAAAGACCAGAACACTTATAACGATATTCATAAGTTAGATTTGGCATATTCGATTGATGCGGCCGGTGCTTATATTTCACCGATTACAAGAAGTGCCACAAATATATCTTTAACAAGCGTAACTGGTAATACATCTCAATTCAAAGTAAAAGTCCTATTCCCACAAGGATATACTATTACTGACCACAATGTTCAGTTGATGAAATTAAAATCTGATGGAAGTGGTGATATCGATTGGTCACAACAACCTGTTGCTCAATTACCATTGGATGCGAGTGGTGAAGCGCTTTTCACAACGCAAGTTAAAGTTGGTGATTCAGTTGGTGTATTTGTTGGGCCTGCATTCCAAAAGACTTGGATGAATAACATTGTAACGGTATCCGATGCATATAAAGCATTTTTAGGACACTCACAAACTGATATTGGCGGAACTCCAAACTTCTTTACATATCCAAATTTGGAAAAGAAAGTGGGCTTAATTACAAAAAACAAAACAACATTTAGCGAATCAGATTCTTATTATCTATTTGCGCATGTAATGGGTATTAACGTAGATACTCCTGCTATGATTCCAACTAACACTTCAACATCGGTAAGATGGTATAGTGGTTTATTGAATCAAAGTTGGTTAGATGGTGTTGTTAAAAATAAAGTAATAATTGATACACCTACGAAAGAAGTTCACGCAGTATTTGCATGGGGTGGTGACTTAAACTGGTCACATTCATCTGACCCGGCAGTAATTGCTAGTAGAATTAGTAGTGGAATTTACACTAATGCAGTAAATAAAGGTGATGCGTTGGTAATAAAAAATATGTCATCATCCGCTAATATATCTATGGCGTACCAAACTGAAGCAGTAGAAACAGCTAAATTAAGTGTTACATCTACATTAGAAAATGGTAAGGTAGTATTAACCACAACTTTAACAAAAGAAGAATTAGCAGGTTTGCAAGTAATAATGAATTATGATGATTCTAAATTAACTTTGGATAATGTAATATTTGATGCTGGTTCAACTATGACTAACTTCTCAACTAAAGAAGATGGTAGATTAACATTTGGTTCAATAGACCAAACAAAGATATCGAGAATTAAAACAGGAACTCCATACAAATTAATATTCACTCCTAAAGTTCAATTAACAAATACCGCAGGATTATTCTTCTTTGTTCTTTCAGATGCAGTAGATGCTAAAGGAAACAAAATAGACTTAATAGTTGAATAATATGAAAAACTTATTAGTTACATTATTATTTTTATTAACATCATTTTTAGGGTTCGGACAGAGTGTATCTGCTCCGGACTCTAAATCATTTATACCATCCACAACTGGACAGGATGCTAGTGGATTTGGTTTAAGTGGATTTAGTTCAACCGCAACTCTATTAGCTTCAATCAGTTTAGTTAATCCACCAACAGGTACAACGTTTAACCTAACTACAACAACAGGTTTAACTGCGGCAAGTGGATTCACTTTAGCAGGTAATAAAACCCGTTTAGTAGTAACAGGAACGATGGCTAATATCAATACGGCATTAACATCTTTAAAAGTAAACACAGGTTCAGTAAGAGGCAATATCGTATTATCAGTAGCAGCAACTGTAAATCCAACTGGATACTTTTACAATGGAACAAACGGACACTTTTATAGACCAATATCAACGGGAACAAGTTATACAGCCGCAAGAGCAGCGGCATTAAATACTACATTCAAAGGACAGCAAGGATATTTAGTAACAATAACATCGCCAGATGAAGATGCTTTTGTATTTAATAATGTTCCCCAAACAAACATTTGGTTTGCATTAACCGATGAATTAGTTGAGGGGCAGTGGAGAATTGATGCAGGACCTGAAGCAGGAACACTAATTAAAACATCAAACGGACAAACTGCCGGAAATATAGTTGGGCAATATAATAACTGGGCACCAGGTGAACCAAACAATAGTGGTAACGAAGATTATGCTGTAACAAAATGGAATGGTTCTCAATGGAATGATTTACCAAATGGGTTTAGTTGTCCTTATGTAATTGAATACGGAACTTGGACTAACCCTGATAATGCAACATTTACAGAGTTTTATACCAATTCGGTAACACATACAAATGGAGATGTTTTAACTGCAAGATTTAATATTGATTTTGGAAGTAATGTAGATGAAACTAAATTCTCAGCAAAGGCAAACACTTATATAAATAATGTATGGGCTACAACAACTAATACATCAAGAGCATTAAGTGGATTGGGTAAAGTTGATATTACAAATGATTTAGATACTACAAAAGTAACTGATGGTAAAAGAGCAACAATATCAGCTGGACAAGTTGAATATTCTTATGTAAACATTTCAAATGGTATTACAACACTTTATATTGATTTAAGAGTATTTGATTCAACACAACCATCCGATGTAAAATTAGTTTCTATTTTAGATGTATATAGTGGACCTGTAACATATCAACAAACATCTACTTATTGGGCTCATTATATTGTTCCATCAACTTTAACAAAAGTAACTGACGGAACTTCAACATATTTAGCAAATATAAGAAATTCCGGATATGATAATTGGGCGTTTAGTTGTCAAATAGGATTTAGTAATAATAATATTTTCAAACAACACGGAATTGATTTATCATATATCAATCAAACGGAATTAAATACTTTATATAATAATATTGTAACTGTATCGGATGTATTTTTGGCATTTAAAGAATTATCGAATGGTGGAATATTTGGAGACCAAAGTGGAAACGAATTTACATCGGGTATTCAATTTATGAATGCTGATGTAGATGGTAATGGCGTATTCAATGAAACGGATACCTACAAATTATTACAACATTTAACAGGAGCTCAATCGCTTACACAATATTCAACCCTAACTTATTTGATGAAATTGTATGGTAAATCTGAATATGATGCAATAACAAAAACAAATTGGAATACAAAATTTAATGCAACAAGAAGTTTATATCCATTTAGTTTGAATACAGGAACACTTAATAATACTTTCAATGTTAGTGCAACTTGGGTAGGAGATGTAAACTTATCACATTCAGCACAACAAACTGTAAGTGGAGTAAGTACTAATAGTGTTAGGGTTATGAGTTTAAATACCAACTCTATTTCAAACGAAGTTAATGCTTCAATTGTAAGTGAAATCATTAATGATAAGGTGATGATGTTTATAAAAGTAGACCCTTTACAACAAGAATTAGTTGGAACACAATTTCAATTAAATTATGATAATACGAAATTAAAATTTGAAAAAGTAGATTTTATAACAAAAGGAAATCCTACCAATTACGGAACTAATAAAGGTTCTTATATAAGTTTAGGTTCTTTGATTACAAACGATGGGCTTGTTTTAGATAACACTACTGAATATAGAATTACATTTACACCAATAAATCCTTTAACCGATATATTAGGATTAACTTCTATATCAACAACGGATGCAGTTAATAGAGCTGGAAAACAATTAAAAATAAAATTGAATTAATGAAAAAGATAATATTCATATTGTTGATTTTATTGGTAGGATGTACTAAAATGGAAATAGAACCAACCCCATCTCCACCTGTTCAAAACATATTTGATGTAAAAGAAAGTAAGGTAGTGGATGGTCAAACTATATATTTTAAATTACCATCCGCAGGAATATATACATTAACTCTTATAGATAAACAAACTGGTCAAGTTATAGGTAGAGAAAGATTTAATGGTAAGGTTGGTGAAAATACAAAGAAGATTTATACGAATTCAATACAATCTCAATATTTATATTTGTTACTAGAAGATGTTACTAAGACTGAAATAGCAAAAACAATAATAATAACGAAATAAAATGAAAAAAATACTTATAGTAGCATTAGTAATGTTTGGTTTAACAGGATGTTATAAAGATGACCTTATGCAACCAGTACCAGAAGTAAAAGAGCAATTGCAGATTAAAGATGCAGTTGGTATCAAATTAGAATCTACATTCGTAACAACTGAAGTTGCGATGAATGTTAAGATGGAAGTTTCACAATCGGTTACAATTAAAATCTTTGATATATCCAATAGGGTAGTATCTAAGGAAACAATGAGTGTAAAAGCAGGTGATAATATACTAAAAGTATATACATCGGCATTACCTTCATCAGCTTATAGAATTGGATTATTTGATTCAAACAATAAGCAATTGGGAATAACGGATTTTAACAAACTATAAAATAAAAACAATACGATTATGTCAGAAGAATTAGAAAACTCAAATGATGGTACTTGGTCTGGATTGAAAAAGACCATTATCGGTGTAGCAACAACTGCAGTTATGGGATTGGGAACATGGGGTGTAACCCAAATTACAGGTGGAGGTGATGAACCTGCACCAGTTCAACAAGCAGCTCCAGTAATTAATATTACCAACTCAAATCAACAACAACAATCAGCGGGTGGTGGAACTAAGGTAATTGAGAGAGTGGTTGAAAAACCAGCAGCTCAACCAGCGGCTAAACCTAAGAAGAAAGAAGGTGATGAGTTCAAAGAAGAAGCACCAAAGTGGTAATTTAACATATTAAAAATTTATATAAATGGCAGAACAGGCACCAAGTGGGTTTAAGGACCTATTGAGTAATATGATGAAACGTAGATGGTATATCACTGCGTTGGTATTGGGAGGATTTATGTTTATTGTAGCAGGAATGTTTTACGCAATATTCGCTAAATCTGCAATAGAAGGGGAATGGAAAGAACTTCTATTATTGTTATTAGGAGCTTTCATTGGTTCTTATGGAAAAATCATTGACTATTGGTTTAGTGATACCGATAAGGATAAAATGCTAGTTCAAAAGATGGATGAGGAAGATGGTACATCATTAAGTAATACCGCTGATATGCCTGTAACACCTCCAAATAATACTCCATTAATTCCAGAAGCATTTACCGCAGCAATTTCAAATGTACAATCACAACCTAAAGTTGAAACACAAATTACTGATGCAGTAACTGTTGAAGTACCTAAAGCCGTATTTACACCGGTTGAAATCGATGAAGATGGTGATGGTGTAATGGATGGATTGGATACCGATGGTGATGGTGATATTGACGAATATTTTGAACATAGACAATGTGAACACATTTGGGGTGATGTAGATGGTGATGGTGATGAAGAATGTTTGAAGTGTGGAAAGATAAAAGATGAAGATGCCGAAATGGCAGGCTAATTAGTTATGTACCGTTACATTAATTAATTAAAAAATAAAAATTATGGGATTCTTTAAGGAATTATTTAAGGACAACAATGACATCAATGAAAAATCAGTAGTTGGTTTCTTGTCATTCACGATGATGGTAATTGCATTATTCGTAGACTTGGTAACAGGTTGGATGGGTAAAGAGTTACTAATCAATGAATATATATTCAACGGATTCTTAGTAATCACATTGGGTTCATTTGGTATCGCTTCAGTTGATAAGTACATCAATAGAAAAGCGGAGCATGATAAGAACAAATTGGATGCTGGGGCTGAAGAAGAATTAGGATAACATTAAAGGGAGAACATAGTTTCTCCCTTTTTTATATTTATTATTAAATAAAATGTTATGGCTCTACCTTGTCCATCTTGTAAAAAACCAATTGGTTTAACTTTAGAATTTATCATAAAACATTCAATGGTAGTTTGTCCTCATTGTGAGGTTATTATGGATTTTACTGTAAATGAAGAAATTAAAAAGAGTTTTAATGAAGCTGTTTCTGAAATAGATAAGATAAAAAAACAATATAAAGGAATGGTTAAGTTTTCATAACATTACCTAATTTGAAAAAATTGTAATACTTATGTAGGAACAAGTTACACTAATTTAATATAAAAAACCAAAATTTATGGCATCAATCGCAGACCAATTCGCAGGTCTTCCAATAGAGGAACTAATTGTTTCCCCTATCGTTGGAATGGCAAAAGGACAGGCAAAATTAAACGAAGTAACTTGGAAATACATCTCTGAAGTGGCTTTCGTAAAAGATGAAAAGACAGGTAAAACATCTGCTCGTTCATTAGACGTAGAAATGAATCGCGTAGTTACAAACGGCGAGACTGGAGAACAAGAAATACAAAAATTGTATAGTAAAGTTCCAATGTTACCATTAGTACCACTACCATCATTGGCTATCACATCAGCGGACATCGAATTCGCTATGGAAGTTAAAACATCAGAAGCATCAAAAGATACATCTTCAAGCGAAAACAGCTATGAAGTATCTGCAGGTGGAAGATGGTGGGGTATGAGCTTTAACGCTAAAGTAGCAGGTAAAGTTGCAACCAACAAAGAGAACACTAGAAGTACGGACAACTCAGCAAAATACAATGTAAAAGTACATGCTGAACAATTACCAGCAACTGAAGGTATGTTGAAATTATCAGATTACCTAACTCAAATGTTAGAACCATCTTTGATTCCACTTACTGAAGAAAGAAAGTAATAATTAAACAATAAAGGTTATATTATGGCAAGATTAAATGTAGAGGAACTAGTTGGCGGTCTTTTAGAGGCCGCTATGGTTTCTCAAGGTATAAGTGAAAGACAGCATATTAATGCTCTCCGAAACTATTTCAATGAAGATGGTACACCCAAAACTACTTCCTTTAATATAGGTGGTAAGGATTTGGTTGTACCTCTTTATATTTTGGCGGACCATTCATCTATTGGATTGGATGAGCTAGATATTGAGTTTACTTGTAGACTTATATTTGGTGATGAAGAAAAGGAAGTATCCAGTCTTAAAAAATCTCTATTAGGGTTATTTAAGAAAAAAGGATACGAACACAATATCAAAGGTATTGAAGTTGATTCCGGTTACAATCCAACTGAAGCTGGGATGGCTAAAATAAAGGTTAAGTTTAAGGCGGATGAAAAGCCCGAAGCGGTAAGTAGATTGATTGATGAATATATCAAAAATCTAGAAGACCCAAATGTAAAGTAAATTAAAGGGAGAAACACAAATTCTCCCTTTTTTTATATTTATACAAAACAAACAAATGTATGAGAAGATTATTAATATTATTAGGACTATGTTTGAGTATAAGTGCCACTGCCCAAAATGTGGGAAGCACTAAGACTGAACAATATAAAGCATCATTCGAAACTGCAATCGATATTTCTCAATTCTTAGATTATGAGGGAAAACAAATTCCTATCCAAATCTTAAAAGCAGGTATTAGTGATGAGATGTATGAAATGTATCCAGAACTAAAGGAAAAGAGAGTAGGATTAGGTGTTGCTAATATTACAATGGAATACTTAGAAAACCTCAATCGTTTCAAATTTACCGAAGATAAAACGGAAATTAAGAATAGAATGGTTAAGCAATTTCAAGCATCGCAAGCTGGAATTTCCGAAAACAAATTAGATGGTAGAGGAAAGATTAACTTAGCAGAATACTTTGTGACTGTTGAATGTTATGATTATTCAGTATCCGAAGATGAAACCATAAATCTTAAAGATGGTGTGAAGAATATGATGGTAACCCGTATTGGTTTACAGGTTCGTTTCACCAATGCAGAGACAGGAGTAGTATTCGGCGCAAGTGGATTGGGTGAAGCTAAAACAACTAGAGAATTAACATTCTTATCAGATGCAACTGTGGATGAAGTTAAATTTAATCAATCAACTATTTCTATTGCAACTAAGAAAGCATTGGATATTGCTTGTGCAAGAATTTTGGATAGAATGGTTAAAAAAGGAATATT
>JACCDW011336614.1_pt1 | contig 16649 bp, 9 predicted proteins | sample 7449781 | NCBI WGS metagenome assembly JACCDW01 (sample SAMN15323449, study PRJNA562643) | freshwater metagenome | isolation source: river surface water | place: USA:Blue River Watershed | collected 2017-08-18
AGTCTATTGACAATCGTTGGAAGATTTTGGCGCAAAAACCCAAATCCCTCAAACTATGGCATTTCAATGGCGGCGAAAATCGCAAAACCCCTGAGCAAAACCTCCTTACATTCTATGAGTGTAGCGAACCAACCGAAATTGAAATTGCTGTAGCAAAATCTCAAGACAAGGTGTTGATTAGCTCGACATATGCAGCAGATCTCTTCTCATCTCGCGGTTGTGATAACTTTACTTTCGTGCCTATGGGCTTCGATGAAAGTTTTCATGTAACCAATAAAAAATACCTCGAAAACGTCACGCACTTTGGCTTGATGGGTAAATTCGAGAAAAGAAAAAATACCGCAAACATCATTAAAACATGGTTGAAGAAATACGGTAATAATAATGCTTATCAATTGACTTGCTGCATTACTAATCCATTCTTTAAACCAGATCATATGAATGAAATCATCAAGAGCACTCTTGAGGGCAAGAGATATACAAATATCAACTTTTTGCCATTTTTAAAGACTAATAAAGAAGTCAATGAATTCTTGAATGCAATTGATATTGACCTGACTGGACTTAGCTTCGCAGAAGGATGGAATCTCCCAAGCTTCAACGCCACATGCCTTGGCAAGTGGTCGATTGTGACTAATGCTACTGCCCACAAAGATTGGGCAAATAGCGACAATGCGATCTTAGTTGAATGCGATCAATTGATTGATTCTGAAGATGGAGTATTCTTCCAAAAAGGTTCGGAATATAATCAAGGTAAGTTCCAAAGCTATTCCACTGAAGCAATGATCGATGCATTTGAAAGAGCGGAAAAAACTCTTGCTGCCAATAAAGTCAATGTTAATGGCATTCATCTTGGTGATAGATTGACGTATGCTAATACTGTAGATCATATTTTAAAATCTTTTGAATAATGCCAATCTACGTTTACTTCAATACTGAAACAGAAGAGTATCGCGAAATCGTTCAAAGAATGAGCGATGTTCATGAATACTTTGGTGAGAGTGGCGACGAAAAGACTTGGAAGCGAGTATTTACTTGTCCAAATGCTGCTATTGATTCTCAAATCGATCCGTTTAGCTCTCGCGATTTCATGAGAAAGACTGGTAGCAAAAAAGGCACTTACGGCGATCTATTAGATAAGAGTTCTGAATTGAGTAATCAGAGGGCTGAAAAAGCTGGAGGCGTAGACCCAATTAAAGAGAAATATTTCAAAGATTACTCTGCAAAAAGAAGGGGCGCGAAACATCCAGACCAAATGAAATCATTTGAAAACAAGAATGTTAAGATTGATTTTGGCAAAGGTTGAGGTTACTACTTTGTTGGAGATAGTATAGTTAGCCCTGTCGAGCTTGTAATTTCAATAGAGTAGCTAGCAGAAAACTGCATATTGCCATTAATATCAAGAGAATATGATAGTGAATTAACTTTAGCATCATGGAAATTAAATGCTCCAGATGTTGTTCTTTTTTGATCTGAAAATTTGATTTGAAAATCATATTTTTCTTCTGCAACGTGCAGTCTAGAAGCATCTCCACTATTAAAGTCTTCTACAATAGCTGATAAATTAACTGTAGCTCTTAATGGTAACTGAAGCTTGCGACCATATACATAATTGCTCCCAAGACCATATAAACTCGTTCTTTCAAATGGTATAGAAATATCCAAAGATTGAATTAATGCCCCAGAAACTAATGGATATCCACCAATTTGCAGATTCTCCAAAATAACATCTACATTTTGTGGAGAAACAACTGGCATATTATATACATTTGGCGTTGTATCAAATACGCTATTAACGTAACCAGTAAAGGAATCTTTTAATCCAGTAAGCTTTAAAAGACCAGCGCCACTAGCATTTCCAGATAGTAAATTAATTGCTGGAATTGTTATTGTTTGTCCAGTCAAACTATCCATTTTAAGATTTGATCCTTCAAAAGAAACGCTTGCAGTTGGCAAAGATCCAACTTGAAATCCTACGCTATAATTTGTTAAAAAACAATTACCCATAGAAATACAATTCATTCCGCTGAAATTAGTCCTTTTAGGATCTTGCGAAAATTGATGCAAAATATCACTCCCGACTTCATTATCTACAAGAAGATAGAAGTTTTGATCGCGATTTAATTGTGAGTTTACAATTTTAGATACGCCTACATTTTCTCCGCTTATTCCAATGAGATACTCATTTAACATGTATGGAGAAAACAAATAAGTCATATTAAATGCCACATCTGGCGCTCTAATCGCATCATCGATAGCATATTTTTCAGAGCCCACTTGCTTAGAAGTCTGTCTATCAATTGATAAAGATACTTCTGAGCTTTGTACTAATGGCATAAAATATCCAGTCTCTTCACCTGTCTTCCAAGCTGGAGATGGTCCAGTAACAACTATAGCTGAGTCTCTTTTTAATACTATCTTTTTCATATTCCTGTTGGTACAATCCCTAAAGGATCTTCTATAAATTGAACCTGTATTGAGTGGCTATTTGCATAATTCCATGTATGATTCCATGATGGACAAGTATATACTTTTAATCTATTATATACTGAAACAGGTGTATGATAAAATCTTCTATAACCTAATTTATTTTCTAAAAAATGCATTATAGCTTTTGCCTTTCTGTCATCAATATTATCAAACTTATAGTTCATATTTATGAGAGAAATATTGCGGCTTGATTTATTATGTTGGATAAATGAATTTTTAAACTCTACTTTATCTACTTTCAATTGCACATCATTTTGAATACCAACATCTGGCTCAAAGAAGAATGATTGTGTCCATTTTGATTGCGTACCAGTTGGTCCATCTAAAGAAACGCTAGATGAAGTATGGTCTTGTGTACAGTAATAAAAATTGTTTAATTTATTGGGGCTAATTCCAGAATAAAGTATATCATATTTATTGAATGTTTGACCAGCAGTCCAAGTTTTTGTGGTAGCATTGATGAATGCCATTCCAGACCAGTTTAATATAGAAGACGCTTGATTTACTTCAATTGATGCCGCAACTTCATAGTGTCTTTTATTGATATGATTGACTGCATAATCAACACAAACACCACTTGTTTTTTTATAAAAATCACTAGGATCATCAAATTCAATAAAGTCTTGACCTTCTTTTGATTCTAAAAACCTAACCAATCTTTGTGCTCCAGTTTCGTTTAAGTCGTATCTTAATTCAAATTTAGCATTCAAATTATTAACTGACATTGGGATGGAGTTAAAATATCCATTTTGAGTTTCGTATTGATAACTTCTCGAAACAAAAGAAACTCTTGATCCATACGTTGGATATAAACCAGATAATGATTCATAAGGAGCTATCCCCGAAATGTTTCCAGTTGTTCTATCGTAAAAAGAGTCACTCATATTTGTCCAGCATAGTTAATAGTTAATTTAACTCCACCATCAGCAGATGACGTAAGAGTTTCTGATACAATTGATGCATTTGGCAAAGTAAATGTTTGCAAAGTAGTCAAGAGATCTCTAGATTTTATAGTAAGTATTACAGTTTTATTCTCTCTTGTGGTCAAAAAATTATGAGCATTAGCAGCAAAAGCATCGTCAACATCAATCTGAACAGATGCGGCAAAATCAGCCCCAAGAGGCTTAATTACTTCAGTTGGAAATCGTGATCCTATTTTATATATAGGTGTTCGCGCTATCTTAATTCCATAATCAAATCCAATTACTCGATTAGTGGTAACGTTATCTGCTGTTAGCGATATAGACCCTTGATTTGGTATATAAATAGTTGGCGTAGCAACAGAACCAGATTGATTAATTCCAGTTCTCATTTCTCCATAGGCAATTATATTAGAAGTAATATTGGGAACTGTTCCTACAGCGCAATTAACTGAATACTCCGTTAAATATCCGCTAGTAAATCCATAAGAATTATTTTTATAATTTACGCTTCCACTCATTGGAGAGTCTCCTGTATAATTCAAAATTGGGTCTTGATATATTAAATATCTTGACATTGAAATATTTTGATCAACAGCAGATGCTACTAAAGCATGAGAAGTTCCAACTCCAACAAATCTTGTCGGGGTATAATTATTTGAATAAGAAATCGAAAGATTCTCCAACCCCAAGATTTCTTGTCCTGAGATGAAGAATTTATTTTCGTTATTTGATAATTGATCAAACATATTATCTTCTTAGGCGACCTCCCAATCTTTTTTGATCTTCCATAATTTTAATAACAGCATCTTTGATTTGGCGAGCCAATTCTTGTTTAGCTGATGGATCATCTTTTTCTCCAGAAGATTTTTGACTTTCTTCTCCAGATCCAGAAACATTAATTGTAATGTCGCCGCCACCAGAAGAAACTTCAATTAATTCATCTAGTTTAGAAATGAGTTTGTCGTTCATTTCTTTAGAAGCTTCATCGGTAAGAACTGATTTTGTACCGCCATTCATCGACTGAAGATTTGCAGCTCCAATATTTTGAACTGCTGAACGGTTCATAATAAACTCACCACCAGAAAGCATAGCTGGAACAGTATCTACTCCCGATGTTTGCGGGATCATTCCACCAGTCGCTCTACTAAACAAACCTTTCCACCAAGGAGTAGCTGATCCTCCTCCAGAAGATCTATTCCTTCCAAAGAATTGTTTTATCCATTTTGAAGAGTCGTCAGCCCAATCTTCTATATAATCACCTTGAGCATTGAATGGACCAGTATAACTACCATCAGTATAACCACCATCTAATGGACTACCGCCTGGAAGCATATATGATTGCACATCTTCTTTGAGATTCAACAGCGTAGGCTCGTCTATCATTTCTGAGTAATTTATACCTCCTCCAGTAAAATCTTTTTGGTTTATATTTGTGCCAGCAATTCTTCTATCAATCGATTTTCTCGCTTGTGGAAGATTCATGAATTTAGCAAAATCTTCGTTTTGTAATGCTTTTTGTAATTCTTTTGAACTCCCAATTTGAGATAATTTAATTTGATTTATTCCTTTATCAAACTTGCCAGTAGCTATTGAACCAACACCAGAGAAAAGATTTTTAAAACCTCCAACATTTTGACCATCAATTTTACCACCAGAATAAATTCCTTTGAATCCAGCTCCTAACTTTTGTCCAATTCCTAATTTAGTTCCAGATGCGGCAGCACCTGCTTTAGCTTCACCAACACCAGCTTGAAAACCAGAAATTCCAGCTTGAAGCCCCGCCATAACTAATGCTGTTCCAACAGTCATCATTATTTCCTTTTTAAGAGCCTTCTTTTGTTCTTTTTTAGCTTTTGCTATTTCTTTTTCATTTCTATATTGTTGTAAATACAAATCGAAAGCTTGCTGTTTAGCAGATTGTGTAGCTTCAAAAGCTGGAGAATTTCTCATGCCCATGGCTGAAAGCTGTGCGCTTTCTGGCTCCAAAGCAATAGATTGATAACCTTCCATATTGACCATTCTATCAAATTGACCAGATGTTCCAGTTTGAGTAGCGAAATTCAGTAGATTCATCTTGCCTTCAATAGCGCCAGTGCCAAAAGTTCCTGGAGTATAGAAGTTACCTTGAGGTCCTTTTTGAACTTGACCACCAGTTGCATAACCGCCAAGTTGACCTTTATTGATTGAATCAAAGAATTGGGGACCATATTTTTGAACAGCGCGTTTGTTAATAACATACTCGCCGCCCATCAACATGGCTGGCACATCATCTTTTGATCCAGAACCGCCTCTTACTTTACCGCCAGAAGCAAGTCCAATTGCAGACAAGACATTTGACTTGCCGCTTTCTTCATTTTTCCCGAATAAAAAGCTAGAAAATTGATTTGATAGATTTTTAATATTGGCTTGATTTATGCCTCTGAGAAACTCTAAAGCTGCGCCGCGCAAAGAGTCTCCAAAACTTTCGCCGCCTTCAATCATTTTATTGATGGCATTAGACATGTTGTCGGAGAACATTTTTGGTATTTGTTCTCCAATTGTAGATGCAAAAGAGTCTACCTCATCTTGTAAAGAAGCCGTTCCAAGGGCAAGACCTTCGGTAAAATCTTTTCTCTGTCTTTCTCTGCCAATTCTTGCCGCTTCTTCTGGTGTTTGGTTTCTTTGTCTATTTAAAGTCCCAATTTCATAATTGATTTCTCTTATTCTTCTATTGGAGCTAGTGTTTAATTTTTCTAATTCTAAGTCTTGAATTCTTTGTTCAATAATTTGTGGAGTCTCAAGTAGAGAGCGTTTAAATAATTCTAAAGCATCAATAACTGGGGAAATCCTTCCCGCATCATTTATATCAGCTTGTGCTTGTTTTAGAGCTTGCTCTGACTCTATACCTTGTTTTATAAGTTGTTCTTGATATTTTTGAATAAAATCTTGCAATTTACTTTGATTTAATTCTTCGCTCTGCCCTTTATTTTGCAAGAATATTGCACCAGATAACAATTGTAATTGTTCTATTGTTTTTGCTTGTTTAATTTGATTTTCTAAACTTTGCTTAATCTCTTCATTTGTGACTTTATTGTTTTCAGAAAGCTCTGCTTTCATTTCTTGAAAGATTCTATCTTTTGCATTAGATTGCTCTAACGCAATAGTATTTGCTTTGATAGCGGCTATCTGTTTATCAATTTGTCTAATTTGAGAATCCGATGCTCCTAATTTAGAAGATTCGAGTGCGCGAACTTGTAAATTGGCAGCATTAATAGATTTACTTGTTGCAATTTCTCTATTAAAAGATTGAGACCCTAGCGCCCTTTTTGATGCTTGAGAGATTAAATCAAGTTGCCTAACTTGTTCCTTATATTCTTCTGTTTTATCTTGTTGAGCTTTTAGCGATTCTTTATCTAGTTTATTTCTTTCAAAAAGATTTTTTAAATTTTTTGCAATTAATTCTCCTTCTGCGGATTTCAAGTCGTCACCTTCTGAGAGCAATTTATTTGCTTCATTTAAAATCTCTAAAATTTTAACTTCATCTTGTAATCCTTCTTTTCCTAATGCTTTTAATTTTTCTTCTAATTTAACAGCTTCATCTTTTCTAGCAGTAATAGCTTTTGCTTTATCAATTTGAGATTGAATAACAGACGAAGTTTCATCTTCTAACTTTCTTTCAATATCTCGTAAGGCTATTTTATTTTCAAGCTCTATAAGACTTTTTTCATCAAGATTGCCAAGTTCTTTTGCTTTTAATAATGATTGACTAAGTGCATCATTTTCAAATCTACGAGCTTCAGCAACAGCCATAGCCAACGCATTTTTTAATGTTTCTTGGGCAACAGATATTTTGATTTGATCAACAGCTTCTTTTTCAGCTGCTATTTTTTCAGCTTCTCCTTGTTTTATTAAAGCATATGTTTTGCGCATAGCTTCCATTCTAGCGGTATCATCTTTTATTCCAGCCTCATAAAATATATCATTAAGTTTTGTTATTTCTTGTCCACCTTTGAGACCTTGAGCTGCTGTGCGATTAGATCTTTTAGCTATAACTGCATTAAAGTCTTGTTCTGATAAATTTTTTAAAGTATCTTTTTGCTCATTATTAAGTTGTTTAATTGCTTTCTCTGGAGAAATTTTTGTTGCTATATCTGTAATTTTTTTAGTCAAGAATGTAAGAAATTCTTCTGCTTCTTGTGGTTTTACAGAAAAATCACTTGCAGCTAATTCTCTATATTTATTAAAAATTTCATCTTGACTAACTCCCGCACCTATTGCTTGCTCTGTTGAGCTTTTAATAGAATCTGACAATTGAGAAGACCAACTATCAACTGTAACTTGAGTAACTGATCCATCATTTTCAAATCTTGAAGCTCCAAAAATTAAATCACTAGCTCTTTTTTTAATATTTTCTTGCTGTACTGGATTTAACATCTTTAAATTGATAGATGCTTTATCAGCTGCTTCAGCTAACCTCAAAGAAGCTTCGGCAGCTTTTTGTATATCTGGATTAGCAGAATCCATATATTTACCAAATTCTTTAAAAGCAACATAAGCGCCTGTTAATGCAGCTCCATATATTCCTAAGTTTCCAATAAGTTTACCAGCTGTTGTCGCAGCACCTCCAAAAGCTTGAGATAATCCTTGACCAGCAAAAACAAAAGTTGTAGCTGCTCCAGCAGCTGATGAAAATGCATTAGTAAATTTTGCTATACCTCCAGTAGCGTCAGACGTTGCCCCGCCTAAAGCGCTCAATGCTCCTTGAACAGCAAAAACTGTCCCAAGCATGTCTCTATTACCAGCAGTAGCATTACTACCAACTTTACCTCCACCTACAAGTGTTTCTTTGCCTTTTTTGCCAGTTGATGCTGTGGTTATCGCAGCTTTTTCGCTTTGTAGTTGTTTGTTTAAATCTTTTTGAGACTGTTGTAATTTTTGCTTTTCTTTATTTAATTCGCTATTTATTTTCTTTTCTTTATCAAAATCATTTGTTAAATTTTTCAATTCATTTTGATAAACCTTCTTAGCTTTATCTGCATCTGATGTAGTTTTTTGTAAATTTTCTAGCTTTGCTTTATAAATTTTAATTGCTTCAACTGAATCTTTTAAAGCCTTATTATTTTCAGCGTAGAGTTTTGCCGACTCATCTATTTTTGGTTTTAGTGATGCCTCTAATTTAGCAATTGCATCTGATCTTGTCATGCCTTTATATTTATCAGCTCCAGCAGCATAATTCGGCACAAATCCACCAGCAGCACCATACATTTTTGGATCTCTACCTTCTCTCATCGCACGATTGATTCCTTGGAATCCACCTGCTGGCTCATCGCGGCGATTCGCCACCATCAATCCCATTGGGTTGGCGGCACTTTTTAGTGATGGGCTTTTGTCTATATAAATTTGAGATGCTGGCACACCAGCTGCCATTTCACGACCTACTGCTGCTTGAAGTGGATTAGCGAAGTTGGGAAGAAAGCCTCCAGCAGCGCTATCTCCAATGTTTCTTCTAGCTTGTTGATTTATTCTTTTTACTTGTATTTTAGCTAATGAAACTATTCCCTGTATCATTCCATTTTGTTCATTGATGTAACTATCTGGTCTTAGTGGAATGCCATTTTCTAAATCTATAAGATCTTTAACTATTGAATTAAAAACTCTTCTCTTAGTGTTGTTTGCTGGTGTTAGATCACTAAACTCGTTTTTTAATGCTGCTATTGCAGCTTTTGCTGCATCTGGCACTTGTGTTAAAGATTCTTGAACCAAACCTTGTTCAATTGGTGAAATTCCTTGTGGCAATACTGCATTAAGAAACTGATCAAAAGCAAGAGTTTTAGCAGCTCCACTTGCAGATTTTAATTTTTGTAAAAGAGCTTTTGCCATTTCTGTTGCTCTATTAGGTGATCCTCCAGCAAAATTAGGAATATAACCACCAGCTAATCCATTAGGATAGATCTGTTCAAGACGAGCAAATGAATCGCTTTTTCTATCCACGCCCATTTCTCTTAACGCAGAAATGAAATTCTGTTGATCTTTAGTGCTATAATAGTCAATTCCTTTTCTATCGTATGGACCTATTCCTTCTGGACGATTTTTAAATTTATACTCAGATCTTTCGGAAATCTTTGAAGCTAATCCAGCTGGTTTAAAAAACCCTTGAATTGGTATTCTTGGAATAGAAGGGTTTTTAAGCCTTTTTCTTTCCATGATTTTTTTCAATCCTACAATTATATCGGGGATCTTTGGACCAATAACAGCGCCAGCATCTATTCCTTTAATTTTACCTTGATCTAATAATTTAAGTATTTCAAAAAGAGGATTGCCTCTGCTTGAATATAAGAATCCTACTTTTAATATGCCATTTTGCAGGGATACATCAGACCCAGTTTTTTCAGATATTTTTTCGGCAAAGTTTGGAATAAATCCACCAGCAGCGGATGGCAAACCATATTTCGAAGGGAAAAGTTTACCCAATTTTTTCAGCATGATGCTTGGGTATTTTTCCTTTAGTTTTTTCATTTTGTCGCGAGCTTCTCGCAGCGCTAATATTTGTTCGGCAGTAGCTGGATCAACTTTTGCAGTGATTCTACTTGGAAGTTGAGCTAATGCCGCCTCTACTGGCAATAGTTTCTTATCAACTTTATTAGAAGTGCGATTTAAGATTTCTGGGAAAATATCGGAGCGATTTTTAAGCTGTGGCAGATACTCCATAATTACCGCCATTGCATCTTTCGTAAAAATTTTTGCAATAGCTTCATTATTCAAGCCCATGATAGCTTCTCTAGCACTTGTGCCACTAATTCCTTCTGTTCTTTCTCCGACAATGGCTTGATAACCAGATTTAATATATTTCTCTAAATCTTTTTCCGTTTTATCAGAACCAACAAATGCCATGCTACCAGCTCCAGCTTTAATGAAACGGCGCTGACCATTTATTGGATCAACTTCAAGCATAGATGGAATTCCACCTTGGAACAAATTCGGATCTGCGCCAATTACATTTGCTCCAGCAAAGGTTTTTTTAGCTAATAATTTACGAAATCCTTGTGGGAAAAGCGCGGTTCTCCAAGAGTGAGGATCTTTCGGATCTACTCGACCACCTTCTCTAGAAACAGCAGCAATGAAATCTTCTGCTGGTATTCCAGATGCGCGAGCCATATTCAACAATTCAGCATGACCTTTAGTAGAGGGAGAAAACGCTCCATAAGCAAGACCAATTCTCTTTTCTTCAACAGTTGGTAAAGCAGAACCTCTTTTGCGGGAAAGACCGAAGTTTGATTTGATTCCTAAGATAGCAGTTTTTGCTGGTCCTAAAATTGAAAGGGCGGCAGCTTCGATATATCCACTATCAACCATAGCACCTTGAGATGTGCCAGCTGATCTACCAAATGCGGTCTTAGAATTTCCTGCGGTAATTTGAGAATCTCTTAAATTTCTTCTTCTTTGGATTTCAGCTTGCTCTTCTGGCGTAGAAGAAGAAAGTATCATCATTCTATCGACATTGGATAAATATCCACCTTCCAAAGCTCTCATAGTTCCTACTAAAGAGGCTCTTGTATCGATTACTTCTGAAACTTTATCAATATCTTCTGGGCGTATGATTGGAATTCTATTTGTTTTTCTCAGAGATGCGTCATCAGAAATTCCAGCTTTTGCTCCTCCAAGCATCATCGTGCTTTTTCCAGCTCCTGGAACGCCATAAACACCAGTGAATTTTTTAATTTTATTTTTAGCTCTAGCTTGAGAAACTAAATCTCCTAGATACTTGTGATACTCAGCGACACCGCCTTTAATTCCAAGTTTTTCAATTTGAGCTTTTACAATATCTGCATATTGCGGATCAGATAATACATCACCGTCTAGATAACCAACAGATCGCATAGAGGCGAAGTTTGGAATATAGCCTCCAGCTGCATTAGATAATGGTCCCTCTAGGAAACTACGTAGTTTGGGCGTTTTAAGCACTTTTTCTGCCATGCTTTGCGTAGCGCCTTTAGCAGCGTTAATCTTAAAATCTGCAATTTCTACTCCATTTAAATTTGGTAAAGATTTTATTCCAAATAGTTTTTTAACAATTTCAGATGATTTTGAACCCGATGAAAAATTAACATCAAAATCTCCACCAATGTCTTTATTACTTGGTCCCGATGATTCTTGGGCAGCAGTAGATACTCCAGCGGTAATGGCGGCATCAAAAATACCGCCAAAAGCTCCTGTCATGGAAGATAAAAAGCCTTTAACTCCTTTTGCCCTATCAATATCTTCAATTGTTTTAGGATCTACAGGTTCAGCTCCATCAACTAAGCCAACAACCATTTGTGCATATTTTTGAGCAGACTTTAAAGCAAAGTCTCTAATGTTTTCTGAAGAAAAATCTTGCTGAAATTGTTTTACAATGCTTTCTGCTCCAGAAATTTTATATGCTGGAAATTGCCATTTAATTTTTTTATCACCAGTAATATTTTGAGTATAAGATTCGCTAAATCCACTCTGAGATGGAGTTAATATTGGAGGCATATTATTGCCCAAGATTTTTTGTGCATCAATAATATTAGCTTGCTTATCCGCTTTTGATTTAAAATATCTTTTTGCGGCTTCCTGTATAACTGGATTGTTTGCATTCTTTTCAGCTTTAGTCTTTACGCTGTTAAAGCTTTGTGAAGACATTTTTTGCAATTGCTCTTGCACTTGTAATTCAAAATTTGAATCGGCAAAATTCGGCACAAAACCGCCAGCAGCCCCAATCTTTCTCGCTCCAGAAGGCAGACCCATAGATCTAACCATGTCTCTGTTAAAGACGGCAGAACCCTTTCCTTGAAAATTTGGAACAATATACTCACCAGTATGAGCAACCATCGAGCCTCTCTTTCCACCACCAAAGTTGAAATTAGGAATCACAACAGGCTTATCACCACCTCTTGCGCCACCAACTCCTCTGCTAATGTCAGCACTTTCTTTGGCAACTGCTGGCACATATCCACCAGCGGCTGTTGGAGGGTTAATTCTTAATCCAGAAGGTGTTGCTCTGCCGCCGACATTATATACGGCGGGAGCTAATGAACTTGCTGTCGATGCTGTTTTTCTAAGCAGAGCTTCCTGCTGAACAAGAGCATTAGTAATCAGCTGCAACTGACCAGCTCTGTTACCTTCTAAAGCAAATAGTTTTTGTTGTAAATCAACGTTACGTGTTAAAATTTGTTGAATTGACATTTCAACATTTTGAACTTCTTTGGCGGCTTTTCCGATACCAAAGAAACTCTTCAAACTCGCGAAACCAAACTGAACTAAATCCTTAGAGAGCTTAAGTATAATAGCACCGAATAAAGCTAATCCAGGACCAGCCGCAAAAGCTCCGATGCCTTTTGCTATGCCGCGAAATAAATCTCCCAATGCACTTTCTTCGCCAAGGATTTTTTGAATACCTTCTAGAAGTCCATTAAAAAACGACAGAATATTTTTCAAGCTATCGGTTACTCCGATCTTTCCTAATGTCGCGCCTAATTGTTCTGCGCTGACAGTTACTTTATTAATCAAAGCATCTAGTGTTTGATTTAAAGCTGCGTTTTTGCTATAAGCTTCATTCGTAGCTCTTGCAGAATCTTGAACAGCTGTTCTATACTTGGATGTTTCACTACCTAAGTCTTCGATAGCTGCCAGCAAGTTTGAAAGTTGGTAGATACCACCAAGTTTTTCGGAAATATCAGCCTGTTCTAATTGACTAAAAGATTTAAACGAAGTAGCTAAATTTTGCAAAATAGTTGTCGCTGGCAAAACCTTACCTTGCAAATCTAGAACTTTAATACCAATATTATCAAGATCAGATAAAACCTGACGATCTTGAATTCGAGAAAAAATTGTTTTAAAACTGTTACCAATAACAGCTCCACCTCTAGCGGTCTTTTCTTGAACGGCTGTAATAATACCAACAAGCTCATCAAGAGAAACGCCAGCTTGGTTAGCTACAGCAGAAGATCTTTTAAGACCTTCAATTAAGTCCTTTTCGGAAACAGCATACTTTTGAGCAACAACAACTAGCTTATTTAAGATTTGTGCAGTCGTTACTCCAGTACTAGCAAATGAGTTATATGCCGCCGTTAAGCCTTCTACAGATTTTGTTGCATCAAGACCAGAAAGTCTTGAAAGAATCAGAGAATCATTAAGTCTGCTAAGTGTATCTGAAGCGCTCAAACCCTGTCTCGCTAATTCTGTCGCAGCTTCCGCAACTTGATCAAATGTTTGCCCTGTGTTTTTAGCAACATCAAACAGCTGATTGCCAAACTTCTCCAATTCTGAGCTGCTTTTGTTTAAAACAACGTTAATGTTGGCTAGGCTTTTTTCTACTTTGATTGTATTTGTGACAATTCCAGCCAACGCTTTAGATACGCCAGCCATAATACCAGCAGAAGCTCCGAATGCAAGAACGCGAGCATTTGCAGCTGCCATGGATTTCGTAAATTCATCAGCCTGTCCAGTGATTCTTCCAAGGGGTTGACTAAGAGCATTGATTTGGCGAGAGTTTGTCCCCAAATTAATTTGAGCAGTCCCCGCAGCTTTCTTCATTGCCGCTTGGATGCTTTGCTCAAGTCCTACTTGTGTTACTGGTAATTGTATTGGCTGCATAAACCTTTTTCCTATACGGATTTACACGAAAACCAATAATCTTAACCCATTAAATTAATAAAATCATCCATGGTCATAGCCCCGCCCTTTTTAGCGATTTCATCTGTCAAACTGACCTTCTTGGCATTAGGATCAATGATCTCTAGATCTTCTTTTGTGGCATTAAATACTGCGGAGCCGCCGCTATCAGAGTTTTTGAATTTCTCTTGAACTTTAGATGCGCCTTTTTTGGTATCAACAAAGTTGAATATTGCTTCGGGATCTTTTTTGATATGGTCGGGGACATCTTCGTGGTATTGGAAAATATTGAAGAAAACTCTACCATATAAAGCTAATTTTAATTGATAAGCTGTTAGTTCAATAATAGGCTTACCATAAAACTGAGAAACATTTTCTGTCTGAGACAAATACATATTAAAGAAGTCGCGCAAGACAGCCTCTTGGATATGTTTTTCTTTTAGACGTTGAGAAATTTGCTCATTCTGTCGGACAAAGAAAGATACTTCTGTTTCGCTTAAATCTGCAAATTCCACATCACTAAACAAATGAGTTTTGCAGAATGGGTCTTTGTATAAAAGGTACCGTATGAACTCTTCATTAGAGCGCTGAGAACCATATGCTTCTGAAGTCTGACCGACAACCTCTCTTTTTTTAGTTAAAAGAGTAATTAGTTCGGTTTGTTTTTCTGTGATAGTTTTTTGAAGCGACTTTTTGTGAGATGGTAGCAGCGCAACTCTTTGCGATCCTTTTAATCCTTCTATCTGCTGTTCTAATGAACATATTTTTTGATCGTCATCATCAGTCCAGATTCCATCTTCACGCAAAGAAGAGAGCATCTCCTCTTCACAAGGGATGCCCTTTTCTTCTGCAATTGTTTTGTATTTATTGTAGAATCGATGAATATATCTTTGATCTCGAATAGAAAAATGTTTGATGTAAACAGGGAAACCTTCGTAAGTTATTTCTGTGTATCCATCAAATATTTCTCCAACTATTCCGATATATTCTTCTTCTGTCACAGCTCGTTATTCTCAACGCGATTCATCAAATTGTCGAAAGACTCTTTGTCAGAGGCTTGATTGAAGAACCAGAATGCTAGAATTGTTGCAGCTTTCTTAGTAATCAAGAAGTATTCGGGATCTTCCGACTCTTCTTTCTTGTAATACTCTTCCAAGCGATCTTCAAAAGTGCCAGCACCAAAATATGGTTTTGGAGTAGCGTCTTCTTCAGTGCCTTTGATATATGTAAGCATAACAACATACCAAAGAATCAAACGATTCTGAGCCTTAACATCGGCGGTATGATCAAACAAAGATTGGTAATTAGATTCAGTTTCGACAATCGCTCTACGAGTTTCTGCCAATTCTGTCCCGATTTCTTTAATGCGCTTTTCTTGTTTCTCGCTTTTATTTTGAACAATCTCAAGTCGGGCATATTCGGATTGCAGTTCAAAAATCTTTTTGTAATTATCTACAAGCTCTTTAGCATCGTCTTCGCTCATCAAACCGCCAGAGTCACTATATTTTTTAGCCAACATTGCTTTGGTAAGAATGCCTTTTTTAATACAGCGGCTCATTTCTACGCTGAATTCAAGTTCGGCATCTTCCAGTTCTCTGCGAGATGGTTTTTTGAGCTTGATTTCAATTGGCTCTTTCTCTTTTACTTTTTTTGTAACAGTGATTGTTTCTCCAGTTTTTTTATCAACCTTAGAAGAGCTAACTTCTTTTTCAACTTCTCTATCAATAGAGAAACTATACAATTCTTTAAATCCTTTTTCCATATGAGTTATTTAAATATAAAAGAAACAGAAAAATTTTCCATTTCAGATGCGAAATTTCTTAATGATTCATTGCCGCCATCTAAAATTCTTTTCCGAATCCACGATAACTTGCGATCATCGAAATGATTTGCAGTATTGAGGACTGAATGATATTCTGGCGGGATGTTATCATAGAGCTTTTGATAATGAAAGTCGTGGTCTGCTTTCATATCCTCAATAATCTTGAGACAGTTTTTAAAGAAAACAGTCACTTCTCGTTTATGTTGCTGCATTAAGTATTCGTGAGCTTGCATTTTATCTATTTTATAATATAAAAAATAGTGTAAATTTCAATATGCCAAGTCTAATAGGTAGCGCACGTATGTCGAAGGTTAACAAATTGTTCAACAATTTGCACGATACATTTGCTCGCGAAATTACAGTTTATAAAAATGCTAAAAGAGTTGCTATTGCTAGCTCACAACAATTCAACGCTATTTATGGCAGTGCTGGCGCTTCAAATACATTTGAATATCAAACGGTATCTCAAACATTTACCGCGAGAATTTACTATCTAAAAATGGACGAAGAGTTTTTTGCAAATAGTTCTGGCGGAGCTGGCTCTCAAACTAAAATTATCATGCCACAAGGTTCTGTAAAAATTGTGGTAGATCCAACTGGTTATGAATTCGTAAAAGAAGCTCGAAAGGTAGAATTTGATGGAATTACTTTTGCTATTAAAAGCGATGGCAACCCAATTGGTTTGTTTGAAAATCAATATTATGAATTTTATTTAACGCCTATTGATGAATGAGTCGCCTAGTTATACCAGCATCAACTCTTAAAAGTGCCTCTGTTCAAGCTATAGCAGCATTAGCTCC
>JACCDW010182384.1_pt1 | contig 16648 bp, 18 predicted proteins | sample 7449781 | NCBI WGS metagenome assembly JACCDW01 (sample SAMN15323449, study PRJNA562643) | freshwater metagenome | isolation source: river surface water | place: USA:Blue River Watershed | collected 2017-08-18
GGCAACTGGCAGACTTAGCCGGTGCCCCTAGATTTCACCGCCATCGACTTTGAGACCGCCAATGGTTCGCCAGCCAGCCCCTGTGCTGTTGGCATGGTGCGCGTGCGTGCGGGCAAGATTGTCGACAGTCTCGCGTTTCTCATCCAGCCGCCGTACCCGCACAACTGGTTTCACGAGGGCAACATCCGCGTTCACGGCATTCGCCCGAGTGACGTTGATGGTGCGCCCACCATGCCCGAAGCACTCGACTTTATGTTGCGTTTTATTGACTCGGATGTCTTGATCGCGCACAACGCCCCCTTTGACATGGGGGTTTTGCGAGCCTCGGCTGCTGCAATCGAAGCGCCGTTGCCAGAGCTGAACTATGCCTGTTCACTCGCTATCTCGCGCAAGACCTACAACCTCGAGAGCTATCGGCTAAACGCGGTGGCCTATGCAGTCGGCCACGAAGAATTTGATCACCACGATGCCTTGGCTGACAGCGATGCCTGCGCCCGAATCATCATTCACGCGGCAGCGCGACACGACGCAGAAAATCTCGATGATTTGCTAAGGGCGACCAAGCAAGTTTTGAAGCCGGTTATAAAGCTCACCTGAAATAACCCGTGCATAGGTTGCCGAGAGATGATTGGCATTGCGATAAATGTAGATGCCATTGCGTTGGCTGGGGCAAGTCTGACTATCGCAATAAAGGTCGGTTAGGTCCAACGCAAAAGCCCCAGCAAAATCCGTTGCTGCCTGTTGCGAATAATCCGGATGCAGCATTTCATCTCGAGGCCCGGCACAATTTGAGGCATCCAAGACCGCTTCGTTCCAGCAAAGCAGCATGGTTTCGGTCATTTGCGGGTTGTCTCGAAGCGCAACGACCTTGGCTCCGCGTTCAATCAAAGGCTGCCAAGCCGCACGATAGCCGGCGATGGCAAGTTGCGGCCAACTATCGGATTTCACATCGGCCAAGAAGTTGTTCGAATAATTAGCCGTGACAACAAGGTTGAATGGCGCCTGAGCACTTAGGTCGGCTTGCAGGTTTTTGTTCCAAGCGATGCAAGAGTTTCCTCTAGCGCTGGCATTTCGCTCGACCAGGCTGAATGAGCATCCAGCCTTATAGGCGAGCGTGATCGCCCAGTCGTGTTTGACGGCGAGCTCTTTGAAACCCGACAGGTGCGTGGCGGCATGCGAATCCCCGATGAGCAAAACTCGGTATGCAGCACTCTGGTTGCCAATATTGCACCAAATTACTTCACTGGCCTCGGCTTTCGTCATGCAGTTTGAACCAATGTCTGCTGCATCGTGCTTGGCTTGATCCAGCGAAATTACATCACTCACGACTGATCTGGGGGTAGCTACCGAAACGGCGGTTACCGAGACAGCAAGTGCCACCGATGAAACCAAGGCGGTGACGATAGTAAGTCGCGGTTTGCCGCTAACAAACATCCTTGATGTTCTCGCAGGATCTTCGATGAACCGCTTGGTGGCCCAAGCCAACGAAATTGAGATGGCCAGCATCAACAGTTTTTCGATGGTAGAGGCGGCACGGTTGAGCATAAATGGCGCTAGCACAATCACTGGCCAGTGCCAAAGATAGAGGCTGTAGCTGATGTCACCGAGAAATTGGATTGGCCTAAATTTGTAAATTCGGATCAGCCTTGCAGGCAAGCCACCGAGCCCGGCGATGATCACCAAGGCCGCGCCCAGCACCGGCACCAGCGCAGCAAAACCCGGAAAACCCGAACCCGCTTCGAAAGAAAACGCAGACCAAACTATTAGTGAGATGCCAGCCACGCTAACCACGGGCGAAAGCCTCATCGAAAGTGACTTATTAGCCAGCAGGTGAGCGATTGAAGCTCCCACCGCAAACTGCCACACTCGCAAAAACGAATTGAAGTAAGCAGCGCCTGGGTCGAGCTGGGTTAGAGCGACTGAGAAACTGAAAGAAATCAGTGCCGAGGCAGCGATCAGTGCCGTGATGGCAGCCTTTGCCTTGGTTTTGGCCAGCAAAGCTAAAACCAGTAAGGCAATTGGCCAAACCAGGTAGAACTGCTCTTCAACGGCTAGCGACCAAAAATGTTGAAATGGTGAGGCATTCGAATCGGCGAAGTAGTCGGCCGAACTAAGCGCAAGGTTCCAGTTTTCGTAATAGAAAATGCTGGCCAAGCCCTCAGCCAAGAATTCGGCTCTTGTGAACGGCGGCACAAAGATTGCCGAGAAAATGACCGTAACCGCAATCACCAAAAATGCAGCAGGCAAAAGGCGCCGCATGCGCTTTGCCCAAAAGGTTGCCAAACCAATTCGACCCGAAGCCTCGAGCTCACCCAATAGCGATGAGCTGATCAGAAAACCTGAAATCACAAAGAAAACATCTACGCCTGCGAATCCGCCGGCAAGTCTGCTTGGAAAGAGGTGAAAAATCACCACCATCATGACGGCGAGCGCTCGCAAGACCTGAATGTCTAGGCGGTTTTTTCGAGTTTCGCTCACGACCAGTGAGTTTACCCTCCAATAAATGTCACACCCAGATGAAATACTCGGGACATGGAGTCTTACATTTTTCTTGCCGTTGGTTTGCTGGTTGGCGCCGCTTTGGGTTGGTTCGCTTCGAGGGCCAAGCAACCAAAAGCCTCGGCTGGCGATTTGAGCCAAGAGTTGGCCATCAAAAACGCCGCGGCCGAGGCAACTATAAATGGCCTGGCCACCCAACTTGCCGAATTGACCCGCGAGCGCAATGAGCGCGATGAGCGCGACCGCGAAGAAAACAAACTGCTTCAGGCACTTGCCCCGGTAAAGCTTCACCTTGAACAGATGCAAAGCACCGTGGCCAAACTCGAAGAAGAACGCACCAAGCAGTTTTCAAGCATTCAGCAGCAGGTTCAAAACGTTGTCGAGTCAAATGAAAACGTTCGCAAGCAGGCTCAGTCGCTTTCGCAGGCGCTTTCTTCTAACTCACTCCGTGGCGTGTGGGGCGAGACCCAACTTCGCAAACTGGTCGAGCTAGCCGGGCTTATCAAACATGCCGACTTTGACGAGCAAGCAACTATTTCAACCGATGGCGGTTCTGGCCGAGCCGACATGGTTATCAACCTTCCGGGCGGCAAGTCTCTGGCGATTGACTCGAAGGTTCCCTTCAACTCTTATCAAGAGGCATCGACCATCTCAGAGCTAGCCAGTGGCGAAGAGCTGGCTCGTCGAAAGCGCCTTCTTGAAGAACACGTAAAAGCGGTCAAGGGCCACATTGATGCCCTCGGCAGCAAGGGCTACTGGACAGGCCTGAACGCCAGCCCCGACTTTGTGATCGCATTTGTTCCAAGCGAGTCACTTCTGTCGGCAGCGCTTGATGCCGACCCTGGGCTTCTTGAATACGCCTTCAAAAAGAATGTTGCCCTGGCCTCACCGGTTAGCCTCTTCTCGGTGCTCAAGACCATCAACTACATTTGGCGCCAAAACGCCGATGAAACCTCGGTTCGCAGCATGATCAAGCTTGGCAAAGAGCTATACGAACGCATCAGCACGGTGGCAAATCACGCCGACAAACTTGGTCGCTCGATCATGTCAACCGTCAAGGATTACAACACCTTTGCTTCTAGCCTCGAAAGCCGCGTGCTGGTAACCGCACGCAAGCTAAACGATCTTGACGAAAACGCACTCGGAACCGAAGAAATTATCGCTCCTCGAGAAATCGAAGCCGGGCCTCAATCTTTGACGGCAAGCGAATTGACCATCGAAAGTGAAATCGACGAAACAAAGAATTAATCCGTTTGGCAACCTGGAAACATTTTCTAGACTGCCAAATCGGTATACTTTTTGAAGCGCTCGACAAAGGTGTTTGCAGCCGAAGTAATCCGAAATTTTCTAGGTTCGGCAATCATCAAAAGCATTCGAGGAGTTCTGCATGTCTGTTGTTAGTAACGGTGCACCGATCGTCACACTTACCCCAGCCCCAACACTTGACCGCACCTACTACGTGAGCAACCTTATTGAAGGTGGCGTTAACCGCGCAGATGGTGTTGCTGAAGAGCTAGCCGGCAAGGGAATCAACGTAACCAAGGGCTTGATTCTTGCTGGCATCGACGCCCCCGGAGTTATTCCAATCGGCAACGCAGACCCAGGCGTTCTTGAGCGCACCGGTCACGCAAAGACTCTGATTCCCCTTTGGATCGACGGCACGTTGCGCGTTTCGACCACCATGGTGATTCACAATGGCGCAACCACCAAGGTGAACGAAGCACCCCGCCCACTAAGCGAAGAAGACTGGGCCTCTGTGGTTGAGCTAACCATCAAGACAGTTCGCGACAACTCAGCCAAGTGGCTGGTCATCGCTGGCGCACTGCCGGTTTACAAGAGCTCAGGCGAATATGTTGACCTACAGCCAATTTTTGACGCCATGAAGCAAATGGGTGTGCGCGTAGCACTAGACACATCAGGCGAGCCACTTCAGTTCTGGGCTCGCAAAGGCGCCGCAAACATAATGAAGCCAAACGCCGAAGAGCTAGCCTCGGCCGTGGGTCGCACTTTGAACACCGTGGGTGATGTTATCGATGCCGCTCGTGAACTTTGCTCACACGGCGTTGAGTGCGTTCTTGCCAGCCTTGGCGCTGACGGCATGATCGCGGTAACCGCAGACCACGCATGGGCGGCACGCACGCCACCGGTAAAGGTCATCAACACCGTAGGCGCAGGCGATGCCACTCTCGCGGGCTTTTTGTCTGCTGTAGTCAGCAACCCAGTAGCAGAAGGCGACAACCACTTTGGCGTCGGTTTCGATGTGCCTCACGGCGTATCGGCTGCTGTTCAGTGGGGCGCTGTGGCGGTCACCCAGGCAACCTCGGGCCTAGAGAACCTAGACCACATGCCTCCGGCGATTTTGACCGATAATCCAGACCGAAACGCGCTTCTTGAAGAGCCCGCTGTCGCCTAAGCTGCAACTCCTGCTTTGAACTGTGCCTCGCTTTAGTAGCGAGGCACTTTCATTTCGGCAACAAACGCCTCACCGAGGTTGCTGTCGAGAATAAAACTCTGAATTTCGAGGTGCTCTTCAAATTCGCGCACTCCCCTGACCAGTACGCCATCGGTGATTCCGGTTAGCACGAATACAAAGCTCTCACCCGAAACCAGATCATCGAGTTCAAATTTTCTCTCGAGATCGTAGTTGGCCTGAAGTGCCTTTTCGATTTGGTCGGGTGTTTGCGGCGCAAAGCGAGCCTGCATAAACCCGCCAAGAACCTGCACGGCAACAGCGGTGACAACGCCTTCGGGCGATCCGCCAACACCAAGCAAAAGGTCAACGCCACTATCTGGAGTTGCCGCAGCAACTGCCATGGCGATGTCACCCTCGTCAAAGCGAACCCAAGTGGCCCCAGCCGCTTCGACCTGGGCAATCACTTCAAAGTTTCTGGCCTTGTTGATGACCGCTACGCGAATATCGGTTACCGGCTTTTCCAGCGCAAGAGCTAGCGCATTGATGTTGTCGGCAACGCTGGCGTCTAGGTCGAGAACTCCCCTTGCCTGCGCCCCCGAGATAATCTTCTTCATGTAGTAGACCTCGGATGACTCGAGCATCGTGCCACGTTCGGCTGCCGCCATCACGGCGACTGCCCCAGGTGTTCCGGCTGCCGCCAAAGCCGTTCCGTCAACTGGGTCGACCGCGATGTCCCATTCGATTGCTTGACCCTGGCCAATCATTTCGCCATTAAAGAGCATCGGGGCGGCATCTTTTTCACCCTCGCCGATCACAACTACACCGCCAAAATCGGCACCCATCAAAGATGTTCGCATTGCATCAACCGCAGCTCGATCTACTTCGAGCTTGTCGCCACCGCCTACGTGCACCCAACTCGCAGCTGTTGCAGCCACCGTTGCAGCCAGAATATCCATCGCTGGCCGATTGGCGTTGTGCAAAGTCATGTGGCCTTTCGTCAAGCTTCAGGCGGAGCAACCCGCATCCTTGCTAACATCATAGGTAAGTCGCCGACGGAGTCGCCTAAATCCCCATCTAATTAGGAGAACTGCTATGCCTGTAGCATCACCAGACCAATACCTAGAAATGCTTGACCGCGCCAAAAAGGGTGGCTTTGCCTACCCAGCCATCAATGTTTCTAGCTCACAGACTCTAAACGCGGCGCTTGCGGGTCTAGCCGAAGCCGGATCAGACGGCATCATCCAAGTAACTACCGGTGGCGGCGACTACTGGTCTGGCCCGACCATCAAGAAGATGGCTTCAGGTGCAGCAGCCATGGCGGCATTCGCACGCGAGGCAGCAAAGAACTATGGCATTACCGTGGCTTTGCACACCGACCACTGCGCCAAGCACCAGCTAGACGAATTTGTTCGCCCGCTAATCGCAATTTCACAAGAGCGAGTAAAGGCCGGACAAGACCCACTATTCAACTCACACATGTGGGACGGCTCAGCTGTTCCGATGGGTGAAAACCTAATCATTGCTAAAGAGATGCTGGCCCTAACCAAGAACATCGGTGCGGTTCTAGAAATCGAAGTTGGCGTTGTTGGCGGCGAAGAAGACGGCGTTGAGGGCGGCATGGGCGAGCACCTTTACACCACTCCTGAAGATGGCCTGCTGACCGCAGAGGCACTTGGCCTTGGCGAGAACGGCCGCTACATGGTGGCTTTGACTTTCGGCAACGTTCACGGTGTTTATAAGCCAGGCAACGTAAAGCTTCGCCCAGAACTTCTTGGCGAGATTCAGGCAGCCGTTGGTGCTAAGTATGGCGTAGACAAGCCGTTCGACCTCGTGTTCCACGGTGGCTCTGGCTCAACTGACCAAGAGATTGCTGATGCGGTCTCGCACGGTGTTATCAAGATGAACATCGACACCGACCTTCAGTATGCCTTCACTCGCCCGATCGCAGGGCACATGTTGGCTAACTACGACGGCGTGCTAAAGATTGACGGCGAAGTCGGCAACAAGAAGCACTACGACCCACGCGCTTGGGGCAAGGTCGGCGAGGCCGGCATGGCAGCTCGCGTTGTTGAGGCTGCTCAGCAACTAGGCTCAGCTGGCAAGTCACAGGGCTAATCACCTAAAGTTCTAAACATGAGCGCAAGAAGTCCGTTGTATGACAACGGACTTCTTCGCTTTAAGGGTGACTACCTTGACGGCGAAATGCACGGCTACTGGGAGTTCTATCGAAAAGATGGTTCACTGATGCGCTCGGGTAGCTTCGACCGGGGCATTCAGATCGCAACCTGGAAGACCTTCGATCGCGACGGCAACCTTGTAAAGGAAACGAAGTTTAAGGACGCTTGACCTTGTTGCTAACGTCAGTGCCGGCGGCTTTTAGCTCTTTGCGAAGCTCGGCCGGAAGCGAGAACTGAACATCCTCTTCGGCTGTCTGAACGGTTCGAACGTCACCAAACCCACGCTGGGCAAGATGGGTAAGAACTTCATCGACCAATTCTTCAGGAACCGAAGCGCCAGATGAAACGCCTACAGTTTCGACACCCTCAAACCATGCTTCGTCAATCTCACTGGCAAAATCCACGCGATAGGCAGCTTTGGCGCCCGCTTCTAGCGCAACTTCAACAAGTCGAACTGTGTTGGATGAATTTGCCGAACCCACCACGATTACTAGATCTGAACCCGCGCCAACCTTCTTGATAGCCACCTGTCGGTTTTGGGTGGCATAGCAAATGTCGTCGCTTGGCGGGTTCTGCAGGGTTGGGTGCTTCTCGCGCAGTTTAATGACGGTCTCCATGGTTTCGTCAACCGAGAGCGTTGTCTGCGAAAGCCAAATCAACTTTTTGGGGTCGCGAACTTTAGCCGCGGCAATTGAGTCATCCTTGTCGATAATTTGCACCACATCCGGTGCTTCACCGGCGGTGCCCTCAACCTCTTCGTGGCCCTCGTGACCGATTAGCAAGATGTCATAATCTTCGGCGGCAAAGCGCTGAACCTCTCGGTGCACCTTGGTCACCAGCGGGCAAGTTGCATCAATGGTGTTGAGCCCGCGAGCCTCGGCTGCAGCCACAACTGCTGGCGAGACTCCGTGAGCTGAAAAGACTAAAACCGAGCCCGTAGGCACCTCGTCGACCTCGTCAACAAAGATGGCGCCGCGCTTTTCAAGCGACGAGACAACGTGCTTATTGTGAACGATCTGCTTGCGCACATAAACCGGTGAGCCGTAGTGATCGAGAGCCTTTTCAACGGCTATGACAGCCCTGTCGACTCCCGCGCAATAGCCTCGTGGCGCCGCAAGCAAAACCTTCTTGCCTAGCGCTACTGGAACGGCCTGTTGTCCGTGGGTCGCGGTATCCTTGATATCAGTCACCCCTCAATGATAAACGCGTCATTTGATGGATTGCGGTGGCCGAAACTGGAGGGTTGATGAGCGAGTTTGAAACCGCTGCCGACTCCAAGGTTTCCTCAGAACTAAGCCCTTGGCCCGTGTCACGCCTTTCGGCGACCCTTAAAGACTGGATCGAACGGCTTGGCTACCTTTGGATCGAAGGCGAACTGGCCTCGATCAAGCTGGGCGCCACCAACATGTTCGGTGAACTTCGCGACTTTCAACAAGAAAATAGCGTGTCCATTCATGCCTGGAGCGTTGCGAAGATTCCGTCCGACCTAAAGCAGGGCGACCGAGTGCTTGCACTTATCAAACCTGCATTCTGGCCAAAGGGCGGCAAGCTCACCATGCAGGTTGTCGAAATGCGCAAGGTTGGCCTTGGTGAGTTGCTAGAGCGCATCGAGAGGCTAAGGGTTCAGCTAACCGCCGAGGGCCTAACCGCTTTAGAGAGAAAGCAACAACTGCCTTTCTTGCCCAACAAAATTGGTCTCATCACGGGCAAAGACTCCGACGCCGAAAAAGATGTTCTGCAAAATGCGAAGCTTCGTTGGCCAGATGTTTCGTTTCGAGTCATCCACACACTGGTTCAAGGCGACAAAGCCGCTCCAGAGGTCATTGCTGCAATTCAGACTCTAGATTCCGATCCAGAAGTCGATGTAATCATCATCGCTCGAGGCGGTGGGTCTTTCCTTGACCTAATGGTCTTTAGCGACGAGGCTTTGGTCCGCACCGCAGCCGCAGCAACCACGCCAATTGTTTCGGCGATTGGCCACGAAGCCGACCGCCCAGTGCTTGATGATGTGGCCGACTTGCGAGCATCAACACCGACCGATGCCGCAAAGCGGGTAGTGCCTGACGTCGTTGAAGAGCGGCAAAAGCTTGAGCAACTTCGCCAGCGATTGTTCCTGCGATTAGACGGTTATGTGGCTAACCAAACCGCAATGATTGACCAAATTCGCAGTCGCCCGATACTGGCGAACCCATTCACATTCATCGATGAAAAGCAGCTTGACCTTGATCGCTGGCTTGCCAGCATCCGTGCAAATTTCAACATAGTTATCGATCGCGAAGAGCTGCAACTAGCCCACCTAAAACAGCAGGTGCGCTCACTTTCACCTCAATCAACTCTCGACCGCGGCTATTCTGTGGTGCGCGACGACAAGGGTCATGTTATTGCTGACGCGAGTTCAATCAAGGGCGGTCAGAAACTTAGAGTTCGTCTAGCCAAAGGCGAAATCGGCGTTACCGCTGACTAAAGATTTACTAACCCGAAACCTTCACATAGCCACAACAAATTAGACTGGAAGACACAATGAGCGCAGATAAGGCAGCCGCGAAGGCCAACGCAGACGTAGTCGAAATGAGCTATGAGCAAGCTCGCGATGAGCTAATCAAAGTGGTATCTGAGCTCGAAGCCGGATCTGTCTCGCTCGAGGCATCGCTAAGCCTTTGGGAACGCGGCGAAGCGCTAGCCGCTCAATGCGAAAACTGGTTGTCTGGCGCTCGAAAGCGCCTCGACGATGCACTAAAAGCCAAGAAGGCAGAGGGCAAGTAATTTGAGCGAAGATTCGGCTGCAAAGCACCGCGCAAAACAGACCTTGCGCAACCTGGTTTTGTCGCTGATCGCGTGTTTGGGCCTGGTTTTGGCAATTGTCTTGATTGTTCCCCGTGACGACAGCAACCGCATTCAACCAGTTGACTACAAGGTCGCAGCTTCTCAGGCTGCTGCCGCCAGCGGCGAAATGATTCTTGCACCTGAACTTTCTCAGGGATGGTGGGCGAACCGAACCAATTGGGTGGCCAACCCTAGCGACGGTGTTTCGTATTGGAAAGTTGGATTTGTGGGCCCAAAGAATCAGTGGATTGGCATGACCCAAGCCTTTAACACCAATCCAACGTGGATTGCTCTGCTCAGCAAAAACTACATGCCAAACACAGACTCTCAGATTGGATTCGAAAAGTGGACAAAATGGGCGCTAGCTGAGGGATCAGATGGCGAGAAGACCCTGTGGACTTTTGAAAACAACGGCGACTTGATTGCCCTTACCGGATCGGGAACAGAAGAAGAATTTGGTGCCCTGGCAAGCTCGATTGAATCGGAGTTGAACCGATGAGCGATCGCCCACAAACCCCACGCGAGGCCTGGCAGGCGATGATTGACGGCAATAAGCGATTCGTGTCGGGTGACCTTGCCCACCCACGTCAAGACATCGACCACCGAGAGAAACTAGCCGAGAAACAAACACCTTTCGCTGCGCTGTTCGGCTGCGCCGATTCAAGACTGTCTGCTGAAATCATTTTTGACGTTGGCCTTGGCGACCTTTTTGTCGTCAGAAACGCTGGGCAGGTCATTGCTGAAACAATTTTGGGGTCGCTTGAATATGCTGTCGAGGTTCTTGGAGTTCCTGTGATTTTGGTGCTTGGGCACGATGAATGCGGCGCCATTAGGGCAACCATCAATGCAACCGAAGGCAAACTTAACTCGCAGGGAGAGTTCATTCACAATTTAGTCGAACGAATTCGACCAACGGTTGAAGCCGCCAACCTGGCCGGTAAGCATGAAATCGATGACATTACCGAGCTGCACGTTCAAGACACCATCAACGAACTACTAACTCGAAGCTCACTGATCGCCAACGCTGTAAAAGCAGGTAAATTGGCTGTTGTAGGTGCTAACTACAAGCTCACTCTTGGCGAAGTGCACCCAATTGTCACTGTTGGCGACATCAACTAGGTTTCAAGCAACCCAAAACTAAGATCAAAGGAAATTCAACGTGGAATACCGCATCGAACACGACACCATGGGCGAAGTAAAAGTACCTGTAAACGCCCTTTACCGCGCACAAACCCAGCGCGCAGTTGAGAACTTTCCGATCTCGGGCACCACTCTTGAACGTGCCCACATTGCCGCCCTAGCCCAAATCAAGAAGGCCGCAGCGCAGGCCAATGCAAAGCTCGGAGTTTTGAAGGATGAGGTTGCGAGTTCGATTGCCTCTGCAGCTGACGCTGTGATTTCAGGCAAGCACGACGCAGAATTTCCGGTAGACATCTTCCAGACCGGGTCTGGCACTTCGTCAAACATGAACATGAATGAGGTTCTGGCAACTTTGGCATCGGAGTTGCTCGGTTCGCCAGTTCACCCAAACGACCACGTCAACGCTTCACAGTCATCAAACGACGTCTTTCCTACTTCGGTTCACGTGGCCGTAACCGCTGCGCTAATCCACGACTTGCTTCCTGCTCTTGACTACCTAGCCATCTCGCTAGAAGAAAAGAAAGAGCTTTGGAAAACCGTTGTAAAGGCAGGCCGCACCCACCTGATGGATGCAACCCCGGTTACTCTTGGGCAAGAATTTGGTGGTTACGCCGCCCAGATTCGCTACGCAATCGAACGAGTGCAGTCGACAATTGGTCGCACCGCCGAAGTTCCTCTTGGTGGCACCGCAGTAGGCACCGGCATCAACACACCAAAGGGTTTCCCACAAGAGGTTATTCGCCTGCTTGCAGCCGAGACCGGCTTGCCAATCACCGAGGCACGCGACCACTTTGAAGCCCAGGGCGCACGTGACGCGCTTGTCGAGGCCTCAGGCGCGCTTCGCGTGCTAGCTGTCTCGCTAACCAAGATCAATAACGACCTTCGTTGGATGGGCTCTGGCCCAAATGCCGGCATCGCAGAACTTCACATTCCAGACCTACAGCCGGGCTCGTCAATCATGCCGGGCAAGGTTAACCCGGTAGTTCCAGAAGCCGTCATGATGGTGTGCGCCCGAGTAATCGGCAACGACGCAACCGTCGCCTGGGCGGGCGCAACCGGCAACTTTGAGTTGAACGTTGCCATCCCGGTAATGGGCAACTCGCTTCTTGAGTCGATTCGCCTGCTTTCAAACTCAATGCGCTTGCTCGCCGACAAGACAATCCGTGGGCTCGAGGCTAACGTTGAGCGCGCCCGCGCCCTTGCCGAGTCAAGCCCGTCTATCGTTACGCCACTTAACAAATACATCGGTTACGAGGCAGCAGCAAAGATTGCCAAGCACTCGGTTTCAGCAGGTCTAACCGTGCGCCAGGCAACAATTGAACTTGGCTACGTAGACGGCGAAAAACTAACCATGGAACAGCTTGATAAGGCCCTTGACGTTTTGTCGATGACTAGCCCTGGGCTCTAAAAAGTAGCAGCAAATTAACGGTTCTTTCGATACCGGCTTTGGTCTCGCCACATTAGCCGCGTTTGCAACCTTACTTGGCTTACTTGGAGTGGTCTTCGGCAACAAGAGCTCCCCGAGATTCAATGGCTGGACTCTAATTGCGGCCGCAATCGCGATGTTGGCGGCCAGCGTAATCGAGATCATCCCGTCGGCCCTGTCAATTGACCGTGGCTGGCAGGACTCGCTGCTTTGGTTCATGATCGGGGCACTGGCATTTGCGGTTACGAAGTTCATCACCAGCAAATTGGTGACGGGACGCGAATCGCTGATGTCGTCGCTCACCCTCGTAACCATTGCGCTTACCCTGCACAATATTCCCGAAGGAACCGCTTCGATTGCCGCGGCTAGCGCAGAGGTGAGCACCGGCGTGGCTACTGCTGTGGCAATCGGACTGCAGAACGTGCCAGAAGGATTATCAATTGCTGCTCTGGCTATTGCCGCAGGGTTGAGCAAGTCGAGAGCATTTCTATTGGTTCTTATCTCTGTAGTTGGCGAGGTAATCGGTGCCGGAACAGTCTGGCTGAATCAGTCATATCTCAACGCTGAAATCAACTCGCACCTGTTGCTAATGGTTGCGGGCTTGATGGTGGCAATCAGCTTGATTGAGTTGCTGCCCGACGGTCTAAAACTGACCCGCCAGAGCCAAGGCAAAACCAACCAGTAAGTAAGGGCCCAGCGCTACCGTCGAGCCCATTTTGATTTTGCGCCTCAAAAGCATGGCAATCACTACTGCCGTGGCCACGGCAAAGCCCAGCAGCAAGGCGATGAACGGCAAGAGCGGGTTGAACCAGGCTAGCGCCAGTGTTATTGCCGCGATCAGTTTGACGTCACCCATACCAAGATGGGCAAAGTGGTTAACCAGCAACCCAACGACGAACGAGCAAATACCGCAGGCGATAGCAATTCCCAAACTCAACCAACTGCCGCCTATGACTGATGCTAGAAGTTGACCAAGCAGAGTGATGGGAAAAGCGGGAACCACTAAGCGATTAGGCAATCGCCTTTCGCGCAGATCGATTCGTGTGAGAGGCCAGGCTACCGCAATCAAATAGATTGGCCCCAGCCAGGCGAATAGTTCTGCATTCATGCCCTAAGGCTAGAAAGCCTGACCAATCTGTGTTCAGGTTATGCACAACCTAGGCTGGGTGCCTAAACACATAATCTAAGAAACCGCGATTAGTGGTCTAGAAGGTCGGTGACCAAAGCCGCGATTGCTGATCTCTCGGAACGCATCAGCGTGATGTGGGCAAAGAGTTCGTGGTTCTTGAGCGACTCGATCACCGCTGCAACGCCGTCGTGACGACCGACTCGCAGGTTATCGCGTTGGGCGACATCGTGTGTGAGAACCACCTTTGCGTTTTGACCGATGCGCGAAAGAACGGTCAGCAAAGTGTTGCGTTCGAGCGACTGGGCTTCATCAACAATCACAAATGCATCGTGCAAAGAACGGCCACGGATGTGAGTCAGCGGCAAAATTTCGAGTAGCCCTCGGTCAACAACATGGTCAACAACCTCTTTCGAGACCAAAGCACCCAGGGTGTCGAAAATGGCCTGACCCCAAGGGTTCATCTTTTCATTCTCGCTGCCCGGGAGGTAACCAAGCTCTTGCCCGCCTACGGCGAAAATTGGGCGAAAAACAATGATTTTCTTGTGCTGACGGCGCTCGAGCACGGCCTCTAGGCCCGCGAGAAGGGCCATGGCAGACTTACCGGTTCCGGCGCGACCGCCAAGCGAAACAATGCCGATTTCGGTGTCGAGCAAGACGTCAATGGCCAGCCGCTGTTCCGCTGACCGCCCCTTGACACCAAACACATCGCGGTCGCCCCGCACAAGCTTGATCTTGCCACCCTTTTCGACTCGGCCAAGTGCAGCTCCCCGCTCTGAGTTGATGATCAAGCCAGTATTTATCGGCATATTCGCCAGATCTTTGTGCTTGATAATCTCGGTGTCCCAAAGATCAGACATCTCATCTGCGGTCAAGGAGATCTCAGCGGTTCCGGTCCAGCCAGAATCGACCGCATTGTCGTTTCGATACTCTTCGGCTGCCATACCTAGCGCTGCTGCCTTCACTCGCATTGGCAGGTCTTTAGAGACCACCGTCACATCTTTGCCCTCGCGCGACAGGTTGAAGGCACAAGCCAAAATGCGGCTGTCGTTATCGCCCAACTGAAAACCGGCTGGCAAAACTGATTGATCAATGTGGTTTAGCTCGACCCGCAATATGCCGCCATCGCCAACCTGCATCGGAAAATCTAGACGCTCGTGCTCGGTTCTCAAGTCATCTAAGTGGCGCAGCGCTTGACGAGCGTAGTAACCAATCTCGGGGTCGTGACGCTTTTTCTCGAGTTCGTTGATCACGATTATCGGAATGACAACTTCTTGTTCTTTGAACTTGAAGAGAGCCTTAGGGTCTGACAGCAATACAGATGTGTCGAGAATGTAAGTCTTGGTCGTTGCTTCAGCTTTTTTGGCACCACCCTTCGCAGACTTTGAAACGGTTTCTGCTGAGGTTGCCTTGGCCATCGAAGCTCCTTTGTTGAGGCTTGATGCGAGATTACGCCTGCTGGTTCACGCAATTGCAACTAGACACGCCCGAAAGCGGGTTATGTTATCGAGCGTTAATCTGCTTGTTATCTATTTGCCGAAACGGCGGTGACGAGACTCGAAAGCACGAATTGCTCGAAGAAAATCCACGCGTCTAAAGTCGGGCCAAAGCGCCTCTTCGAAATAGAACTCCGACTGTGCACTCTGCCACAGCAAGAAACCCGATAGCCGCTGTTCGCCACTGGTTCGAATCACCAAATCCGGGTCAGGCTGCCCTGAAGTATAAAGATGCTCGGTGATCAAGTCTGGGTCGAGCAGCTCGGCCAATTCATCGATGCTGGTTCCCTCTTTGGCATGATGCTTCAAAATCGAACGCATGGCATCTGCAATCTCTTTGCGGCCACCGTAGGCAACCGCCAGGTTGACCTGCATGCCCTGAACATTCTCGGTTTGCTTTTCGGCTTTTGCCATTGCAGCTGCCATGGCCTCTGGCAAAGCAGCCTTATCGCCCACCATTCGAATCTTGTATGTGCCCAGGGTGGCAATATCGGCGGCGAGGCCGGCGATTATGTCTTGAAGTTCCGCTAACTCATCGGTCTGCCGACCCTTTAGGTTGTCGGTCGAGAGCAAATACAAGGTTGCTACCTTTATGCCAAGATCGTTGCACCAACCGAGAAACTCGAGGGTCTTTTGGGCACCGACGGCGTGCCCATGGCTAGCTTTGGCCCCACCCTGGCGCTCAGCCCATCGACGATTGCCATCGAGTATCACGCCAACGTGGCGAGGTAGGTCTTGCGGTAAGAGCCCGCGCTCTAGCGACCGCTCGTAGATTCGATAAACCAAATTGCGCACACGCCTAGGCTACTTCAGGTCGAGGCGTAGAGTTTTCATATGAGCGAATGGCGCAGCGACGAGGCACTTCCTGGCTATGTGCCGGTGTCGGAGGGTTTCGAAGATCAAACCAAAGACATCAAACCAACTTGGCGAGGATGGATTCACGCGGGCGTTCTGCCAATTGTGATTGCCGCCGGAATTGTTTTGATTGTGCTCGCCGATGGAGTGGCTGCAAAAGTGACCGGAACCGTCTTTTACGCAAGCTCGATCTTGCTGTTTGGTAACTCGGCTTTGTATCACCGATTCAATTGGAAGCCGAAAACCAAACTCGCACTCAAGCGCATCGACCACGCCAACATCTTCTTGCTTATTGCTGGAAGCTACACCCCAATTACCTGGCTGGCTCTCGAGCGCGAAAAGGCAATTCTGCTTCTGGCAATCATCTGGGGTACGGCAGTTTTGGGAATTGGGTTCAGAATCTTCTGGATAAGCGCACCGCGCTGGCTTTATGTTCCGATCTATGTCGGTATGGGCTGGGGAGCAATGGCGTTTATCGCAGATTTCATGAACGCCAACGCGGCCATGATGATCTTGATTCTGGTAGGTGGCCTTTGCTACACGGTTGGAGCCGTGGTTTACGGACTAAAGAAACCCAACCCGTTCCCGGGCAAATTTGGGTTCCACGAGATTTTTCACACTTTCACGGTCTTGGCATTCATGTGCCACTGGACCGGCATTTTGCTAATTTCGCTTAACCCCATAACGGGCTAA
>JACCDW011491227.1_pt1 | contig 16648 bp, 25 predicted proteins | sample 7449781 | NCBI WGS metagenome assembly JACCDW01 (sample SAMN15323449, study PRJNA562643) | freshwater metagenome | isolation source: river surface water | place: USA:Blue River Watershed | collected 2017-08-18
CAAACTGAATTGCACTTCCTCGATAATACAATCTCCATCTTCCTTGATGATTTTATTTATAATTTACCACGATCCAACCCCATATTCGTCCATTGAAGTGTGAGAATTTCGGTAGGCTGACCCATAGTCTACACGGTTACGGTTGCAATAGCACTTTTTGTCGTAACATTTCCAACACAAACACGTGACAGAATGGCATTCAAAGCACGGGAGAAAGTAATTTCCGTTATAAATCGATGTTCCGCGACGTTTTGGACCATCAACAAAATAGTCAATATGGTCTTCCATTTCACGGAAGCTTTCAATAAGCTCATTTGTGTATTGTTTCAACTTACCAGCTTCCTCATATTTTTCAAAAAATTGGGTTCGACCGTCGGCAAGCCATTTCTTGTTTTCTTCGGAAAGCGTAGAGTACTTTTCGTGGGATAGGATTGACATATCGTGTTTGTTTTTTCTTTTGAAAAAACAAAAATTTTCAATTTTATAACAATCCACTTAATTAGGTTTTTATACTTTTTACACTTTTACACCCAGTTTGGATTCATACGGACGACAAACGAGGGTGTAAAATCGTTTGACTCGTTTTGGGACGTTCGATAATAGTAGCCTTCGACGCCAAAACGCTGTCTCAAATTCCATCGATCGAGCACACGGCTGCACAGCACGTGTTCGTATTGACTCCAATTTTCATAGTCGTTTTGGAGACGCTCGCGAATCGTTCGCATTTGATCTGCTGAAAGATAGATTTGGGCACTTTCCAAAAGTTCATACAAAGATTTGGGGCGATTGTCTTCGACCATTTCAACCACAAAATCAATCACTTCGTTATTCACTTGACCTTCCATATTCGTAAGTTCCGTCTTGTTTAAAATATTTATAAACACTGCTTATAAATTCAATTTTATTTTTTATTTAGTGTCCATATAAACAGATGAACCTAAAAATGCGAGCAAATAATAGAGAGGAAAATCCATTAATAATGTTTTGAATTCGTCTTCTGTAACAAGAATCCAAGGACGTTTTTCTTTCGATTTTACAAAAAGATCCTCGATTTCTTTTGAAATAGATAATCCCTTCTCGTCAAGGCTATTTTGGTATCCAATAAATTTTATTACATCATTAAAAATCCAATCTAAGTATTCGTCATCAAACATTTTTTTGTATTGATCGATGATGATTTTTACAATTTTTTCCCGATTGTAATCTCTTTCACAACACACATCTCTTTTCTTATTCTCGATTTTACCAGAAGGTGATTTTCTCTCTTTTCGTTTACAGATGTATTTTGTAACTTTTTTATGAATGTCGTCTGTTTTCTTCATACGATATTTTCGACCTGATTTCTTTCGAATCGATTTGGGCATTTTATATATATATATTTTATTTAGTGTTAAAAATCACATACATCATTCTCATCACACCCTTTCCTGTAATTTTTGGAATGTTGTATCGAGTCTCTCCACTCATCACCACGACATCACCTTCTTTTAGTTCAGGTAAATCAACTGATGAGGGTGAATTAAAACACGTGACAATTTCATCTGAAAAATGGGGATAAAACACCAGATGTCCGTCTTTTATATCCTCGTCACGTTTCACACAGAAGATACAGCCGTACGTCCTTTTTTCCTCTTCATAGTTTTCATACAAGGTATTAAAGCTATAATAATGCTGTTGATCGAAATCGGTTTCAAAATCTTCATCTACATTCAACTCTTGGTATCGAATGTTTACTCCCGATTGATCAGGTATGATAATACCCACACTTTCTAATAATTCGATAGATGTGTTGATGACACTATTTTTGTTATTGTTATGTTTATTATACACACAGTCTTTGATTAACGTACGTCTTTCATATTTTTTTGTAACCCAGAGATTATCAAACCATTCTACCCAACCGATTTCACGAGAATCATACGATTCCTTGACAAGATCGAAATGTGCTTGAAAACGATCTTTTACATTGTCGTCTATTTTTCCTTCAACAACAAGTTGATTTCGTGCGTCGTCCTTATATAAAACTCTCATATTATTTTATATACGTTTCCTTCTTATAAATACAAATCAATTTTATATACGCCCTACTAATATCTACGATGTTCATTCATCATTCCTTGCGGTTTCGGCGTTTTTCTACTCTTCTTTGCATAATATCGGTCAGAGTATTTGACCCAATTGACCACCATATCAATTAACAAATCGTCGTCTACCAACATTTGTCTACTTTCTTGAGGGGTTAGTGCTCGAAAGGTTGTAAGAGGTATGAAATAGCCTCTGATGTAAACATCGGCTTGACCCTTGTTTTGAAAATAAACAACGGAGCTGTCTTCATTGGTTGCGATAAATCGCCCATCCCGACTTCCGTACACATATTTCAAGGCCACTTTTTCGTGAAATTCTCTCACATTTTTCAATTGTTTTTGTGTGAGATGTGCCCATTCGGTGTTCAAAAAATCTTCAAAACTTCCTTGAAATCCTCTTTTGCTTGGATCGGTATTCTCAAAATTCTGTAACCGAGTTTTACGCTTTTCGGTCTTCGTTGCTTGCAATCGAGGTATATCATGTCCTCTCAACACAATGTATTTTTGATCGATATATGGAGGTTCTTCAGCATTGATCAGCATATAGAGCAAATGTCCGTCCACTAAACCATAAGATTCTAATGTTTTATTGTTATCAGAAAGTTCATCTCCCGATACAGAATCAATTAATTTTAATTGGTTGATATTTATAATATTTACATTATTTTCTTCACCAGCGTTAAGAACCATACCCTTTAAGGTATGAACAGTATCTTTGTTTGACATTTCAATTTGCAACAGGTCGCCTGTCATCGATTTGACAAGAAGAGTAAGTGTTTGGGGTTCATCAGAAATAACAACACGTGAAACAGACTTACGTGACTTACGTGAAACGCTTCTTCTACGTGAAACAGACTTACGTGATGTAGTACGCGGTTTACGTGAAGCAGTTTTGCGTGAAACGCTTCTTCTACGCGAGGTAGCCTTACGTGATGACGAACGGGGTTTGCGTGAAACGCTTCTTCTACGTGATGCGGACTTACGTGACTTACGAGATACATTTACCTTTCGCGAAGAGGTATTGCGTGAAACCGACTTACGTGAAGCGGAATGTGGTTTTCTTGAAGCTGTCTTACGTGAAACGCTTCTTCTACGTGATGCGGTCTTACGCGAAATAGCCTTACGTGAAGACGAACGGGGTTTTCTCGACGCGTTTTTACGCGAAACGGAACGGTTCATTTTATACTAATTTATATAAAAATAAAAATGAAATCTTAAACCGTTCTTTTGTTAAATTTAAACAAGATACACTTACAATTATGCGCTCCCACACGATCCGCGACCTTGGAATGGATGTTTCCGGTGAGAAGTTTGTTCTCCCCTTCGACGTTTCTACACCAAACGAGGGTATCCTAGAAAAGACACGCGATTTGTTTATTCCAACCGATTTTATTTACTGCTACAACGTAGACAAAAATAAAAATGTTGAAATCGATGAGAAATGGGATTCTATTAGAATTCCGTGTCTGTATGAGGGAAAAGATGGTTACTACCCATATGACATTGTCCTTAAAGTCTTTCGGTTGAAGTACGATGACGAACAACGAATGTATTTTTATAAAGAGGGTAATCGGCTCAGCAATAATGTGGTTCCAAATGAACAATGGATGATTGCGTTGTACACAGAATGTTCTGAGGGAGCATTGTTGGAAGAGTTGGTCGAGATTAATGTTCTTCCGAATGTGATTGAAAAGTTGGGTTTGAAAAAATGCTCACGAAAGTTTTTTTAAAATATTATGTCTAATTATGTCTAAAATTATATCATATATTTTTATGATATAAATATGCCTTAAAATTTTTTCTTTCCTTTTGATTTCTTAAGAGATTTCTTGAGCGATTTTGATTTCTTAAGAGATTTCTTGACCTTGGTCGATTTTTTAATTTTCTTAGTCGATTTTTTCAAGGATTTCTTTCTTCCCGATCGTTTTGATTTAGTTTTCTTACCTTTACGTCTGCCAAACAAGTATTTAACATCTTGTCCAAGAATCGCCTTTAATGAGTCAGCGGCTTCCTTAGATAATATACTCTCTGGGTCAAGTTCATCGTTTTCTAACATATAACGCACAGCCTCTGCAAAACTGTTAATCTCATCTGTATCAACTCCGAACTCTTCGTAAACCCAACCTAGCGCACGTGTACCCCATGCAAATGGAGCGTTAGGATCGGCACCAACTTCGTTAATTAAAAAGCGATAAAAATCAACGGTGTCCAATGTAAAACGTTCCACTTTTCTCTCCTTTAAACGCAGTTGCAGTAACATGGTAGCGACGTCTTTCTTGACCGCATCACGTGCTCCGGCGTCTATTCTTTGCATTCGATCAATTGTTTCATTAAAAAGATTGATTAACTCGTTTGGCGGTGTCTGGTCAATTAAATTGGAAAGATGCTGTGCGATAGCAAACAGTTGGTATAGATGTTGTGGATATAAATTTTGTGGATATTGGTATTTAAGTTCCGCAAGCAACATTGTCAGAATGTCGGCGACGTTTCCATCTTGTTTCCGAGAGGGAATATTTTTATGAATTGTTCTTATGATATTGTCAATCGCTTCTCTTTTCTTTGCTTTAGATCGAGTATTTGTGAAAACAGAATTAATTTCCAATCTGATTTCTTTTTTGATTTCGTCAAGGTCGGAAGGGGTAGACATTTCTAATATTTTGGTAAAGATTTGATCTGAGAATTCATCATAAATATCGATAAAAAACATTACAATTTCACCTTCCCTTAATAACGGATTTCTTAAATCGGATGGTTTTATGCTTTTTCTTCCGGGTTCTTTTTCATCTTCATCTATCACCATTCGTTTAAATTTAACTGAATGGGCTGAATGGGTATTTCCAAACTCTGCTCTAACAACTCCGCGAAGAAACGACTCGATTTCTTTACCGTCTTTATAAGGGTCCAGCTCAACGACAACCGTCTCGCCGGCCAAGTTTTTTAGGACGATGGGTATTTCTGCGGAGGCCATTTTTTATTTGTTTATTATATGATATAAACAAATAAAAAAATATAAACTAAGATTAAGATATGGCATCAGAAAAAGAAACAAAAGAAAAAGAAATAACATTAGACGCAATCAATTGGAAAACTCGGAATGATTTTTATAGAGACTTCTGTATACGTACGTCCCCACCCAAATGTTGGGGTAATACTCTTAATCTTGATGCATTTAGAGATTCTCTTGATGGTGATGGAGTTTTGCTACTTACCCCGAAAAAAATCATTATAAGAAACCTAAGTAAAAGAGTTAGACAAACGGTTGGGGAAAAATTTTTTAAAACGATCGAGGAGATTTGCACAGAAATGTCGGTTGAACTTGAAACATACACTGAATAAGTTTATATATAAGTTATTCTTATATATAATTTTATCTCTATCTATGAAATCACACATTGTGACTGCACATTTGACCCATCTTCTGAAGGTGGCAGATGCCGAAACACCGGAATCTTTGGATCGATATGTGTTAACGAAGGTGATAACCAAGGCGAAGCCCTGATCAAACGCATTCTCAACAACTCCTGATTGAGATGGGTACGATTCCAGTCGACTTCTAAACGTTGAGTGATAAATTCCTTTGCCAGTTCAAACGCACGTAGTGTGGTATTTGGATCACGCTCGAGATGACAAGCCATATAATTCGCAAGGGAATAAAAGCTCGACATCACAGGACTGATTTCAGCTTCCTCTTCATTCAACCAAACTAACTTGCAGCTGTTCATAAACTCATAGGCTTGTTTGCCGATTTTTCGGATAAGGTACATATTCTGAGAATACACTCTACCTTGCAAATCCAATATACGGTGATAAATTACAAAAGTATTTGTATGCATTATTTTTTTGATCTTCACATAGGTTTGGATTTGGGTGTGAAATGGGATATGAACCATCAACAACATATTCGAAGTTGATAAAGGCGATATATGTACGTCTTCGTCAAAAGGGGTGTCAAAATAAGCCTTTGCTGTGTCAGCAATTTCAATTTGAGTACCTTCCACCTCAATTTTGTCTCCGTTTAGGGTAGTGAGGATTACGTTTCTTACTATATCAGTGGACGAACTTGACATATATTTTGAATTTGAATATATATTTTGAATATATTTAATTAATCATTTTTATTACACTCTTCTCTTTAACGTTCTAGATTTTTTCAAAGACTTTTTCACCGATTTCTTGGGTGATTTTTTACCTTTTTTAATAGATTTTTTCAAGGATTTCTTTCTTCCCGATCGTTTTGATTTGTTTCTCTTAATAGATTTTTTAGCCGATTTCTTAACTTTCTTATTTCTTCTTTTACATCCAAATAAATAAGAAGATTTATTACGATCACGAATCATATCAAGAATATCCCGTAATATAGACTTTGATTTTGGTGTCAGTTCTTTTTCATTATGTTGTAAGATATATTCAACGGCTTCTACAAAATTGAGATATTTATCAAGATTACCATATCTATTATCCATAGGGGCGTACGGATCTGCGCCAATCTCTTCGATCAAAAAACGAAAAGTATCGAAGGTATTTGTATTTATATTTCTATAGTGATACATGATTGATTCTTGTAATATAATGGTCGCTACTTCTTCAGCAATTTCTTCTTTTGTAAAAGATCCTGCTAGCCCTGCCCTCATTATGTCATCAACGATTTGATTAAATTGTGCAGTAAATTGATTTACGGACAGTTTCCAATCTTTCGTCGGGCTTCTCGCAAACAAAATATGCGAAACACGCTGTTTCAAATTACGATTATATCGGAGATCCGTTAACATGGACATAAATTCATTGTATAATTGATAGTTGTATTTTCGGGTATTGTTTGCCTTCCATTGGTTAAATTGATCATTTTTAAGAAGAGTCGTTATTAATTTATTCACCGCTTTATTTCGGTCATTTCTTACCATTCCTCCAATTTCTTCTTCAATTTCTTGTTTAACATCATTTGTAAGTTGCTGAATATCTTTAAATGATGTGTTAACTGGTTTATCAAGTATTTTGTTGAGTATTTTACTTTCAAGAGAGTCGTCTACAAAAAACATCACCGTTTCTCCCTCTTGCAGTAAGGGATTTCTCAAATCGGAAGGGTCAACCATTCGAGAGAATTTGATCGATTGAAGATCGGGAAATTCATTATGAACAACGCTTCTAAAAAACGAAGCGATTTCTTCCGTGTCTTTATAAGGATCCACCTCAACAATGATTGTATCTCCGGCCAAATTTTTTAAGAAGACGGATATTTCTGATTTAGCCATTTTTATATTATATAATATAAAAATGGCTAAATCAGCATCTCGCAAGGTATCCTCACGTAAGGCCTCTTCGAGAAAACCACGTTCAACATCACGTAAGATGGTTTCGCGTAAGCGTTCAACCTCGCGTAAGCGCTCCTCTTCACGTAAGGCCTCTTCGAGAAAACCGCGTTCAACATCACGTAAGGCATCCTCTTCGCGTAAGCGTTCAACCTCGCGTAAGTCGGTTTCACGTAAGACTGCTTCACGTAAACCACGTTCTACGTTACGTAAGGCATCCTCTTCGCGTAAGCGTTCGGCCTCGAGAAAACCCCGTTCTACCTCGCGTAAGTCGGTTTCACGTAACTCGCGTTCTGCTTCAAGAAAAGCGAGTGTAGCTTCTCGTTCTCCGAGACCTATGTATGATGACAGTGAACTTTTTTACACAAAAATGTCAGAACAGATCGGAAATGTAATGGGTAAAAAAATAAACAACGAATCATCTGCACAGTTGCTTGATACCTATGGAGAAATGTTGATCAAAGAGGTATTGCGTATTTGCAATAGTCGTTTGCATCGTATGAATGTGGAAGATATAAAATGCAGTGATCTCGCAGAAGCGTGTGAGTACATTTCACCGTTACTTAGCACCGAGCCAAGAGGTTCCGTTGAACGTAAAGATACATTGTATGTTGTTCGTTTGTTGAAGCCTCGTATGGATGACGCAGCAGATGTTCGTTCATCGGTTTTGAAGTGTTTTACCTATCTGTTGCGAAATTTCTTCAATCTCCTTGTTGGAAACGTAAAGTCTCTTACCTATAAAAATGTAAAAGAACGTTTTGAGAACTTCTCTCCAGAAATAAACGATCTTGTCAAGACGATTTCGAGGTATTAAGATATTTAAGATATTTAAGATACACACAACGGTTTGTAGAACAACACCGTATCATTTTCATTGTTCCATACCGTTCCGATGTTAAACTGATTTTTGTTCCAAAACGGATGTTTGCCGTGTGAGATCAAATACACTCGATCGCATTTGTTTTCCTTCATTTCTGACATAACGTCTGCCAATACTTGAGAACCAAGTGTTTTATTTCGATAGTCTTCTTGGATACGAAAACTCTTAATCTCACCCGTACGTAAGTTGTAATGAACGTGTACAATAGGGTTGTTATTTTTATAATTTTTATAATAAAACCGATTGATTTCCTTGTCTTCGCCAACTGATTTGTGCAGACGGAGGGATGTTGTTTTCAATTGTTTACGTGTAGATGATAATAAGAACGAGAAAAATTTAAACATATATTTTTATATATGTTTACATGTCTTTATCTCTCATTTTTATTTGTGTTTCTTTAAAGACTCCTTGATTTCTCTCAATTCTCTCAGAATTAATATATGATCAGAACGCAAACTTTCTGAAAATGCGTATCCAATTATAAACGCTCCAATATATCCAAATCGGAAAAGAAAAGGAGGTTCGTACTGACAACTTGAAAATGATCGTTTATTTGTTTTGACAGAGAGACGTGAAAATCGATGAAACATATATTTTTATATACGATTTCACACCTTAAATTATTTTTTATATTTTTATAATATAAAAATGCCACGAAAACACAAGCTAAAATTAGCCAACCCAGAGAGTATCCGTCTTCTCTACCATATGATGAACGATGTCCATCGCCTCTTTGTTCATTTCAAACTTCCCTATTGGATCGACGGAGGAAGTATCCTCGGTTCCATCCGTCACGGCGGTATCATTCCTTGGGACGATGACCTTGATATCGGTATCCTCAAAAAAGACGAGAAACGTTTTCTTCGTCTTCGTTCCGTTTTGGAAAAAGCCGGTTATTCCATTTCCCCTGTATGGTTTGGTTACAAGATCTTTTACAGCGATCGTCCCCATATCGAAGGATTTGACTACTCCTTCCCTTTTATGGATGTGTTTATCTTTGACTTGATTGACGGGGAATACAAACTCGAACGCGAGGACGCCCGTGAGATGTGGCCAAAAGAATCGTGGAAGAAAACAGACCTTTTCCCACTCAAAGAATATCCTTTGGGAGAAATTGTTGCAATGGGTCCTGCCAAACATCTTGATTATCTTAACAAAATGTACGGAAACGACTGGAACGAAATTGCTTACCGACAATGGGATCATGAAGCCGAAGAATCGGTGAAACGTGTACGTGTCACCCTTACCCCAGAGATGAGAGGACCTGCACTCCCGACTGCCGTAAAACAAAACCCTGCCGTGGATGAAATTGTTGGTCATAAATCCAGATCAAGAAAGGTAAGCGGTTCGCGTAAGAGCACTTCACGAAAACCACGTTCATCATCACATAAGACGGCTTCACGTAAGTCCGGTTCACGAAAACCACGCTCCGCTTCACGCAAGGCAACTTCACGTAAATCCGGTTCACGAAAACCACGTTCCTCATCCCGTAAGAGCGCGTCACGTAAAACGGCTTCGAGAAAACCACGCTCCGCCTCACGTAAGAGCACTTCACGTAAGAGCACTTCACGTAAGTCCGCATCGCGTAGAAAAATGAATGTAACGCGTTCTGGAAATATGTATATTGTAAATGGTAAAAAATATGTATTGAGTGGTAAAAATATAGTAAAAGAATAGGCTTTCTAGCACATATAATAAAATTGATTAAACGGCATACGAAAGAATGACAGAATGAATAATGACAGAATGAAGAATAACAGAATGACAGATAAATGTTTTTTATGCCTCGATGAAACGAATACATTTTTTGTATCCTACGATTGCCAGTGTAGAATTCATGCTCATAATGATTGTATCGAGAGATGGATGAAAACTATGGAAGAACCGAGATGTATGATTTGTAAAACGCGTTTGAATGATAAAAAGAATGATAGGAATGATCATTACATAAATGACTTACTTGGATTCGTAAATATAAATCGATTTGATGTTTTAATAGACACCAACTTGGTCTTGTTCATCGTTCTTTCCTTTTTGTTAATACTATTTGTATTTTTACCTCTATTTATTGGATTGCTCGTACGATCTTTTATAGAAGAAGGGTATATGAAAAATGAATATTATAAAAAAAATCGCGTTTCTCGATTATACGATATATATTATACAACCTAATATAATATAAACACATATAAATAATATTTACTTCTTTGCCTTTCTTACACTTTTTCTAGATTGACGTTTGGATTTAACGGATTTCTTAACCTTTTTCGATTTCTTTACTTTTTTGGATTTCTTTACGGATTTCTTTGAAAATCTAAAACCCCCGATAATCGTACCATCAGCCTGTACTGTATAACTTCTTCCGTCTGGTCCATATTGCGTTTCAGGATAACCGTAGCTCCTATAACACTCCTGGACGCACTCTTTTCTTCTCAGAGCGTTTGTGAGATCTACTTCCTGTTGAGAAGGAGGAGAACGAGGGAATGGTTTAGGAGAACCGATACGCTTTCCTCCCAATCCTAACTGATTTCCAACCCATTGGGCTTGACTTCCAGCCCAATCTCTCCACGATTGTGGTTGTCTTTTGGGGGTTGGAGGTACATCCCAACCGTTGGATACAAACTTTGGAGATGCTTTCTTTGGAGATGCGATGCTTCGTAGAGGTGATCTTCCTCTTCGAGGTGATTTTGGCGAACCTGATGCATACATTTTTATATTATCATAAATAATATAAAATTTTTATTATAAAATGTCAAAAGCAATCGGCGCCGTTCTCGCGCGACTTAGGCCTTTTGGAAAATCTTCTTACCAAATTGACTTTTCTCGACACGAAAACTATGACGATTCGGATGACGAAGGACACGATTGGCAATGGTCTTGTTCTATTCGTTTTCAGTATACAAACGATCTTTTCTTAAATACCGAAGAAATACCCTATGATACCGTTGAACGATACACTTCCAAAACATTCTGGAAAGATCGCTCCACAACCATCACACGTCTTATTTCAGATACCTTAACCATAAGAAAAGCACGAGGTGAACCTCTCCCTGATTGGTCTGTTTCAAAAATGTGCGAAGCAGGAGATAATGTTTGGTTTAAACATATTTTTAAATAATTTACAAACCGTCGCAAAAGATACCTGCCCATGCTCTTTCCATATAATGTCCAACCTCTGGGTTGCTATGAGTGTTCATTTGATTATACAGATTGATATAAAATTGTTTGGGAAAACGTAAAATCTGATCTCTTGTTACTGAAAAAATGCCGTTATACCAAACCGTCGGTAATCGTTTAATCGTCGGAAAATTGATATTAAACCACTTACCAAACGGTCTAGGGGAAGCCTCCAATATTTTTTTCTCCGGATTTGCTGTTTTGTTATGATCATTTGTAGACTGGTATTCATCTATTTTAAATTCTGTCAAATGATCAAGATGATTTTCATTTCGAAACAAATCACATCGCTGTTTGATTTTTTCTTTTGTGAGCCTCTTCATTAAATCTTCTGTTTTTCCCTTTTTATCATAATGAACGTCTAGCGCTGATCCTGGTAAAAAGATAATGACATCTGGTAAATTCTCATAATGATTGATAATATGATGCAAATAGGTATGACCCTCCCTTCCTACATTAGGAAGCGTTTTGCAATTCGGATCATTTAATGGTTGCGGACCTTTTTCATAAATAAATTGTTTATACCTGTTAAACGGTTTATCTTTCAACCAACCTACATTTTCATTGTACCGTGCAACGATGATATGAATCTCATTGTTTTCTTCATTTTCATTTTCATTGTAATCCTCATATTCACTCATATTTATAAATACAACCATACATACAATCACAACAAGTAGTATAAAAATGATGGCTCGAGTATTCATATTTATCATTTAAATTAAAAAATAATTAATAAATATGTATTTAATTGTCGGTTGTGGTTTATCCGGAGCGGTCATTGCCGAACGTATTGCAACCGTTTTAAACGAAACCGTCACCGTCATTGAAAAACGTGACCATATAGGAGGAAACTGTTACGACTATATTGATAAAGAAACTGGTATAAGAATGAATCAATACGGTGCGCATATTTTTCATACCAATGACAAAGAAGTTTGGGAATATATCAACCAATTCACTGAGTGGGAACGATGGGAACATACCGTTCTCAGCAAACTTGAAGGTAAATATGTACCCATACCTGTCAATATCACAACTGTCAATATGCTATTAAATGAAACCCTTCAAAACGAGCAAGAAATGGAACACTGGCTCAAAAATAAGCAAATTACGTACGAATCTGTTAAAAACAGCGAGGAAATGGCTAAAAGCCGGATTGGCGCTGAACTATATGATAAATTAATCAAAGACTATACGTACAAACAATGGGCAAAATATCCCGAAGAATTGGATAAGAGCGTTCTTGAACGTATACCTGTACGAAAGAACTTTGACACACGCTATTTTTCTGATAAATACCAAGCTCTTCCTAAAAACGGTTATACTGCATTTTTTCAAAAATTGTTGGATCATCCTTTGATCAAGGTGGTCTTATCTACAGATTATAATCAATTTATTAAGGAGAATAAAGAAAATATAAAAGCCACTATCTTTACCGGATCGATTGACAGTTATTTTACTCATTTACCCAAATTAGAATACCGAAGTATTCATTTTACAAAAGAAACCTACACCGATACACCTTACTTTCAGCCGAATTCAGTTGTGAATTATCCATCATCTGATGTTCCCTATACACGTATTGTGGAATACAAACACTTTCTGAATCAACATTCGAAGGATACTGTGATTGTATACGAAACGACGACGGATCACGGAGAACCTTACTATCCGGTTCCAAATCAAAAAAATATGGAATTATACGAAGTGTATCGTGAACTCGCGGAAAAAGAAGAAAAAGAAAAGAATGTTTATTTTATCGGTAGACTTGCAAATTATAAATATTTTAATATGGATCAAGCCATCCGAAATGCGTTAAACTTTTTTACACAAAAATTAAATAAGTAAATGAACCCTTCTTTAAACAAAATTAGACAAGGCCAACTACTACTAATAAATTATTTATATAATATATAATATAAATAACATAAATGAAAAATATAATAATATTATCAATCTCAATCTGTATATTCCTTGTTGTTTTACTTTTACTAAATAATAAAATTTATAACAGTAATGCTCCTAAACTTATCCATTTAATTTATATTCCTTGGGATAAGAATCAACGTTTAAAAGATGATTATCTCGACTTTGATAAAACATCATACGAAAAATTAAAACAAAATCATCCAGATTACATAGTAAAATTATGGACATTACCTGATTTACAAAAATTTCTACTTAAATTTTACCCCGATTATTATGATATCGTATTTAATTTACCAAGACCTGTAATGATCGTCGATTTTATGCGTCTTTTACTTGTCTATCACTATGGAGGTATTTATTGGCAATATGGAAGTACTCCAAATGTAAATATGGATGAGTTTTTACCCTCAAAACATATGAATGTTAAGTTATTTACTGAAATTATTCTTACACCTGAATTCGCCGAAAAAATGAAAGAAGAACCTATACGAAACTCAGAACCTGAAGAATTACTTCGAGTAATTTCTGCGATTTTCTCATCCGTTCCAAAACACCCTTATTTTCTCTATCTCTTTTTGACAGCCATTGAAAATTCTAAACGATATAATGTAAAACGTGATTACGATATTCTCTATATAGGTTCAAACGCAATGATGAGCACTGTGTATGACCAAGTAGGAAAATACCAAGACGATATTGAATTAATCGATTACGACACGACAAAAAATATGATTAATATCCATTCTAGTTCTAGTTGGAGATTGTCAAAATAAAATTGAATTTCCTCGTTTATTTTTCTTAAAAAATAAACCGACCTGGATACAAGAATATGGCGAACGAACTCGAACTTCCCTTTTCCAACGAAGGATGTGAAAAATGTGAGATGTCCTACCTGACCACCGGATGGGACTGTGTCTGCGATCTTCTCGTAGAGGCTGGAAATTGTCCCGATTGCCTCAACCTGCCTGAAAAATGCAAGTGCGAAAAAAAGATCCTCCATCAGCACTGGACCGAATACATTCCGGCAGATCTTCCCGATTATGGAGATATTCCTGACGGATACCAACTCGTGGTCCATCGATTCCGAACGGAACTCGTTCCATTGGACCAACCGGTGGCCTTCACCCCTGGATTTTGATTTTGTAAAAGTGTAAAAAGTGTAAAACAAAGAAAAGTAGAATAAAATATAAAAATGATATAATCGAATAATCTAATTCTTATTTATAAAAAATAAGAATATAATGAGTCGAAACGCCTACGCTGTTTTCCACAAAAAAAATAAAAAAGATGGGGATACAGTCAGTCTTGATGCAATCACTCTTGAAGAAACAGATCCAGGAAATAAATACCAAACCATTTCTTATACACGATTTATCTTTGAAGTAGTGGATAGAGAACAAATACGAATTAGCCCTGTTAAAAGCGTATACTGGAACCTCGACGGAGCAAAGCAGTGGTTTCTGGAACATCATAACATTCGTGATCCAGAAACGAACTCGTCCATTCTTTTTGACATGGTGTTTAAAACGCGTCTTTTTCGTCAGGTTGAGTTGTCACAGTATTATGAAAATGGATATGAACCGGAAGATGCGCTTTTGAAAGAACTATTTCTAACATACATAAATCACGGAGTACTTAGCGGAAAAGAATTGTCTTTACTGCACAACTTTTTTCATATTGACAATACAATTTTGATGAAGTGGAAAGAAGAGTGTGAAGAACCAAGTAAACATCGAGAATTTTCAAACCAATTGATTGAAAAAGCGGACAAAGGTTCCTGGCTGATTCGTCAAACAAGTGTCAAGGAAAGTGATGTAATCAAAACACGTGTGATTACCTTCAAAACAAAAGATGGTATTGTTAGACACTGTGTTTTCGCCCACGTTTATGGATGCGGATATATACTTCCTCAAGGTATGCAAAGTGGTATGGAGATGCCATCTCTGGGAAGTGGTGAATATATTACGATTAAAAATCACGTTTTTGCCTCTTTTATTGATTTAATCACACATTTGGTTAAATTCACTGATTGTGATTTTAAATTAGACAAATTGATATATTAATATAATATTAATATATTATCGATTAAGTAAAAATGTATGGATATACCATCCAAGAGATAAATAATCTAACATGTTTTCTTCTTCATTTTCATTCTTCTCTTTTTTATTATACAATGAAGTACGATAAAACGAATGAAGCTCTCTTTTTTCTTCATCTGTCAACAGATTGTTCTTGTATTTGAGAAGAAGTGTTTCTAAAAAGAGGACTACTTTTTCATCTTCTTCGGAAAACATAAATAGGGTCATTCCGTATTTGTATTTCATACATTATTTAAACCTTATTTTTTCTTTTTACTTTCTTTTTCTAAAATAAGATGATGAATATCGAAAGGGGACATCCACTTGTATTGATTATCGAGAAGAACGGTTTTCTTCTTATTCTCTATCTTCTGACTATAGATCAATAAATGATAAACGTTTTCCATAACATGTTGAATGGTCAATTCTTCAACATATTCGATCGGACCGTTGGAAAACGTTTTTGGTATATGAGAAATGTCTAGATTCAATCGTAAATACAGTTGTCTACTTTCTTGGTAAAACTCTGAATAATAGGGAAAGACAACTCCTAGTTGACGAATGTTCCACGTATGTTTAGTAAACGACACATTCGTGCGATCTTGAAAAATGGATTGTTTCGGTTTTACCCAGTCACACGGATTTTTCAAAATTAATCCGAGATATAGAGAAGAAAGTGATGAATAAGGCAATGGGAAACGTATCATTCTATCTTTATATGTTTTCTTTTTCTCTTTAGTCATCATTTTTAGGTTCTACCGTAAAAATATAGTATAAGGCCAAAGGAAGTTGTAATAATAAAAATACCGATAACAATTTTGTATAACAGATTTTTCTTGGACGATAAAACTTACGTATCCCTTGTTTGTATTCCAAATCAATATCATCAAATAACCGTTTTTCACATACAAAATCGGGTTTAAAATAAATTAGGAGAAACATTGTAATCAAGGGATAGAATAGTAATACAAAATAAAAATAGTCTGTATGCTTACGAATATCCTTCGGATCTTTAATACCGATTTTTCGTTTTAGCATTGCAAATTGTCGATAGGTATGATCTATGTCTGGCATATCCTTATTTATTTTAAAAATAAGTAAAAAATAACTAAAAAATAAGTAAAATAAATATGCAACCCTACACATTATATAAAAGTACAAATTCTTTAAAAAAATGGGATGTTTATG
>JACCDW011941882.1_pt1 | contig 16648 bp, 12 predicted proteins | sample 7449781 | NCBI WGS metagenome assembly JACCDW01 (sample SAMN15323449, study PRJNA562643) | freshwater metagenome | isolation source: river surface water | place: USA:Blue River Watershed | collected 2017-08-18
CTCGTGGCCGCCTATGCGACCAACTTCGGCGCCGCGGCCGCGCTCGGCGTTCGTTTTGACCACTGGAATCCTGATGTCTTCGCCTGGTCTTTGCTGGCGGGCATCGGCGCCCTCGTCGTCGTGAGTTTGCTCACGCCGCCCGAGCCGACGTCCGAGCAGTCGGATCTTCGCCGTCGCTTGGAAACCCCGACCGAGCTGCCCGGACGAGAGGGCGATCCGCTGGCCCTGCCCGACTCTGCCTCGCTCGCCGCTGACTCCGGCCGCCGCTCCTTGATTGTCGACGCATTGTCCCTGCGCGCCTCTTCACAGGGCAGGGGATGGCGCGCCTACCGCGAGGACCTGGTAGGATTCTTCGCCTCCTGGTTCTGGGTACTGCTGCTCCTCGGCGCCTTCTGGCTTTGGGTAAGGTAAGCCGAAATACATGAGGGATGAGCGTTTGACCTGTCTATTTTTACGCAGAAACATGAAAACAAGCGTTTCCTCTTTAATTGCAGGAACCTAAAACCCGCAAAACTAGTATTTCTAGTAAAACCATTGTCCTAACAATGAGAGTTCAAAAAAATCTTGCATCGTAGGGATCGGGGGTCAAGCTGAGGTCAGAAACCAAGCCCAGCCGCCATGCCTCAGCCCTTTCAGTCACTCAAATCCCTCGCGACACTTCGCGCCGGAGTTCCCGCCCGGGATCTCAAGGTCGGTGACGAGTCCGTCGAGCTCATCGACGCCCGCGTCCTCACTCCGGCCTTCATTCGCGGCGGCCGCATTCAGCAGGTCACGTCCCAGGTGGTCGCGCTCTCTCGCGATGTCGTGACGCGTCATGCGGTTCGCAGGGGCAATGTCATCGTCACGGCACGCGGAGAATTCCTCGCGGGCCTCGTGGACGTCGAACCCTCGGAGCTGACGTCGGGACTTCCGCTGCTGGCCGGCCCGATCTGTCATGTCGTGACGTGCGACGAGCGAGGCGCCGCAGCGTCTGAACTCGCGCCTGAGTTCGTCGCCTGGCTTCTCGGGACGGAATACGCACGCGCGCACATGGCCGCCGCCTCACGCGGCGCAGCCATACCTCTCTTCAGCCTGGAGGCGATCGGATCGCTTCCTGTTCCGGTTCCCGCGATGCAGGAGCAGCGGCACATCGCCAAAGTCGCGCAAGCCGGCCGTCTGCTGCGCGAGGCGCGCATCAGTCTCGCCGAGATTGAAAGCGCGGCCAACGAATCCGACCTGGTCCGTCTCGTCGGCATCGAAGCCTGAGCCATGAGCGAAGCCCACTCCAGCGGTTCCATTCCGACCATCCAGGTCATCGCGCATCGACTGGCCTCCGGCCTTGAGGGCGCCGACCGCCGGCTGCTCGCCGGCCTCTACGCGATCGACGCGCTCTGGCATGCGCACCGTTCGAAGCCCTCGCAGGACGGCGACGTCCAATTCCCCGCATCCCTCGCGGGTGCGTCTCCCATCCGGTCCGTGATCCAGTCCGCCACCGCGGAGGACGATTCTTCGCAGCGGACGGCTGCCAGGTCCCAGAAGTTCATCGACGACTTCGTTTCGCTCAATGCGGAGGCGATCGGTTTCGGCGGAGAGCTCAGGCCCGAGCGTCGTGACGTGTCCGCGTCGCGCCTCCCGCTGAGCCTGCTGCTCGAGCTGGAGGAGATCGCCCGTCCCGACCGGATGTTCGGCGAGGACACTCGGCTCCCCGCCGACATCATGGGGGTCCTCCTCAACTCCGGCCGGGATCCGGTGGACGAGGAGATGCGCCGTCCCGGTGAGGAGTTTTCCGCCTTCCTCGCTTCACTCTGCCCGCTTCAGGAGGGTGCCGGCGTGCTGGACCTCTCATGCGGCACGGGAACCTTGCTCGACCGGCTGCTTGAAGGACGGACCGGCGTCCATGTCTTCGGTCAGGACCAGGATCAGGAGCTTGCCGTTCTTTCCTGGCTCCGGCTCCGACTTCACCCTTCCACTGAATCGGTCCACGTTAAGGTCGGAGATCCGCTGCGCTACGACTACGAGGTCAACGCACGCCGCCGCCCGATCGACGTCGCTGTCCTTCACTCGCTTGAATTCCAGGTCGCAGAGGACGTCTCTTCCGTCGCCGCCCGGAAGGCCAAGGAGATGGACCGGGCCTTCGAACAGGCCTCTCTGCGTCAGGCGAAGCTCCAGGAGAAGTTCCACCTCGAGAAGGGAAAGCTCGTCTACTTCCACGACGGCCTTGAGCGGGCGAAGCGTGCGGCTGCCGACAAGTCAGAGCCTCATGCCGAAGCGGAGGCCGCGCTCTTCGAGTCGTTTTGCCGCGACCAGACGAAGCTGATCGCTTCGGTGGAGGCGGAGCTTAACGATGCGAGGAAATGCGCCGAGGACGCAGCCCTTGAGCGACGGGCGGCCCTCGAGCGTGCCAGAAGGCCCGAGGCTGACCGCACCACCAAGCTCGTCGAACACGCGCTCAAGACCGTCCGAACGGGCGGGACGGTCGTCGCGGTCGTCTCCGCCCGCCATCTCTTCAAGTCCCCCCAGGTCGACCAGCTGCGCGCCCAGGGCGTCGAAGGCGGGCTTCTGGACATGGTCGTTGAGTTCCCCCGGGGCCTAGACGGTTCCCAGGAGCGCGTCGCCGTCATCGTTTTCCGGAAGGACCGCAAGCCCGACCCCGTGCTCTTCGTGGACGTTTCGGATCACGAGGCGGTCGTCGCCTCGCGACGTCATGCCGAGCCTGAGGCGAATCTGAAGCCCACGGAGAAGAAGTTCTCCTTCTCCTTTTCGGAGGTCTGGGGCCGCTATCGGATCGGGCTGCGGCGCACGCGCTCGAATCTTTTCACGGCCGAATATTTTCAGTCTGTCGCCTCCATCTGCCTGGGCCGGCGTCCGGTGGCCAGCATCGCCGCGACGGTCGCGCTTGCGGACCTGGCCGCCAAGTCCGCTGACGGTCGTCAGGCCGACCTTCGTCCTCGTCAGTTCCTCGCCGCCGTAGTTCAGGACGGCCCGGCAGCCGACCTTCCTGCTCGGCTGGCCGCAAGTCATGCGGCGGTCGCCGCCGCCGAGGACGGCCTCGCCAAGGCCCGTCAGGCGCTCGGACTCCCCTCTCTGTCCACCAGTAACCGCAACCCCCTTTCTCCACGCCGCCCAGGCACTCACTGATCCGAATCCCCAGTTTCTGACGGTTTCACAAGACCTCCCTGCGAGGTCCTGCGTGAGCTGTCGTCCCAAATCTTCCCTCACCCCCCGCACATGTCACACCTCAAAGAACTCTCCAAGCTGCTCGACGCCCATGACCCCGTCAGGCCGGTCGGCCTCAACAAGGACAAGCCGGTGCATTCCGTCCAGGACCTGCCGGGCTACATGCAGCCCGGACTTCCTCCCCAGGACGCGCTCGCATCGTCGCCGTTGTTCTACAAGCCCTTCGGCGCGTGCGGCACGGTCACCGGCTCGGCGCATTTCGTCTATCACTCCGCCAGTGGCAAGTGCTTCGCGGTCGACTGCGGCCTGCTCCAAGGGGAGGGCGGCGGCGTCAACGACATCTCTCGTCTGCCGATTCCTCCCAAGGCGCTCCATGCGGTCTTCCTCACGCACGCGCACGTCGACCACATCGGCCATCTCTTCGCCTGGTTGCGCGCCGGTTTCCGGGGCAGGATCTACTGCACCGACGTCACTTCCAAGCTCACCCTGATCAGCCTGCGTGACGCCCTGAACCGTCAGCCGGCCGAGGAGGGCGATGAAGCGCTCTGGGAACTGCTCCCGACGCTCTTCGTCTGTCCCGATCGGGAATCCCTGGCATCCCACGGCCGCATGTATCAGGTCGAAGGCGCTCCGGGACTGCGCTATTCCTTCACCCCCACTTCCCACCTCATCGGCTGCGCCGCGCTTCGTCTGTTGACGACGGTCCACGGGCAGGGCCATGCGGACATCATCTTCACGGGCGACATCGGGCCCGTCACCGATGCGGAGGCGCACGGAGGCCTTTCGCCCGCCCGTCAGCTCCCCGTGTCGTTCACCGGCGTCGTCGTGCTGGAGTCCACCTACGGCGACCGTCCGGACCGCGATCCCGCCACCTTGCGGCATGAGGACCGCCTGGCCGCCCTGGCCGCCGTCATCAAGGATGCCGTCGCGAAAGGGCCCCGGCCGCGGCTCATCATCCCTGCCTTTTCACTTGGTCGCACCACCGACCTGCTGGTCGACCTCTTCATGGTCCTGGCGACGATGCGCGCAGAGGCCGGCCTCTCCGCCGCCGCCGCTCCCGTCATCAACATCGAGTCGCCCCTCGCGTCGCAGTATGCCGACGTGCTTAGCGACGCCTACGCTGAGAAGAAGGGGACCGGTGAGTACTCCTGGCTGAATCCGCACGCCCGGATCCTGGTTCATGGCGGGCTGCCGCTCCTGCAGCGTCTTCTGTCCGCTTCCAAGGAGTCCAAGCAGGAACACGAAGCACAGGACGGCAAAGTGGTCGTGAACTGGGGCAAGGCCGTCGAAGGGGAAGGGCTCACCGTTCTGATCGCCGGTTCGGGTACGACTCTCCACGGCCGGGTCTGCCGCGAGATCATGGAGCACGCCAAGAGCCCCGAGGCCACCGTGCTGCTTTGCGGTTACTGCCCGGAGACGTCGCTGGGAGGCCAGCTGCGCGAGATCGTCGGGCTGGATGCGGTCGGGCGTTCGGCGTTGCGCCCTCTTTCCATGCGCATCGCCGACGGGCCCGGGGGCAAGCCCCGCCATTGGGAGGTGCCTGCCGACGAGGTCCGGATCAATCTCTCGGATCTTTCAGCCTATTACTCCGGGCATGCCGACGCATCGTCCCTGATGAGCTATGCGCTCAGTCTGGCCAAGCCCGCGCAGTCGCCGATGGACTTCATCCTGGTCCACGGATCCAACCGGGCCCGCGCGCAGCTTGCCGCCAAACTCAAGTCCGGCCTGGGCGCAGGCCATGGCACCGCCCGGGAGGTCCATTGTCCCTCTCCCGGTTATCCGTGGTTTGATGTGGTGCGCAAGAAGTGGTGCTTCGAGGACCTCGGGGTCCTCCGTTCTTCGATGCGCGTGAACGTGCGAGAGCGCCTCGGCGAGGGCGTTTCATCCCAGCGCGTCGCCGGCGTGATCGCCAACTGCCTCGCCCGTTCTTTCGGGCTGCCCACCCCGTCCGTGCGCACCGTGGCCCAGGGCGCCGGCTTCGAGCTCAGGTCCAAGTCCTCCGGAACGAGGTTCTCGCACGAGGTCGTGGTCATCGACCTCGGCGATGGAGAGTTCGACCTGCGGGTCGACAGCGTGATCGGGCTCTGCCAATCCAACGAAGATTTCAAGGCCCGGTGCTTTCCGTGGGAGGCGGCCACGGCCATTGTCGACGGGAAGGTATCCCTTGGGTATGAGCCGGTCGGTCGCGAAGATGAGGCCTTCAAGTTGCTGGCGATGATTCGGGACGCCCGCCGCGATTACCCGGTCCTCGTCGTCACCAAGCTTGGGAACGACAACGCCTGCGCCAAGTTCCTGAGCAAGTCCCTGATGCTCCATTCCGGGGTCGTCCGTCTGGTGACGGTGGAGGGCAGGGCGGTGGTCCGGGACCTGGGGCTGGACCTGCATTCCGGGGTGGGTCTCTTCTTCGACGAGCGCCCCGGCCACCACCCGGTGCAGTTCTCCATCCTGAACCCCCTCGATAGCGCCCGGTTGCTTTTGGACTGCCTTAACCGCCTGGAGGACGCCCGCAGACTAAAACAACTCAAAATCTCGATTTGTAACCGTAAAACCTGCTAGGACTACAAAATCTCATTTTGTGGCTTGACTGTTCCCCGGGGCCGGGCATTCCTTGGGGTAACGAATCACCCAGACTCTCACGACGCCCAATATTTCCAGCCCTCTTATGAACCCCGCCAAAAGCACCACCGCCACGTCCGTCCTCCAGTACAACACCCCCGAGATCCGCGAGGCTCTCGACCAAGCCCGTCTCCTCACGGCGGGCGGCAAGTACTCCGAGGTCATCGCCCTCCTCACCCCCCTCGCCGGGTCCCAGGACAGGAACCTCCTGTTCAGCCTGAACTTCGCCCACAGCCAGCGCGGCCAGGACGGCGACAAGGCCAAGTCGGACAAATACCTCAAGGCGGCGGCTGAACATGGGCACCCCAAGGCTGCCCAGATGCTCGCCCGCCGCAAGGTGTCCGCCTGGATCAGCGGCAAGGGACACTCCGCTGACATCCGCCCGCTCCTCGTTCACGCCGGCAAGGCCTTCCTCAATCCGGACCTCGCCTCTCCCTGCGACATCGAGAGCAGCTCGACGGAGGAACTGACGGAGGTGATCCGCCTCGTGCTCCAGAAGCAGGCCCACCGCGACACGCTCGCCAAGATCGCGCTGGGAGTCATCTACCTGCACCAAGCCGATTCCACGGATGTCGATGTCGCCGAAGGCGTCCGCCTGCTTGAGTCCGCCGTCCAGGACGGTCGTCTCGAGGCCATCCGTTACCTCGGCCGTGCCTACGTGGAGGGCGTCCTGATTCCGGCCAACCCCAAGAAGGCCTTCGAGATCTTCGGATACGGCGCCCAGATGGGCTGCCGTGAATGCCGCCACCGTCTCGCGGAGTGCTACCTCCGTGGCACCGGCGTGCAGGCCGACGTCCCCGTTGCGGTTCGCCTCCTCAGAGAGAGCACCGCCCAGGGGCACCCTTATTCCCCCTGTCTGCTTGGCGCCCTCTACATCGAGGGTACCAAGGTCCCGCAGGACATCCGGCTCGGCCGCGACCTGATGAAGCTGTCGGTGTCCCGCCGCTGCGCGACGGCCGCGGAGCGCCTGGCCCACTTCCTCCTCTGGAATCCTGCCTATGCGACCATCGGCTACGAGCGCCAGGCCTACGCCTACATCGCCTGGGAGCTGGGCGACAAGTCCCAGGCGGAAGAGTTCAAGAACCTCCCGTTCGCCGAGAAGTTCGAGCTGCTCAAGTCCGTGGAGCTCATCAAGAGCCTCACCCCCGACCCCGTCTACTGAACCTCATGTCCTACGATCACCGCCGCGCCATCGCCGCCGCCGAGGACCACGTCCTCAAGCTCGGCAGGCTCCTCGAAAAGGGGGGCCTGTCGGGAGTCATCCATCCCGCCCACGCCGAGCCTGCCGACCGCTGGCGCGACGCCGGCTTCGCCATCCTGCGCAATGAGTCCGAGGAGACCGAGGCCGACCAGGAGCTCCGCAAGGTCTTCACGCCGCACGCCCATGAGCTCTCCGGCTTCATGCACCGCATCACCGACGGCGCGATGACCGTCGTCCTCAAGAACACGGATCACGCCACGTTCTTCGAGCCGGTCTACCGCATCTTCGCCGGTCAGATGGTGAAGCCGACCCGCAAAGGCCTCAAGTCCGCCTCAGGGCCCGCCTGGGAAGTGCTCGCGATGCGCGCCATCGTCTCGCATGCCCTCGCCTGGCTCAAGACCGTGAAGCCTGAAGCGCCCAAGCCCACCAAGCCCGAGGGTCTGCTGGAGGACCGCCCGGAATCTTTCGAAGAGTATCTTCGGCAGAAGGGCCTTTCAGGGGAGCACGAGATCGAAAAGGCCGCCGAGGAGCTTTCCAAGTCGCTCGACGGTCTGGCCGCCGAGGTCAAAGGCATCTCCGGGCCTCCCGCCTACGAGCTGCTCTACATCGCCGGCATCCCCGGTCACCGCACGCCCAGGGCCTGGTTCCCTCAGCTCAGCCCTTTCGTGCGCCTTGACCAGGCCCAGCTTGAGAGGGTCCACCGCAAGCTGGTCCGTCTGAAGCTCGACCCGGCCCCGGCCATGAGCCAGCTCTACGCCCACTTCCTCGTGCAGTGTGGACATCTGGGGGTGGACTCGAAGCCCACCCCTCCCAAGGTCAATCCTCCCCAGGACTGAACATGAGCGCCGCACCTAAGTCCAAGTATCCCGTTCTGCCGCTACGCGACCTCATCATTGGAGATGAGGGGCGCCTCCGCTATGTGATGCGTACCGGGCCACTGCGCCCTCGTGTCGACAGAGAAGGAGGACTGAAGGACTACGGATCCAAAGCTCTCAAGGCTGAGGGTGAGCCCAATGTCGCGCTGCTCTCGTTTGGTGATCTTAACCGGGATGGCACCATCGACTACCCTTCCGTCCCGACTATTCCCTATTCCCCTTACATTCACGAATACGTGATTCGTCCCAAGGACATCCTTTTCCGCAGCCGCGGCTTCGCCGGGTCAGCGAAGGTTTCCATCGCCGCATACATCGACCGCGAGATTCATGACGAGGCCCTTCGTGTCCTACGTAAGGAAGTCTCGCAGGTGCACTTCGCCTTTGATTCGTCGCTCATTCGCATCAGGCTTCAGGAGGATGGATGTAACGATGCCCCGCGCCTCGACCCGGAGTATCTGGCGGCATACGTTAATTCTGCCGGCGCCCAGCGCCACCTGACCCGACGTAACCAAGGCGGAATCGTTGTCGGCGTCAGCAAGTCCGACCTTCTTGCCCTTCCGGTCGTAGTTCCTCCGCTTGAGGACCAACAGCGCCTTGTCCAACTGATGAGGGCCCGCGCGGATTACGCCAGGGTGTCCCAGCGACTGTCCGAGTGTTACGGGTTCCTCGCTGATCAGGCCCTCAAACTCTCCTGACCAAAGCTTACCATGAGCAATAAGACAGACAAAGTCACACAAGAGCAGATCAACAGGGTGGCGTGGGACGCCTGCGGCACGTTTCGAGGTGCGGTCGATCCGACCCAGTACAAGGACTACATCCTCGTGATGCTGTTCCTTAAGTACATGTCCGACGCACAGAAGGCGCACCGAGCTGAACTGATCGAGAAATACGGCGACGACAAAGTCCGCCTGACCCGCGCGCTCGAGAGAGCGCGCTTCCAGCTGCCTTCCGGGTCCACCTTCGATGACTTGTACAAGATGCGGGACGAGGATAACATCGGTGAGCGCATCAACAAGGCCCTCGAGGCGATTGAAGACAAGAACCGCGCGAAGCTCGAGGGCGTGTTTCGCAACATTGATTTCAACAGCGAGACGATCGGAGCGGCCAAGGAGAGAAACCGCCGCCTCAAGTCGCTGCTCGAAAACTTCGCCAAACCGGAGCTCGACCTCAGGCCCAGCCGGGTCGACGCCGATGTCATCGGCGAGTGTTACATCTACCTGATTTCCAGGTTCGCCTCCGACTCCGGCCGGGCGGCCGGAGAATTCTATACGCCCAAGACGCTTGCCACTTTGCTAGCGAGAATCGTTTCGCCGCAAAAGGGCGATACGATCTTCGACCCTTCATGTGGATCTGGATCTTTGCTTCTGGAGGCGGCCAAGGAGACCAAAAGTAGGGATTTCGCCCTCTTCGGCCAGGAGATCAACGGCGCCACTTGGGCTCTTGCTCGCATGAACATGTTTCTGCACGGGCAGGACTCGGCTGTCATCAAGTGGTGCAACACGCTGACGGAGCCGGCCCTTGTGGAGAGCGGCCGACTGATGCAGTTCGACCGCATCGTGGCCAACCCGCCGTTCTCCCTGGATAAATGGGGCTTCGAGGAGGCCGCTAATGATCGGTTCAACCGCTTCCATCGAGGCATTCCCCCAAAGAGCAAAGGGGATTACGCATTTGTTTCCCACATCGTCGAGTCACTGAAGCCAGGGTCCGGCAAGGCCGCGATCATCGTACCGCACGGGGTGCTATTTCGCGGAGAGGCAGAAGGCCGCATACGCCAGAAGCTGCTCGAGGAGAACCTCATCGACGCTGTCATCGGCATGCCTTCAAACATGTTCACGACTGCGGCAATTCCCGTCGCAATTCTTGTCGTTGACCGTAGTCGAGAGAAAGGAGGAGTGAATCATAAGCGCAATGACGTCCTCTTCATCGACGCATCACGCGATTACCTTGAGAATAAGAAGCAGGTCTCACTCAGTGACGGTCAGCAGAAGAAGATTGTGGACGCCTATCTGTCGCGAGCTGAAGTCGAGAAGTATTCCCACGCCGCGACCTTCGAGGAGATCAAGGAGAATGACTTCAACCTGAACATCCCGCGCTATGTCGACACCTTCGAGGCCGAAGCCGTCGTCGACATCGCCAAGGTCCAGCAGGAGATCCTCGACCTCGAGAAGAAGCAGGCCGAGCTTCGCGTGAAGATGAACCAGTATCTGAAGGAGCTGGGACTATAACTGGATGCGAAGTCTCCCCGCAAAATGGCGCGAAGTAGGTTTCTACGAAGCTTTCGAGCGCCTCAAGCTGAAGTCTTTTGAAATCCCGACAAAGGATTACCAAGTCTCCGGTCGTTACCCGATCATCGACCAAGGGGATGGTGTAATCGCGGGCTATATCGATAGGGAAGGTCCAATTTCAGCCATCCCATTCATCGTTTTTGGCGACCACACCACGATTGTTAAGTACGTAGACCAGCCCTGTTTCATTGGATCTCAGGGTGTTGTGCCCTTAAAGGCTAGGGAAAGCTACGAACCGTATTTTTTGTATCTGTTGCTTGGGCGGACTCGTATCCCTGCATTGGGATATAGCCGGCATTTCCGTGAGCTCGAGAACAAGACTTTCCTGCTCCCGCCGCTCGCCGAGCAGCGCAAGATTGCTGAAATCCTCCGGACCTGGGACGAGGCCATCGAAACCGCCGAAGCCGAACTCAAGGCCAAGCAGGAGCGCAAGCGCTGGCTGATGGATAAGCTTCTGCGTCTGGGCACGGATGGGGGTTCCAAATTAAGTGAGAGTGGTTGGACGGCACAAAGGCTGGGAGATATCCTCGAGATCCGTCATGGTAAGAATCAGCGTGAAGTTGAGACACCAGAAGGCAGGTACCCCATACTCGGAACAGGCGGAATCATTGGCCGTACTAATTCATTTCTGTACGACAAGCCTTCCGTGTTGATCGGACGTAAGGGGACTATCGATAGGCCTCAGTACATGGAAACGCCATTTTGGACGATCGACACACTGTTTTATACTTCGATTTCCGATCGCGCCCTTCCGCGATTTATCTTCTACGTTTTCTGCACGATTAACTGGCAGCAATATAATGCTGCGACGGGAGTGCCCAGCTTGGCGGCTTCGACCATTGAATCCATCAAGATTCAACTTCCTCCACTAGCTGAGCAGAGGAGAATTGCCGATATCCTCCAGGCAGTTGATGCCGATGCAGAAGTGATTAACTGCCGTATCGAAACCCTCCGCGCCCAAAAGCGCGGACTCATCCAAAAGCTGCTGACCGGTGAGGTCCGGGTGGCGGCCTAACTTTATAACAATGACGAACAAACGAGAAATCCCGGCGACGACGGAGGTCCACACCTCCCACGTGCCGGCTTTGGTGATGCTGGCCGCGATGGGCTGGGAGATCCTGCCCCAAGCCAAATGCGAAAGCCTCCGTGGACGCACGTCCCGAGTGCTGTTGGAGTCGGTGCTCACGGAGCAGCTGCTCAAGATCAACCGCTTCACGTATCGGGGCAAAGAGTATGAGTTTGACGCCTCCGACGCCGCTGACGCGATCCGCCAGCTCCGCCCTGATCCGACGGTCCAGCGTGGACTGGTTGGTACGAATCAGATGCTCCATGAGCGTCTCGTCCTGGGCGCGACGATCTCGAAGACGGTCGATGGCGATAAGAAGAGTTACACGATGCGCTTCATCGACTGGGATAATCCGGAGAACAATCTCTTCCAGGCCACACCGGAGTTCTCGGTCGACCGCAATGACGGAAAGGTGGATCCGAAAGATGAGAAGACGGTCAGGCGGCCGGACGGCACCTGCACGAGCCGCTGTGACATCGTCCTCCTTGTGAACGGAATCCCTTTCGGGGTCATCGAGAACAAGGCGCCTGGGGTGGAAGTGATGAAGGGGGTGCGGCAGCTGCTCTCCTACCAGTCTCCCGCCGCCATCGCCCCGCTGTTCCACACGGTCCAGTTGCTGATCGCCAGCAACAAGAACGACGTCCTCTACGCCGCCGTCGGGTCGGGCCGCAAGTTCTGGCTGAAGTGGCGCGAGCATCATGACGAAGCCGCGATCGGAGAGCTGGTCAATCGCCCGCTGCCGGCCGACAGGCAGGCGGCCCTCTTTTCGGGCAATTTCTCCCAGGCGCGGAAATACCATGAAGAACTCCGGGCGTCGGGGGCGGTCGCGGTCACGGAACAGGACCGGGTGCTGCATGCGCTCTGCCGCAAGGACCGGATCCTGGAGCTGGCCCGCACGTTCTCCCTCTTCGATGACGGAAAGCGTAAGATCGCCCGCCACCAGCAGTTCTTTGTCGTGAAAGCGGTTATTGAGCGGATGAAGCAGCGTGACTCCGAAGGCCGCCGCAAGGGCGGGGTGGTCTGGCACACCCAGGGCTCCGGCAAGTCCCTGACGATGGTCATGCTGGGCAAGGCCCTCGCCCTGGACAAGGAGTTCGAGAACCCGCGGCTGATCATCGTGACGGACCGCACTGACCTCGACGCACAGATCAAGCAGACGTTCCAGAACTGCGACCGGCAGGTCAAGCAGGCCGGAACAAGCACTGAGCTTCTCGAACTGATCAAGGGAAAGACCACGGATGTCATAACCACTGTCATCAACAAGTTTGAAAAGGCAATGGAGCGGGCAGGTGGCTTCAGGGACGCTGACTCGAACATAGTCGTCCTGGTTGATGAAAGCCATCGCACCCAGTACGGCAGCATCGCGACGAACATGCACCGTCTATTGCCTAAGGCCTGCTACGTGGGATTCACGGGGACGCCCGTGCTATCCAAGGACAAGCCGACTATCCCTCGTTTCGGCGGGATTATCCGCCCCACCTACACCATCGACGAAGCCGTGAAGGACAAGGCCATCGTCCCTCTCATTTATGAAGGCCGATTCGTAGCTCAGCGAGCGCAGAGGGAAGCAATCGATGCCTGGTTTGAAAAGGTTTCGGCGGGCCTCAGTCCCAGGCAGGCTTCAGACCTGAAGGCCAAGTATTCCCGAATCAACATTCTCGGCAGGACGGACCCTGCCATCTATGCCAAGGCTTTCGACATTTCTGAGCACTTTCACCGCGTATGGAAGGGGAGCGGATTCAAAGGCCAGGTGGTGGCTCCGACAAAGGCGGCCGCAATCCGCATGAAGGAAATATTCGATGAGCTTGGGCAGATCACTTCGGAAGTCATAATCTCTGGACCTAATGCCCGCGATGCAGAAGACGAAATCGAGGAGGATGGCGATCGGGAAGGAGGTGACGTAGTCAAGACGTTCTGGCGGCAGATGATGAAGAAGTATGGAGACCAGGCCGCTTACAACCGTGAGATCATCAAAGATTTCAAGTCAAGCGCCGGACCGGACGTGATCATCGTGGTCTCGAAGCTGCTCACGGGATTCGACTGCGACCGCAACGTTGCCCTCTACATCTGCAAGCATCTTGAGAACCACAACTTGCTCCAGGCCATCGCCCGGGTGAACCGAAACTGCGAGCTGCCCATGCCCGGCGGCTCGCTCGACGACGACGGAGATCCGGTCATGCTGCAGAAGCAATACGGGTATATTTATGATTATGAGGGTCTTCTGGTCGAACTGAACGACGCGATGAAGACCTACAGGGCGCTCCAAGGTTTCGACGCCGATGACGTTCGTGACGTGGTCAAGCCCATCAAGGAAATCATCAAAGATTTGCCCGCCGCACATCGCGACCTGCTCGACCTTTTCGAGCCAGTTCTGAACAAGCTTGATCACGAGCAGATGGAGCAGCGTCTCCGTGATGACGAAGTCCGCAAAGAGTTCTCAGTGCGCCTGGCCAGATTCGCCCGTCTCCTTGAGCAGGCCATGGGGTCACAAAAGGCATATGAATACATCACGGATGAAGAGATGGATGGATTCAAGCGCGACTGGCGCCGCTTCGCGGATCTACGCCGTTCTGCCGCCCTGCGCTATCAGGACGCGATCGACATGCGGGAATACGAGCCGCGCATCCTGCAGCTCCTCAATGACAACGTCGCGGCCGAGCCGGCGAAGATGATCATTGAGCCGGTCGACCTCAGCGTGAAAGGCGCTGTCGAGGAAGCGGTCGCGAGGTTCGGCTCCGGAGGGCAAGATGGCGCCAAGGAGTCTTCCCGAGCCCGCGCGGACCGGATTGAACGCACTGCCAAGAGGTACATACGCGACAGGCTTGAAGAGTATGATCCGGCCCTAGCCCAGAAGTTCTCCGAGATGATCGAGGAGGCCTTGAAGGCCTACGAGCAGAAGCGACTTAGCGACCAGCAGTTGGCTGAAACGCTCGCGAAGATCACGCAGGACATGGTCGAAGGCCGTCGCGACGAGGCTTTGCCGGAGGCGGTGCGGACGGACGTAGATGCCGCGGCCTTCTACGGCCTCATCGTCCCCTATGTCGCAGAACTCAAGGGCTCTGGCCAGGAGGCCAACAAGCTGTCGGCTGAGATCGCCGTTAAGGTGAAGGAGCTTCTCCTGGCCCATCGCATCGTCCGCTTCTGGGCGAACGAGGAGGCCCTGAACCGTTTCAAGGGGGCCTTGGACGACTACTTCTTCGACGACGTCGGCCGTAAGATGGGAATCAAGATCCCCGTCCATAAGCTCGATGAACTCCAGGATGCATTGATCAAGCTGTCACAGTTTAGGTTTCCGGATGCCTGATTACGTCCTCCGTACGGAACTCGACGGCAAGCGCCTCGATTGCCGTCTCGTGTTCTCACGTCGCAAGACCCTCCAGCTGGAGGTCCTCCCCGACATGTCCGTGCGCATTATCGCGCCTGAAGGCACCAAGCCGGAGGTGTGCTCCCGCATGCTGCTAAAGCGCAAGGGTTGGATCCGTGCCCAGCGCCAGTATTTCAGCCAGTTCCACCCGCTGACCAAGCCCCGGGAATACGTCTCCGGCGAGACACACCTCTTCCTGGGCCGGCGGCTACGGCTTAAGGTGGTCAAGGGCTCGACCCAGGGCGTGAAGGCCACCAGGCAGCACCTGACCGTCTGTGCCGGCCCAACGACCTCCGCCCGACTGGTGGAGGCTCAGCTGTGGCAGTGGTATCGTGCGCAGGCCGCCGATCTGTTCCAGGAGCGAATGCTGGGCTGCATGGTGAAGCTCAACATCCCCAAGAACGAAGGCCCCAAGTCGCTGATCATCCGAAAGTACAAGTCCCGTTGGGGTTCGATGAGCGCGGACGGCGTCCTGGGCCTCAACCTGGACCTCATCCGGGCTCCGATCGAGTGCATCGACTACGTCATCATCCACGAGCTCTGCCACCTGCGCTTCCCGCATCATGGCCCTCGCTTCTGGGACCTGCTCGAGCGAGTCATGCCCGACTGGCGCAAGCGCAAGACCAAGCTCGAACGCCTCACGGCCTGAAATTTCCGAACCCTGAAGATGGCGAAACTGCCAGCGCCGGGCACAACGAACCTCATGGCAATCATCGAGAACAGACCCTACTTCGACTCGCTGGATGACGAGGTCAGCCGGCTCCTCGCCGAGGTCGACCCCATGGACCGTCAGAATGATTACCGCAGGGCCAAGAAGAACCTCCGCGCCTTCGTGCTGCGACGGCGCGGCGTCATGCTGCGCTTCAGGAAGGAGCGTCTGGCTCTGGTTGGATCGAATGACTCGGTGCTGATCAAGATCGGCACCAAGAAGCGCGGGCACCTCGCGGCCTATCGGGGGCACTGGATAAGGGTCATCTGGTTCGGCACCTACGGCTTCAGCATGGACTGCCTCGTCCATAAGGTGCGGATGACCGAGGCGGCGGAGGCGAAGCTGATACCTCGCGGCCCCTACACCAAGGAGGAGTTCACCGATGAGGTCGCCAAAGCCTATGCGCTTCCCTATGCGACTGTGGACGGTTTGGAGCTGGTCCGTTCTGCCAAGGGCGCCTGGGTCAGTTCGATTCCGACCGACAGGGCCTTGGAGAACCTGGAGAAGGATGAGATTCCTGACGGCGTGACCTACCAGAAGCTCACCCCGAGCGAACACGGCCCTTATCCCACCGCGGTGTCTTACCACAAATACGGCGGCTTCTGGATCAAGACCGATGCGAAGCGCGAGGACATCACATCCGGGGTGCTCGATTGGATCCCGCCCGGCGGGAGGGTCTACGTCGAGAGGTCGGGCGACATCCCGCCCGGTTGGAATGTCCGGACCAAGGACGGTTGGAGACTCGAACCTTAAGCCAGTCGCCAACCGGGCATGAGCTGATGCTCAGCCGACGAACGAATAGATGGCCAGGACCCCGGCGGGAATTCCCAGCAGCAAAAGCAGGCAACTGCCGCTTCCCCTGCGGGCGGCAGCCTCTCTCCTGGCCCGTATCCGCTCTTCAATCCTTGAAAAGTGGATGAACCTTTCCTGCGTTATCTCCGGAGTCCTGAATTTGAGATACGACGGCGCGTCGGGGGCTGCGGCTTTCGCGCGCAGCGTCTTTTCGCTCAGATAAACATAATATTCTTCCTTCGAAAATCCGCAGCGCGGGCAGACGGAATCCATCATGCGTTTACCGGGTCTCCTGAACTGCCGGACTGTTCCGACAAACCCGCAATACTCGCATGATTCGTCATCAGTGTCTTCGATGGGTTCCATTTCGGGGCGCGGGGTTTTTTCTCTGTAATAATGCACGCCCCGCAAGCCTTGGCTGCTCGCGGTGAGCAGGGAGACGCAGGGCTTGTCAGAATCCGCGCTTCACTTCCGGTGGCTGAGGGTGGCCCAGGTCAGGCCGCCGTCCTGCGACTTCCAGAGCGTGGTGGGCGTGGATCCCAGGACGTTGCTGCCGCCGATGAGCTTCGTGACCGCATAGACGA
>JACCDW010642508.1_pt1 | contig 16640 bp, 15 predicted proteins | sample 7449781 | NCBI WGS metagenome assembly JACCDW01 (sample SAMN15323449, study PRJNA562643) | freshwater metagenome | isolation source: river surface water | place: USA:Blue River Watershed | collected 2017-08-18
CAAAGAAATGTCTCCGGATTGTGCGAGGATTCTGACACAGACCCTTTGTATCGGTTGACCCGCATGGTCCCCATGGGGACAAAAACATGAGCTCGAAAAAAACCCCCAAGCCCGCCGCGGTTCGACACTTGGTGATCGTTCTGGGCGACCAACTCGACGGGCAATCCTCGGCGCTGGAAGACTTTGACGCCGCGCAAGATGTGATTTGGATGGCCGAAGTGCGCGAGGAATCCACCCATGTGCCCTCCTCGCGCCAACGCATTGTTCTCTTTTTGAGTGCAATGCGGCACTTCGCCCAAGCCCAGCGCGATCGGGGCCGGCGCGTGCACTATGTCACGCTCGATGACCCCGGCAACACACACACCCTCGCCGGTGAGCTCGCGCGCAGCGTGGCCGAACACACGCCGCAAAAGCTCATTCTCACGGCGCCGGGCGACTGGCGTGTGCTCAAGGCCTTGCAGGCTGCGGCACAAGCACTGGGCCGCGCGCTCGAGTTGCGCGACGATCGGCACTTCTTGAGCACCGTGCGCGATTTCGCCGCGCACGCCAAAGGACGCAAGCAATTGCGCATGGAGTACTTCTACCGCGAGATGCGCCGCAAAACCGGGCTGCTGATGGCGGGGAATGACCCCGAGGGCGGCGAGTGGAATTACGACGCGCAAAACCGCGAGGCCTTTCCCGCCTCCGGCCCTGCTGCCCTGCCCGCACCCCCGTGCTTCCCGCCGGATGTCATCACCCGTGAGGTGATGGCCCTGGTCGAGCGTGCATTTCCCGATCACCCAGGTCAAATCGCCTCGTTTGCCTGGCCCGTCACGCGCGAGCAGGCTTTGCAAGCGCTCGCCGATTTCATCGCCAACCGATTGCCGCACTTTGGGCGTTACCAAGACGCCCTATGGGCGGGTGAGCCCTGGCTCTACCACTCGCTGCTTGCGGCCGCACTCAACCTCAAGCTGCTCAACCCCCTGGAAGTGGCCCAAGCCGCTGAAGCGGCTTACCGAAAGGGGCAGGCTCCGCTAGAAGCGGTAGAGGGCTTTATCCGGCAGATCATTGGCTGGCGCGAATATGTTCGGGGCATTTACTGGACGCAAATGCCCAACTATGCCCAAGGCAACGCCTTGAACGCCACCCTCCCCCTGCCCGCCTTTTACTGGAACGCGCAAACCGACCTGAACTGTTTGCGCGACGCCATTGGACAAACGCTCACGCACGGCTACGCGCACCATATCCAGCGCTTGATGGTCACGGGGCTCTACGCCTTGCTCTTGGGCGTCGAACCCCAAGCGGTGCACGCCTGGTACCTCTCGGTGTATGTGGATGCCGTGGAATGGGTGGAACTGCCCAACACCCTGGGCATGAGCCAGTATGCCGATGGCGGTGTGATGGCGAGCAAGCCCTATGTGGCCAGTGGCAAATACATCCAACGCATGAGTAACCACTGCCAAACTTGTCGCTTTGACCCCGCGCAGTCCACCGGTGATCAGGCCTGCCCCTTCACCACCTTGTACTGGGATTTTTTAGGCCGTCATGCGGATCTGCTGGCCAAACAACCGCGCATGGTCATGCAACTCAAAAACTGGAATCGCCTCAGCCCCGAGCAGCAGCAGGCGATTGCCGCGCAAGCCGAGCGCATCAAGGCAGGGACGTTTGCTTGAAAGGCGAATGCGCCTGTAACTCTTCGACATAGGCCTCCACCCCCGCCCTCTCCCGTTCCAGAAAGCGGCTCACCGCATCGGCAAACTCGGGGTGCACGAGATCGTGGGCACTGTGGGTGGATTGCGGTAACAATGCCCGCGCCATTTTGTGCTCGCCCTGGGCCCCCCCTCAAAGCGCCCCACCCCGTTGGCGATGCACCAAACCAGGGGTTGGTAGTAGCAGGCTTCAAAGTGCAGGCAATCCACCCGCTGCACCGCGCCCCAGTAGCGCCCATAGGCCACAGACGCCGGTTGTCCCAAGCCCTCCACGGCAATGAGGCTTGCGGCAATGGGCTCGCCCGCTCGCTCGGCCACAAACATCACCCACGACTGGGGCTGGGTGCGGGCCAAGTCGGTGAAAAAGGCCCGCGTCAAATAAGGCGGGTTGCCATGCTCGTGGTAGGTGCGGGTGTAGCAACGGTAGAAAAAATCCCAATCCGCCTCGCCAATCTCACGGCCCTGGCGGACCCGAAACGTCACCCCGGCGGAGGCGACCCGACGCCGCTCCTGTCGAATTTTTTTGCGCTTGTCCTGACTCAGCTGCCCCAGAAAATCCTCAAAGTTCCGATAAGCCGCGTTGTGCCAGTGGAATTGGACGGTGTCTCGTTCAAGCCAGCCCTCCGCAAGACACGCCGCGCGGTCCGCCGGACTCATGAACAGAATGTGGGTGGACGATAAATCGAGCGCACGCGAATGCGCTTTGAGCGCGCGCAACAAGGCACGCCGGCTGGCATCGTCGCGCGCCAACAAGCGCGACCCTGAGGCCGGGGTGAAGGGCACGGCCACCAAGCCCTTCGGGTAGTAAGCCAAACCCTGTTGCTGGTAAGCCCGTGCCCATGCCCAGTCAAACACGTACTCCCCATAGGAATGGGACTTGAGGTAGAACGGGCAAGCGGCCACCAAGGTCGACCCCTCCCAAAGCGTGAGGGGCTGCGCCACCCAACCGGCCTCTGGCGAGGCACTGTCGCTGACTGGCTTGAGTGACTTGATCGTTGGTGCCTATTACGCTGATCTTAGTGGGGGTTTGAATGCCGGCCGCAGCTACGTGATCTTTGGTAAAACCAACACCACGGCCGTAGACCTCACCGCTGTGGCTGCCGGCATCGGCGGCTTTGTCATCAACGGACAATCGGCAGGGGATCAGAGCGGTTACGCCGTTTCCAACGCCGGCGACGTCAATGGCGATGGCTTGGGTGACCTGATCGTCGGCGCCAATTACGCTGATCCAGCAACGGGTTTGAATGCCGGCCGCAGCTACGTGATCTTTGGTAAAACCGACGGCGACGCGGTGAACCTGGCCGATGTGGCGGCGGGGTTGGGCGCCTTGACGCCCGATTGGGTGGGCACCGCCGCGGCGGACACCTGGAGCGGGACGGCTTGGCCTGAAATCGCCTTGGGCGATGCGGGGGACGACACGCTCGACGGGGGCGGCGGGGCCGACGTGCTCTACGGTGGCGCGGGCAACGACACCCTGGTGCTCAACCCAAGCCATGTGGCCGCACTGCTTCAAGCCGCGCCCACTGCGCTCGGGGCGGGCCGCCTGCAACTCGCCCGCGTGGACGGCGGCCTGGGCACCGATACCCTGCGCCTGAGCGGTGGGGCCAACCTCGACCTCACGGCCGTGGCCAATGTGGGGGCAGGCGACAGCAGCGCGGACAGCCGCATCGCCAGCATCGAGCGAATTGATTTGGCCACCGACACCGCCGCCAACACGCTCAAGCTCGACGCGCGCGATGTGGTTGACATGGCGGGCATGAACCTCTGCAACACCAGCAATGGCTGGACCGCTGTGGTGGGCACAGCCCTCGCGGCGAGTGTGGCCAAACATCAGCTGGTGGTCACGGGCGGCGCGAGTGACGCCGTGGATGTGGACACCACCCAATGGACCAAAGTGCTCAGTGGGGCGACTGCGGCCACCGTCACGAATGGGGGCCAAACGTTTGAGGTTTGGAACCACAACACCAGCGCCGCGCAGCTCTTGCTGCAGTCGGGTATGCAGGTGATTTAACGCGCTTGGCGAAACCAGCGCAGCGAAAGGCCCAGGGCGCTCAAGACCAGGGCGAGGGCCAGGGCGGCAAAGAGCACGGAGACTTCGGTCAGCCGCGTCTCCAGGGCGATTTGGCTCGAGAGTTTGTCGTAAATGTGGCCCAAGTCTTCGGCGTTGCTCGCGCGGTAGAACTCGCCGCCGGTGGTTTTGGCCACGGCTTGGAGGGTTTCTTCGTCCACACGGGCGTAGAAGGAATAGCCCTCTAGGCCGGGAATCACCCCATCGGCCGTGCCAAAGGCCACCGTGTGCACGCGCACCCCCAAATCGGCCGCGCGACGGGCGATGTCGAGGGGGTCGGGGCCACTCGTGCGGCGACCATCAGACAGCAGGATGATGGCGCCTGCGGTGTAGGAGCCCACGGGCACGGGCTTGGGGGGCTCTTTCGCTTGGGGGCGCGGCGCGTCAATGGCGCGCGCGCCGCCATCGCCAGACCCGCCCTCGCTCGTACCAAAGCCCGAACCAAAAATGGCGGTCTCGAGCGCCAGTCCAGCATCGGGGCGCAGCGTGGCCAGTGCCAAGAGCAAGCCACTGCCCGTGGCCGTGCCACGCTGGAGTTGGAAGCGGTCGATGGCCCCCAACAGCGCCTCACGCGAATCGGTCACGTCTTGCGCGAGTTGGGCCGAGGCGGCAAAGGTCACGATACCGACGCGCACCCGCGCGGGCAAATCACTCAAAAAGGTTTTGGCGGCGGCCTGCGCGGCCTCCATACGGCTCGGGGGCACGTCTTGGGCCAACATGCTGCGCGAGACATCCATGGCGAGCATGAGGGTCATGTAATCGGCGGGCAAGGTCACGCGCGCCAAGGGCCTTGCCAGACCCACGAGGGCACAACACCAAGCGAGCGCGAGCAGCAAGGGCGGCAAGTGGCGGCGCCAGGGACGGCGGCCCGTTTGGGCTTGCAGGATGAGGGCGATGTGGGGGTAAGGCAAGGCCGCGCGGCGTTGGCGGCGCAGCATGACGACGTAAGCCCACACGAGCAACGGCAGGCTCAACAGCCCCCAGAGTGCGCCCGGCCAGACAAAATTCACGTCGCGTCCCCTCGGTCTTGCGTTCAGGGTGTCACTGTAGCACCGCTGGCTGTGATATGTTTAACCCCATGAAGCGTGCCCCCCTCTACCGGTCGGCACCGGAGACGGCAGTTCCCTCGGCCAGCCCCGAGCCCTCGCCCCCGGTGCGCCCGCCCACTCGTCCACGCCCTTGGCGCTGGTTGGGGGCACTGGGGCTGGGCGTCGTGCTTGGGGGCGTGTTGGCCGCGGGCCTCTGGCGTGGCGAGGGCCGCGCCCTCACCCAGGCCGACATTGACGCGGCGGTGCTGCACACCCTGCAAAACCAAATTCTGCCCTCCAAGGCGAGCCAGGCGGCCGCCGTCATTGCCCCCTCGGTGGTGGCGGTACGGGGTTTTTTGCTGCACCCGGCCACGGGCGCGAGCGCGGGCAAAGCGCCTACCGAGGTGGAGATGGGCATTGGCTCGGGGGTGGTGATCAAGGAGGACGGCACCCTCGTCACCAACATTCATGTGGTGGCGGGTGCAAGCCGCATTCGGGTGGTGTTCTTTGATGGTTCGGAGGCCGACGCCCGCATCGTGGCGATGCAGCCAGACAACGACATCGCGGTGCTCAAACCCGATCGCGTGCCCGACGATTTACAACCCGCGGTCATGGCCGGCTCGCGCGATTTGCGCCCAGGCGACGAGGTGGTGGCGGTGGGGTTTCCGTTTGGCATTGGCCCCTCGGTCTCGGCGGGCGTGGTCTCGGGCTTGGACCGCGAGTTCAAGGCCGAGGACAAAAAAGTCATGCGCGGGCTCATTCAGTTCGATGCCGCCGCCAACCCCGGCAACTCGGGTGGACCCTTGGTCAACATGGCCGGTGAGGTGGTGGGCATTGTCACGGCCATCCTCAACCCCAGTGGCGTGCGCACTTTCATTGGCATTGGATTTGCCGCCACGATTGAGAGCGCTGGCATGATGGTCGGCATTCCCCCGTTTTAATTGGCCCACCTCTGGAGTTTTTGATGCAAAGCCCCTCCCCTACTTGGCAATCTCCCCAGCAACCGCCCTCGGCAGCGGTGGTGGCGGGGGCCGCGATCATGGAAAAAGTGCTCTACGAGGTGAAGAAAACCGTGGTGGGCCAAGACGCCTTGCTGGAGCGCATTTTGGTGGCCTTGCTCGCCCAAGGGCACTTGCTCATTGAAGGGGTGCCCGGGCTGGCCAAAACGCTCACCGTCAATACGCTTGCCAAAACCATCCAGGGCAGTTTTCGGCGCATTCAGTTCACCCCGGACTTGCTCCCAGCCGACTTGATGGGCCACCGCATTTACAACCAAAAGACGGGCGAGTTCAGCACCTTGCTCGGGCCGGTGTTTGCCAACTTGTTGTTGGCCGACGAAATCAACCGCGCCCCGGCCAAGGTGCAAAGCGCGCTGCTCGAAGCCATGCAAGAAAAGCAAGTGACGATTGCGGGCGAGAGCCACGCCATCGCCCGCCCTTTCGTGGTGATGGCGACGCAAAACCCGATTGAATCCGAAGGCACCTACCCCTTGCCCGAGGCGCAGGTGGACCGCTTCATGATGAAGGTGTTGGTGGACTACCCCTCGGCGCAGGAGGAGTTTGCCATCGTGCAGCGCATGACGGGTGAGTTGCCTGTGGCGCGGGCCATCACCAACACCGAAACCTTGCGCGAGATGCAAGCCAACTGCCGCCAGGTGTATGTGGACCCCGCGCTCATGCAGTACGCCGTGGAACTCGTGAGTGCTACGCGCACTCCCGCAGCCTACGGCCTGCCCGACCTGCAGCGGCACTTGAGCTTTGGCGCCAGCCCCCGGGCCACGCTGGCCTTGGTGGAGGGCGCGCGCGCCTTCGCTTTTTTGCGCGGGCGCAGCTACGCCATGCCCCAGGACTTGCTTGACATTGCCGCCGATGTGCTGCGCCATCGCCTGGTGCTCTCCTACGAGGCCTTGGCCGAAGGCCTGCGCCCGGACGACCTGATTGCCCAACTGCTGCAGGCCGTGCCTGCGCCTCAAGCCGCTCTGCATCACCATGTTCAAGTGGCTGCGAACCCCGCGAGCTGAGCCTCCCCCCGAGGCGCCCCCCGCGCGCGACCTCAGCCGGCTCTTGCACCGGCTGGAGTGGGTCGTGCGGCGCAAACTCGATGGGCAAATTCAGGGGCCGCATCGCAATTGGTTGCGCGGCTCGGGGGTGGAGTTGGCCGACTTGCGCGAATACCGCCCCGAAGACGATGTGCGCCGCATCGACTGGCCCACCACCGCGCGCTTGCAAACCCCCTATGTGCGCGATTACCACGAAGACCGGGAGATGACGGCCTGGTTGGTGCTCGACCTCTCGGCCTCGATGGCAGTGGACTCCGTGGGACGCAGCAAACAAGAAGTGGTGCTCACCCTCTGTGGCCTGCTCACGCGCTTGTTGCACCGCCAAGGTAACCCCGTGGGCTTGCTGCTGCACAACGGCAGCCAGCCGGGCTTTAGCCTGCGGCTGCCCCCCCGCGTGGGGCGCACCGCCCTCTTGCGCTTGCTCCAAGCCATTGCCGAGCCCCACACCGCGCGCGAGGGGCATGCGACGGACCTGGGTTTGCTGTTGCGGGAGACCGCCGCCAACCTCAAGCGCCGCTGCACCGTGATTTTGGTGTCGGACTTTTACGCCAGCAGCGATTGGTCGCGTGCGCTCACCCAACTCGCCCAGCGCCATGACGTGGTAGCCGTGCGGGTGCGCGACCCCATCGAGCTGAACTGGCCGCGCTCGGGCATGATGTGGCTGCGCGACGCCGAGACCCAAGCCTGTGTGTGGGTGGACTCGGACGATGCGGCTTTCGCCCAGCGCTTTGCCCAAGCCGCCGAGGCGCGCGAGGCGGCCCTGCGCCAAGCCTTTGTGCGCGCGGGCGTGGACGCGCTCGAAGTGCGCACGGATGAACCGGTGGAAGACGCCCTGCTCGCCTTTTTGCGCCAGCGCACGCCCCGACCGGTCGCCCAAGCGACGGGAGGGGCCTGATGCCCATGCTGCACAGCATCGAACCCATCTGGCCCTTCATGCTCTGGGGTTTGGCCCTCGTGCCCTTGTTGGTTTTAGGCTATGTGCGCTTGAACCGCCGTGCCCACTTGGCCCGCGCCGGCATGCCGCGCTGGTCGGCCTCGGCCGAGGCGGCGGCCCCGCGCGTGGGGTTTTGGCGGCGCCATGGTTTGGCGCTCTGGATGTTGGTCGGCCTCACGCTGCTTTTGCTCGCGCTCGCGCGCCCGCGCGCGATCGTGCTCTTGCCCAGCCGCATGGACACCGTCATGCTGGCGATCGACACTTCCGGCAGCATGCGCGCCAACGACGTCTCGCCCAGCCGCTTCGAAGCGGCGCAGGCGGTGGCGCGCCAGTTCATCGAGCGTCAGCCCCCATTCGTGAAACTGGGGGTGGTCAGCATGTCGGGCACTGCGGCCTTGGTGCAGTCGCCCACCGACGACCGTGAGGTCTTGCTGCGCGCGCTCGAACACTTGCCGCTGCAAACCGGCTCGGCCTTGGGCAGTGGCTTGCTCATCAGCTTGGCCCAACTGGTGCCGGGCTCGGGCCTGAACGTGGAGAAGCTGCTCAACCCCGAGTCCTACCAGCCCAACCCGAATTTGCCGCGCGAGCACCCGGCCAACCGCCCCGCCACGCCGCGCACCAAGCTCACCCCCGGCAGCCAGACGAGCGCGGTGATCGTGCTGCTCACCGACGGCGAGAGCAATGTGGGGCCGGAATTGCTCGACATGGCGCAGGTGAGCGCGGATTTTGGGGTGCGGGTCTTCACCATCGGATTTGGCACGCCCAAGGGCACCATTCTCAAGAGCGAAGGGGTGCAGGCGCGTGTCAAGCTCGACGAAGCCCAACTCAAGTTGGTGGCGGAAAAAACCCGAGGCGAATATTTCCAGGCCGCCAGCGCCGCCGACATTGACCGCATTTACGACGCCTTGAGCCTGCGCATCGTGCTGCAGCGCCACCAGCAAACCGAGGTCACCGCCGTGCTGTTGGCGCTGGGCCTGGCCTGGTTGCTCGCGGGCGGGGCCTGGGGCTTGGTGCGCCAAGGTCGATTGGTATGAGCCGCGCCCCCCAATGACAGAACCCTCTCGCCCTCCCGTGCGACCGGCCCTGGTGGCCAATTTGCTCGCCCAAATCTCCCTCGGCTTGATGCTCATGACGCTGTGCCTGCCCTCGATGCAAGAGTGGGGCGCGCTCTTTGACGCCCCGCAAGCCGATGTGCAACTCACCTTCAGCGCCTACGTGGCCACCTATGGCTTGCTGCAGGTGCTCTATGGGCCGCTCTCGGACCGCCGCGGGCGCCGCCCGATTTTGATTTTGGGTTTGGTGCTGGCCCTCGCGGGTTCGGTGCTGGGCGGGTTGGCACCGGATTTGGGCACCTTGGTGTTGGCGCGCACGATTCAGGGCGCGGGTGGCGCGGCGGGCATGGTGGTGGGGCGCTCCATGATTCACGACTGGTTTGAAGGGCCACAACGCACGCGCATGATGGCTTTTGTGGGCATGACCATGGGGGTGATTCCACCCACGGCCACGATTGTGGGCGGGAGCCTGCACGTGCATTGGGGCTGGCAGGCGAATTTTGGGGTGATGGTGGTGATCACGGCGGTGCTGCTCGCCGCGGCTTGGTGGGGCTTACCCCGGGTGGCGGTGGCCGCGCCCGCCAAGCCGTTTCGCCTGGGCGATTGGATCGCGGCGCACGGCACGCTTATGCGCACCCATCGCTTTTTGTGGTCGCTCCTGATTCTGGCCTGCACCACGGCCACGTTCTACACACTTCTCGCGGGCGCGCCCATCGTGCTCAAGAGTTATGGCGTGGGCCCCGATGGGATTGGCTTTTTCATCATGTTCGGGCCGATCGCCTACATTGTGGGCAATTTCATGACCACCCACCTCGCGCACCGCGTGGGCGAGCGGCGCGTGATGAATTGGGGCCAGACGCTCTCCTATGGCGCGGTCTTGCTCATGGCCGCCCTGCCCTGGCTCGGCTGGCGCTCCCCTCTGGCCTTTGCCTTGCCGCTGGTGCTCCTGGGCCTGGGGCATGGCCTCTTGGTGCCGCCGGTGCTCTCGACGTCGATTAGCCAAGTACCCGCGCTGGCTGGAACTGCCGCGGGGGCGGTGGGCCTTTTGCAGCAGTGGACCGGGGCCTTGGGCAGCTACAGCGTGGGCTGGGTTGAACACCCCGATGCCACGCCGCTCGGGCTCTTGATGACGGTCTTTGCCACTGGCGCGCTCTACGCGCACTTTCGCTTGTGGTACCCCAGGCGACACTTGGGATAAGCCTGCATGGGCGAGCGTGGGCAAATGGGCGCAGAATCGGACGCAAGGTCCCCTCGGTTTTGTAAAAGGAGTCTTCCCATGACGGTGCAATGGTCCGATGACAAAGAATTGTTCGCGATGGTCCGTGCCGAGTTGTTTCCCGCCCTGGTAGGGGACACGCTCGATCGCTTGGGCTGTCTGCACCAGTTTCTCCCACCCGACATTCGACCGATCGACCCGGAGATGGTGATCCTCGGTCGCGCCATGACGGTGCTGGAATCGGATGCGCCCGAAGGTCAGCTGCCGGGGCCAGCTGCTGCGGGCGCTTTGGGCAAACCCTTTGGCCTGCTTTTTGAGGCCCTGGATGACTTGCGTGAAGATGAGGTGTATGTGTGCAGCGGCTCCCATGGCGCATTTGCCCTCTGGGGCGGCTTGATGAGCACGCGCGCGCGCTACCTCAAGGCTGCAGGCGCGGTGCTCGATGGGTTTCACCGCGACACCCGCGAGATTTTGGCGCTGGGCTTTCCGGTGGCCTCCACGGGCGCGCACGCACAAGACCAAGGCCCCAGGGGCAAGGTGCTGGCCTATCGGGTGCCGCTGCGCTTGGGCCAAGTGTTGATTCACCCAGGGGACATTGTGTTTGGGGACCGCGATGGGGTGGTGGTCGTGCCCCAAGCGGTGGAGAAGGCGGTGTTTGAGGGTGCGTTTGAAAAGGCTCGGGGGGAAAAAACCGTACTGCAGGCGCTCGAGCGCGGAATGAGTACAGTCGAGGCTTTCAAAACCTTTGGCATCATGTAAGGAGTTGCGCATGTTTGAAACCACGCTCGCCGGGAGCTTGCCCAAACCGGGTTGGTTGGCCGAGACCGATAAGCTCTGGCCGCAGTGGCGCGCCCAAGGGGAGGAGCTGATCCAAGCCAAAAAGGATGCCACGCTCTTGTGGCTCAAAACCCAGGAGGACGCGGGCCTGGACATCGTGGGCGATGGAGAGCAAGCGCGCCAGCACTTCGTGCACGGTTTTTTGGAGGCGGTCGAAGGCATTGACTTTGTGAACAAGGTCAAGATGGGCATTCGCAACAACCGCTACGAGGCCATGGTGCCCCAAGTGGTGGGCCCCTTGCGCCTCAAACGCCGGGTGCACGCCCTGGAGGCGCAACTCGCCCGCGCGCACACGCGCAAAAAACTCAAGTTCACCCTGCCCGGGCCCATGACCATTGTGGACACGGTGGCCGATCGCTATTACGGCGAGGGCGAGGAAGGCCGCATCAAAATGGCCTTTGCCTTTGCGGAGTTGCTCAATCAAGAAGCGCTCGCCCTGCAAGCCGACGGGGTGGACATCATTCAGTTTGATGAACCCGCCTTCAATGTGTACCTTGAGGACGCGGCGGACTGGGGGGTGAAAGCCTTGGAGCGCGCCGCGCAAGGCCTCACCTGCACCACGGCCGTGCACATTTGCTATGGCTACGGCATTCAGGCCAACATCGACTGGAAGCAGTCCTTGGGGCACGAGTGGCGGCAGTACGAAAAAATCTTCCCCGCCTTGGCCAAGAGCCAAATTCAGCAGGTGAGCCTGGAGTGCTACCACTCCCACGTGCCCATGTCGCTCATGGCCTTGCTCGAAGGCAAGGACGTGATGGTGGGGGTGATCGATGTGGCGAGCGAGACGGTGGAGACGCCCGAGCAAGTGGCCGAGACGATTGGCCAGGCCTTGCAATTCGTGCCCAAGCACCGCCTCTTTCCTTGCACCAACTGCGGCATGGCCCCCATGCCACGCGAGGTGGCCGAGGCCAAACTGCGCGCCTTGGTCGAGGGTGCCGCGATCGCACGCGCGCGCCACGGTTGAGAGGGCTGGCACCCGAAGCAGGTCACCCCACTCGGGCTTGCAGCGTTAGCGCACCGGGTTTTCCAGCACCCCAATGCCCTCGATCTCGATGCGCACGGTGTCGCCGGGCGTGAGGTACTTGGGCGGGGTAAAGCCAATGCCCACTCCCACCGGCGTGCCGGTGGCGATGATGTCCCCGGGATAGAGGGTGATGCCCGCGCTCAAGGTCTCGATGAGCTGTGGGATGTCAAAAATCAAATCGGTGGTTTGCGCGTCCTGGCGCGCTTCGCCGTTGACCCAGCAGCGCACGCGGGTGCGCGTGCCGTCACACACTTGAGCGCTCACGGCGAAGGGGCCCATGGGGCAGAAGGTGTCAAAGGACTTGCCCATGTGCCACTGCAGGTGGCGGTTCTGCCAATCGCGCGCGGTGACATCGTTGAGCGCGGTGTAACCCCAGACATGGCGCATCGCGTCGGCGCGGGAGATGCCTCTGCCGCCTTGACCAATGATCACCGCGAGTTCGGCTTCGTAGTCGATGGCGGTGGAGACGGCGCCGGGAATGACGATCGCCTCGCCCGGCGCGATCACGCACTCGGGCACTTTGCTAAAGATGATGGGCACACTCGGAATGTCGCCCCCCACCTTGGCGCTGCTGTCAAAGCCACTGCGCGCGAACTCTTTGGCGTGGGCGTGGTAGTTTTTGCCCACGCAAAAGAGGTTACGACGCGGGCGCGGAATGGGCGCGCGCAGGCGTACTTGCGCGAGCGGGATGGGCGCCCCCAAGGGGCCTGGCGACTCGCCTCGGCTGAGCCGCTCGATCACGGCCAGGGCGCCACGCTCGCGCTCGGGCGCGGGTAAATCCAGAGGTTGGACGTGTTGTCCGTCTTCCGTGACACAACCGACCTGCGCTTGGTCTTGAAAAAAATACGCCGCCAGTCGCATGGGTGACTCCTCGTGGTTTGTGCATCGACAGGACGGCGATGTTACTTTATGCTTGCGGCGCGTGTCTGTTGGGCACGCGACACCTTCCATTCATTTTTCGGATCTCTCTCAGGAGCGCGGCATGTGGTTTTTGAAGTCTCGGGTGATGCGTCGATGGATTCTGGCCCTTGGGGCCTTGGCGCCGATGTGGGTCTGGTCGCAAGCCTTCCCCAATAAGGCCATCACCATGGTGGTTCCTTTTCCGCCGGGGGGCTTGGCCGACATCGTGGCCCGCCCTGTGGCCGAGGCCATGGCACGTGATTTGGGCCAGCCGGTGGTGATCGAGAACAAGCCCGGCGCGGGCGGCGGCATTGGCATGGGCCAGGTGGCCAAGGCCAAAGCCGATGGTTACACCGTGCTCATGGCTTTGTCGTCTTACAGCGTCATTCCCGGTGCGGACGTGATCGTGGGACGCGCGCCCATGTTCGCGCACGCCGATTTGCGCCCCATCGCGCGCTACACCGCCGACCCCACCGTGCTGGCCGTGCGCGCCGACTCGCCTTGGAAAACCGTGAAGGATTTTGTGGAGGACGCGCGCAAGCGCCCCAAGGCCATCAACTACGGCTCCTCGGGCAACTACGGCACGATGCACATTCCGATGGAGATCCTCGCCCAACAAGCGGGCATTCAACTCACCCATGTGCCGTTTACCGGCGCCGGCCCCGCCGTGCTGGCGCTGCTGGGTGGACAAATCGAGGCCGTCTCGACGGGCCCCGCCACCGTTTTGCAGCATGTCAAGGCGGGCAAGATTCGTGTGCTTGGCCACTGGGGTCAAGTCAAACTCGAGGCGCTGCCCGATGTGCCCGCGCTCAAAGACAGCGGCTACGCCGCCGAATACGCCCAGTGGTCCGGGCTCTTCATTCCGAGCGCGACCCCCGAGCCCGTGGCGCAGCGCCTGCGCGCGGCGGCGCGCTTTGCTGCACAGGACGCCAAGGTGCGCGAAGTCATTCAAGGCGCGGGCAGCCCCATTCAGTTCCAAGAGGGGCCCGAGTTCGAGAAGTATGTCGAGGCCGACATCAAGCGCATGGCCGACGTCGTCAAGAAGATCGGGAAAGTCGAGTGAAGGCACAGGCGCCTCGCACCGCCTCACGCCAGAACTGCACAGGCCGCGCTCGTTGGCCATCGCCGCGCCTGCGGGTGCGCCAGAGCGTTGGTTCGCGCGCATGGCCTGGTGCGCTGTTGGCGCCGGCGGCGGTGCCGCGTTTGGGAGTGCGGTGCCGTCAGCGATTCATGCGGCTGATGCGTTAAATCCAGACACAACCCCAAAATGAGTCCGGATGCCTGCGCTCTACCAAGACCAAACCATCGCTTTTCTCACCCAACACGGCAAGGAAGATTTGCTGCGCCCGCTCTTGGCGCCCGCCCTGGGCTGCCAGCTCGTGCGTGCCGAGGGGTTTGACACCGATACCTTGGGCACGTTCTCTGGCGAGATCCCCCGACCCGACACCCAGCTGCAGACCGCCCGCCAAAAAGCCCGCTTGGGCATGGATTTGCTGGGCCAACCCGTGGGGATGGCGAGCGAAGGGGCTTTTGTGCCGGACCCCTTTGGCGGCATGATGCCCTGGAATGTGGAGATGCTGGTTTGGCTCGATGACACCCGGGGGCTGGAAATTGTCGGCATGGCCCAGGGGCCTGCGCGTAGCGGCCAGCGCGCGGTGCGCACGCCCGAGGAGTTGCAGCAGTTCGCCGCCGAAGCGGGCTTTCCCGAGCACCAACTGGTCTTGCGCCCGCAAAGCGAGACCGACCCACGGGTGCACAAAGGCCTCGCCAGTGCCGAGGATCTCCAGCAGGCCTTCGCGGCGTGCCTGGCCGCCGCACCCGACCGCGTGGTGTACGCCGAGAACGATTTGCGGGCCTTTAGCAACCCCACGCGCCAGCGCATGATTGTCAAGGCGGGGGAAGACTTGCTGCAAAAACTCCAATCGGCTTGCCCCCAATGCGCGCTGCCGGGGTTTGCGCCCACGGGGGTGACGCGCGGCCTGCCCTGTGGCGCTTGTGGCCACCCCACGCAATTGCCCCGGCTGCGCCACTGGCGCTGCGTGGCCTGCGCGCACCAGCACGACGAGCCCGTGAGCGCGCGCCATGCCGACCCCAGCCGCTGCGACGTCTGCAACCCTTGAGTGGGGGGGGTTGCTGGGGGACTAAACCGAGGTTTTCGCTTTGGCCTTGGCCGCTGCAATGGCGGCGCTGGCCATGTCACCCAACCAATCGAGGTCGAGGTTTTGGTGCGCCTCGCAAATGAACCAGGGCTCGCGCGAGTCGGGCTCGAGCATGATGCCGCGCTCGATCAAGCCCCAGGCGAAATCTTGGTAGAGCTGACTGTCGGTCACGCGCCAATCGCGGTAGTTGCTCGGCACCGTCTCGCCAAAGTGCACGCCAAACATGGCTGGGGGACCGGCAAAGCAGCAAGGCACGCCGGCGCGCGCAAAGATCTCGCCCAGCACGGCCATGATTTTTTCGCCGCAGCGCTCCACCGTGGCCAGCGCGTCGGTTTGCGCCAAGATGCCCAAGGTGGCCTGCGCGGCGCTCAAGGCGATGAGGTTGGCGGTGTAGGTGCCCCCGTGCACCACGCCGCCCTTGAAGGCCCCCACCGTGTCCATCACCTCGGCCCGCCCCCCAAATGCCGCCACGGGATACCCGTTGCCCATGGCTTTGGCATAGGTGGTGAGGTCGGCATAAATGCCATAGAGGGCTTGGGCACCCCCGCGCGCCACGCGGAAACCGGTTTTGACCTCGTCAATGATGAGGAGGGTGCCGTGGCGGGTGCACAAATCACGCAGCAGCTGCAACCACGCGGGCGTGGCCGAAATACTGCCCGCGTTGCCAATGATGGGTTCGAGCAAGATGGCGGCGAGCGCCTCACCACGACGCGCAAAGAGCGCTTCGAGTCCGGGGCCGTCGTTGAGGCGAATGAAATCGACCAAGTCACGGGTTTGGGGGGGAATGCCCGCGCCAAAGGGGATGACGGGCGGGGCATCCGGGCTCTGGGGGTGCCATTGCTCGATGTCGGTCTTCCACATCATCTCGTCATACAAACCGTGGAAGCCGCCCTCGACAATCGCGATGCGCGCGCGACCGGTGAAACCGCGCGCCGTGCGCACGGCGCCCATGACCGCTTCGGTGCCGGAATTGGCAAAGCGCATTTTGTCGATCTGGGGACACAGGTGCTTGATTTGCTCAACCACGGCGATGTCGAGGGGCGTGGAAAAGCCGGTGAGCGTCCCGCCCGACTGGATTTGGGCCGTGACGGCGGCATCGACCCGAGGGTCTTGGTAGCCCAGAATGATGGGGCCATAGCCCAATCGAAAATCCACATAGCGCTTGCCATCGCAATCGGTGAGCCAACAGCCCTGCGCGCTTTGCACAAAGACGGTGCGATCGGGCCCCCAATCGCGGTAGTTTTCCGCGACCCCTTGGGGCATGAGGCCGCGGGCGCGCGCCAGGAGTTTTTTCTGTTCAGGCCCCATCGTCCACCTCCATGGCTTTGCCGTGCGGGGAGCGCAGGAGCAAACCCACACGCTCTTCGAGTAGCTTGACCACGTGTAACTCTGCGGCGTCGGGCCCATAGCGCTCGGCCGCGGCTTCAAACTGGGCCAGGGCGTGTTGCCCCATGGTGAGCTCAAAGCCCTGCGCGCGGGCGATTTGATTGACGAGTTGTAAATCTTTGACACACAGCGCGAGGGAAAAGCTCGGGTCGTAATGCCCCGCGAAGATGGAGGGCACGTCGTGTTCGACCACCCAGCTGTTGCCCGCGCTCGCCTTGATGGCCTCCCACACCGTGGGCAGGGGCACGCCCGCTTTGGCGCCGAGCATCAAGGCCTCGCCAATGGTGGC
>JACCDW010442244.1_pt1 | contig 16637 bp, 12 predicted proteins | sample 7449781 | NCBI WGS metagenome assembly JACCDW01 (sample SAMN15323449, study PRJNA562643) | freshwater metagenome | isolation source: river surface water | place: USA:Blue River Watershed | collected 2017-08-18
CATTGCCGGCAACAAAACTTTCTTGTGGAGCAGATGTTTGATTGCCCCCACACCCTGAGAGAAGCGCGAGTGCAGTTAATGCAACCACAAACTTCTTCATCATCGAACCGATTATTTCTTTGGCAGTAAGTGAGCGGCGGGCTCGGAGTAAGAGGTGCCAGTGATTAATCCTTCATCATCAAAATGAACGCTGGTAACAGATGCCAAGGTGCACTCTCGTTTACGTGGATCGTGTAGTAAGCGGCGACCTTCTATAGCGCTTCGCAGAATCCAGATTGGAAGCTGATGTGAGACAACGATGGCATCTTTATCCCCGGCTGCTTTCTTTGCATCAAAGATCGCTGCAAGCATGCGACTAATTTGTTCTTCATATGGCTCGCCCCACGATGGCTTCCAAGGATTATAAAGATGTCGCCATGCTGATGGATGCTTCAAGACTCCATCACCGATTCCAAATGGTTTTCCTTCAAAGATATTCGCCGCTTCAATCAATCGATCATCGGTATGGATATCGATTGAATGCGCACGCGATATTGGCGCAGCTGTCTCTTGTGCACGTTGCAACGGAGAGACATGGAGAGCACCCAGATTGATTGACTTTGACCACTCGCCAAGTGTCTCTGCCATCTCTTGTCCGCGGGCAGATAGGCGCCATCCAGGTTGGCGACCATAGAGAATCTTCTGCGGATTTTCGACCTCACCATGGCGGACGACATGCACTGTTGAACTCATGGCATAAGCATAAAGCGTCACTCGCAGGGCTTTCCCCTGAAGTAATGGCTAAGGTAGTGACATGGCGCTCAGACCCACACGTGCAGCCTTCTTCGATGTAGATAACACCCTGGTCCGTGGGTCGACTCTCTACTTTCTCGGAAGAGGGATGTATCAGCGAGGCTACTTTACGAAAGCTGATATCTCTCGCTTTGTCGTCGCCAACATTCGCTTTCGCATGACAGGCACAGAAAAACAAGATGTCATCGAACGTTTTCAAAAGGCAGCGACGGATTTTGTAGGTGGCCATAAAGTTAGTGACATATTGACACTCGGCGAAGAGATCTATGATGAATATGTCTCGCCAAAATTGTGGGAGCGCACCTGCGAAATCGCGCGCGAACATCTGGCACGCGGTGAAGATGTTTGGCTGGTAACAGCTGCGCCACAAGATATGGCAAACATCATTGCAAAACGTCTTGGACTTACAGGAGCAATCGGAAGCAAAGTGGTTATCAAAGATGGAATGTATACCGGCGCACTTGATGGAAATTTATTGCACGGAGTAGAGAAGGCGATTGCAGTAACAGCATTAGCTAAAGAACAAGAATATGTTCTTGATGACTGTTACTCATACTCGGATAGCCATAACGATATTCCGCTCTTAACAGCTGTTGGACATCCCTCCGCGATTAATCCAGATGCAATTCTTAGAATCAAAGCGCTGGCTGAAGGTTGGCCGGTTCATGATTTCCGAAGAGCTCGATACCTCAATCGCTTGCTTGGACCTGCTGTGAGTCGCCTTGCTGCGCTGGCTACCCTCTTCGTTCCACGCAAGCGCCGCTGACTGAATTCGCCCGAACTCAATTCGCCTAGAAGCGGTCGCGCCCGCTAATGTAGGCAGGTTATGGAAATTCGCTCATACGCCGATTATCTGCGCTCACTCGATGATGCCGCGCTCATTGCGCTCTTTGAAAGTAGAAGCGATCTCACCGCTCCAGTACCACCTGATATTGCAAGCCTGGCAGTTCGCTCTTCTTCTATTCCAAGTTTGGTACGCGCTATTGACTCACTTAATCGCTGGCAGCTTCAAGTTCTTGAGGCTGCTGCCGTTCTCGCTGAACCATTTTCCGAAAAAGAGTTACTTTCGTGCACAGATAACAGCGCGAAGTTCGCGCTCTCTTCACTGATAGATAGAGCATTGATCTATATCGGCCATGATGGATATCGCTTACCGAATAATGTTCGCGAAATATTGGGAAATGAGATTGCTGGCCTTGGTCCTGCTGCGCCGAAGAAGTTGAAGTTAAAAGATCTTGCAGATGCCCCTACCGCATCAAAGAAGGTTCTTGATGCAATGGTCTGGGGGCCTCCGCGAGGCGCGGTCGCCGATGTGCAGAAGCCCAATCCGGGTTTGAAATGGTTACTTGAAGAAGGTTTTGTCTCTCCAGTCAATCAGCAGACTGTTGTTCTGCATCGCGAGGTAGCACTTCATCTTCGCGGCAATAAAGTTCATCAAGAACTCTTGATTGAAGAGCCAAAAGTTATTGGAAGAGATGTTGATAAAAAGAGCGTTCAACTCGCAGCAATCTCAAATGTAACTACATTTCTTCGATGGGTTGAAGAGGTGTTGAATTTTTGGGGGCAAGAACCTCCATCAGCGCTCAAGGCTGGCGGGCTTGGTGTACGCGATCTACGTGATCTTTCGCAACACCTGGGGGTCGAAGTTGAGTGTGCATCGTTTGTTATTGAGGTTGCTTACATCAGCGGGTTGGTAACCATTGATCCAGATGATCGAATCTTGCCGACAAATCAATTCGATATCTGGTTGGCGCAATCTGCATCGACCAAATGGGAGAACTTAGTATCAGCGTGGTTAATTACGTCGCGATTAAGTGGACTCGGTACTGCTCCTATGGGACCAGAACTAGATCGCAGTACCGCTGCAACTATTCGGCGCAAAGTTCTAGCACTCCTCGAAGAGAACTCCGTGATTTCACCTACCCACGATTCACTTCTGGCTGCACTTCGTTGGAATCTGCCATACCGTCGAACAGGTGGAGTGCCTTCTGAATATTTAGTGTGGATTCTTCGCGAAGCTGAATGGCTAGGCATGACAGGCCAAGGCGCACTATCTGATTATGCAAAGGCCATACTCTCGGGCGCAGATTTAGATACTCTCGATGGCGACCTTCCAGCAACGGTTGATCACATTCTTATTCAGAGCGATAACACCGCTATCGCTCCTGGCCCGCTCGAACATGAAGTAGCTCAAGAACTTGATCTCATTGCAGATATCGAATCTCGCGGTGCGGCAACCGTCTTTAGATTTAGCGAAGCATCTATGCGTCGAGGGCTCGATCACGGACGTACCGGAGAAGAGATTCTCGCTTTCTTAAAGAAGACCTCAAAGACTCCAGTACCTCAACCTCTCGAATATTTAATTGGAGATATCTCCAAGAAGCACGGAAAGTTACGTGTGGGAAACGCATCCTCATTTATTCGATGTGAAGATACCGCGCTGATAACTCAAATCATTAAAGATAAGAAGATTGAAGTTCTTGGTTTACGTCGGATAGCTCCAGAAGTTCTTATTTGCTCACACGATGCGCATGATGCGATGAATATTCTCCGTACTGCCGGTTATTTACCTGCAGCAGAGGATTCTCAAGGTCTCCTTCTCAGCGGTCCCAGAATTTCGCGAGCACAAAGTAAAGCGAGACCGCCACGAATAGTTGGCGAGTTTGAAGTTCCTGAACGTTCTATTCTTGAAGTTGCCTTAAGAACTATTCGTACCGGTGAAAAATCTTCTGCCAAGCAGAGCACCTTGCGTGATATTTCTCAGGAAGCACTTGGAACTCTGCCTCGTACAACTGCGAACGAGACCCTTGAACTTCTCACCAAACATTTACGAGAGAATCCAACCAAGTCACTATCTATTGGTTATGCCGATAACAACGGTCTTGTCTCACATCGGATCATCGATCCACTCAAGATTTCCGCAGGCTCATTAATGGCGCGCGATCATGCCACTGGCGAAGTACTTACCTTCAGAATTCCACGAATTACCGGGGTGGCAACGTTATGACGAGCGAGAACATGGACCAATACGGCAGACTTACCCCCATGTTGGCTGCAATCGAGGCGTTGGTCCGGTGTGAATCACCGAGTGAAGATCTCGATGCCTGTCGCTCTGTAGTTCAACTTGCCAGCGATATTGCAACCCGTGTTCTTGGAACGCCAGCACAGATTAAAGAGATTGAAGGACGCCCTGTTTTCTGGTGGGGTAGCGAAACTCCCCAGGTTTTAATCTTGGCTCATCTCGATACCGTCTGGCCGATTGGATCTTTCAGCCCACTTTGGAGCGTCGACGGAGATGTTGTTCGCGGTCCTGGCGTATTTGATATGAAAGCTGGCTTTGTCCAAGCGCTCTATGCACTCAAGGGAATTGATGGCAATGTTGCACTAGTTGCAACCACTGATGAAGAGATAGGTAGCCACAAATCGAAGGCTCTTATTCGCGATCTTTCATCGAAAGCGTCAGCGGTCTTAGTACTTGAAGCATCACTTGATGGGAAGGTTAAAACCGGACGAAAAGGAACTGCGATGTTCCAGATTTCGGTTCATGGAAAAGCGTCGCATGCAGGACTAGAGCCAGAAAAGGGAATCAATGCAACGACTGAAGTTGCTCATGTAATTCTTGCACTTGCTGCTCTAGAAAATAGAGACCACGGAACTACTGTTGTGCCTACTCTTCTTTCGTCAGGCACAACAATCAATACTGTCCCTGAATTAGCAGTCTTAGAGATTGATGCCCGTTCTTTCTCTGAAGAAGACCTGCGCCGAGTTGATGCGGCCATTAAATCTCTTCAGCCAACGCTAGAAGGTGCCCGAATAGAAGTGGCAGGCGGTTTACATCGTCCACCGCTACAACCCTCTTCAACTAAAGAACTCTATGAAATCGCTGAGAAGGTCGCGGTCAATATTGGTATCGCACCGCTGGGATCAGCTGAAGTTGGTGGCGCCAGCGATGGAAACTTTGCCGCAGCAGCCGGTGCTCGAGTTCTTGATGGTTTAGGTGCTGTCGGTGGCGGTGCACATGCTGCAAATGAGTGGGTCAAGCTCTCATCTATCGAAGAGCGAAGCGCGTTCCTGCACGCATTTATTAAAGAGCTCCTCGTATGAGCAACGGACCACTCATTGTTCAGAGTGATAAAACGCTCTTATTAGATATCGATCATCCCCTCTCGGTTGAATGTCGTCGCGCGATTGCGCCATTTGCTGAACTCGAACGTGCACCAGAACATATGCACACCTATCGACTCACAAATCTTGGACTATGGAATGCACGTGCAGCTGGCCATGACGCAGAGATGGTCATCGATACCCTCATTAAATATTCTCGTTATGCCGTACCGCACGCTCTCTTAATTGATGTGGCGGAGCAGATGTCTCGATATGGTCGCTTGCGCCTTGAAGCTGACCCAATCCATGGCCTAATTCTTGTGACAACAGATACCGCTGTGCTGGAAGAAGTTATTCGTGCAAAGAAGATTGCGCCGCTCTTGGGTGTGCGCATCGATGCCGAGACCGTTGCGGTACATCCAAGTCAACGTGGCGCAATCAAACAATCCCTACTTCGACTTGGTTGGCCGGCAGAAGATTTTGCAGGTTACGTTGATGGCCAAGCCCATCCAATTGATCTTAAGCAAGATGGCTGGAAGATTCGTGAATATCAAGAGCATGCTGCTGAAGGTTTCTGGCACGGTGGCTCTGGCGTAGTTGTACTTCCTTGCGGTGCTGGAAGAACAATTGTCGGCGCAGCAGCGATGGCACATGCAAAGGCAACAACTTTGATCCTTGTTACCAATACTGTCGCTGCTCGCCAATGGCGTGATGAACTCTTAAAGCGCACTTCTCTCAATGAAGATGAGATCGGCGAATATTCAGGTTCGAAGAAAGAGATTCGTCCGGTCACAATCGCCACATATCAAGTTATGACTAAGAAGAAGAATGGTGTTTATGCCCACCTTGATCTCTTCGATAGCCACGACTGGGGTTTGATTATTTATGATGAAGTACATCTCTTGCCTGCACCTATTTTTCGCTTTACCGCGGATATTCAGTCACGCCGCCGCCTTGGCCTCACTGCAACTCTTGTTCGCGAAGACGGAATGGAAGGTGAGGTCTTTTCGCTCATCGGTCCAAAGAGATTTGATGTACCTTGGAAAGAGATTGAAGCGCAGGGCTACATCGCACCCGCTGAATGTATTGAGGTAAGAGTAAATCTCACTGAGGCAGAACGTCTTGCTTATGCAACAGCAGAGCCAGAAGAGCGTTATCGCTATTGCGCGACCACACGTACCAAGCGCGATGTTGTACAGGAGTTGGTAAGTCTTCATGCAAAAGAACAAATCCTTGTTATCGGTCAATACCTTGATCAGTTAGATGACCTAGGTGAAACTTTGGGTTGTCCTGTTATTCAAGGATCGACTCCACAGAAAGTTCGTGAAGAACTCTTCCAGGCTTTTCGCACAGGAGAAATTTCCTGTCTCGTTGTATCTAAAGTTGCAAACTTCTCCATTGATCTACCAGAAGCAACAATTGCAATTCAGGTTTCAGGTGCATTTGGTTCACGACAAGAAGAAGCGCAACGTCTTGGGCGAGTTCTCCGTCCAAAGGCGGATGGTCGCGGTGCTCGTTTCTACTCTGTAGTTTCTCGCGACACTATCGATCAAGATTTTGCACAGAATCGTCAACGCTTCTTAGCGGAGCAGGGATATAGCTACACAATTATTGACGCTGACGATGTCTTTCAAGGGAAGATCTAAAGCGAATCGGATCAACTCTCCAAAAATCGTGATGTTCACCATCGATATGAGTTACCGGAACTTGTTCGCCATAGAGTTTCTCTAATTCTGGATTTCCATCGATATAGATAATCTCTATTTCAAAGTTCAACTCAGGACGAAGGCTCTCGAGAATATTCACAGCATCTTCGCAGAGATGGCAGCCGTGACGGGAGTAAACGGTAACCATAGGGAAATTCTCTCACCCTGATAGCGTTACCCGCTATGAGCACCCTGATGAAGCGCCTCACTCGCGGCGCTCTTCCCCTAGCGCTGATTGCAGGGTTGCTCACTCCACTTCAAGCAGAAGCCCTCACACCATTTCTTCAGCGAGAAGCCACTGAATGGGGCCATGTCTATGCTGGGCCAAATACATCGGTCAAGCAAACCCCTCGTGCCAAAGTTGCCAACATTGAGGCAAAATCAAAAATTGTTGTTAATTACAAAAATTTCCCAGATTGGGCAAAGCGCGATTTACAGGCAGCGGTAAATGTTTGGGCCGCACACTTTCAATCCAAAGTTACGATCACTATCGATGCAACGTGGACACGTGGGATACGAGCCGAAGTTTTAGGAAGTGCACGCCCCGGAGATTACTTTGCTGGCTTTGATGGAGCACCAGATTCAAGTCTCTGGTATCCATCAGCTTTGGCAAATGCACTTGCTGGTAAGGACTTAGACCCAACTAAATCTGAGATGATCATTCAAGTTAATTCTCTTGCTAGCTGGAATGAAAGAAATGATGGACTTTCCTATGCCAATGAATACGATCTTCAATCGGTATTTATACACGAAATGGGACACGGTTTAGGTTTCTTATCTACCGACAACTACTACTTCGTTCCAACGCTAGTAAATGGTTCATATGAAGATATTGCCTATGGCGACCTCGAGCAACCAACAATCTTTAATGCATACGTTCAAGTTGAAGATGGTCGTCGCCTCTCAGATCTTCCTACACCGACTCCTGAACTCGGTGCTGCTCTTACATCTAAATTAGTCTGGTCGGGTGCGCTGGGTACTGCGGCAAATAATGGAGTAAATCCATTGCTCTATTCACCAAAGGTTTATGAAGAAGGATCCTCAGTCAGCCACCTCGATGAAGCCACCTTCTCTAAATCAGGGGCAGATTCTGTGATGACACCGAATTTAGATGCCGGTGAAATATTCCACCAACCTGGACCGCTACTTCTTGCAATGATGGAGGATCTGCGACGCAAGCCACCAGTAGGAATAGCAGTTGGTATTCCTACATCACCGAGAAATGTCTCTGCCTTAGTCGCTGATAGCTCCGTAATAGTCACCTTTGATCCCCCAGCAAATGCCCGTACATCACAATTTACGAGTTACTCAGTGCGTAACATGCGAACCAATCAAGTGCTTTCAGCAACTAACTCAAGTTCTCAAGTAGCTTTCAAAGGCCTTAAGAACGGCACTTCCTATACCTTTTCTGTCTCTGCTTCTAACTCCAATGGTTCATCGGAACCGGTGTTAACAGAGGCGGTCACTCCCGTTCCGGCTTGGAAACGTTTTGCGGTTGATGCAAAGAGTGATGCAACAAAAGTTGTTAGTGCCACTTTTAATGGCAATCCTGTTGTTGCATATATCGACTCAAAGAGCGGAAATCTTCGCTTAGCCACATGGAATGCTAAAGCTTGGCTTCGAACCACTGTTGATGGTGCTGGCGGTGGCGGCGGAAAAACTAGTTCATCAATCAAGGGCGCGCTATCAATGTGTGTCAATGGAAGTGGTAAAGCTCAAACGCTTCATATCTTCTACGCAGATGAGAAAGATGCTGATCTCCGTTATGCAAGATATGACGGAAAGAGATTTATCTACGAGGTCGTAGATGGAAACGCACCTCAGCTCAATAAGTATGAGGATCCGATTCGTGTCCGAACAAATTCAGATGTGAGTGTTTCTAGCGCATGCGTGGCTTCTGCTGCCGGAGTTCAGGTCTTCTATCGTGACGAGAGCCAAGGAATTTTATTAGGCGCAGTAAAGCCAAATATCTCCAAGGTTTGGAATTACGAATTAGTTGATGGCGATCGTAAAACAGATGGACGGACCACCGGAGATGTTGCTTTCCATCTCAAAGCAACTTTCGATGGTAAAAGGAGTTACGTTATCTATGACTCCGTGCTAACAATTAATCAGAAAAAATATGTCACTACTGGTGAAGTCCGAGTAGCTACTCGTTCTAACTTCTCTGCAAGTAGTTGGTCCTACCAAACTCTCGAGGCAACTAGTAGTGATGCTCCGGTGGCGGGTTACGATGTTGCGCTTGCGAAGACCCTTAAGGGAGTTTTTGCGACATGGTTAACATCAGCGCCAAATACAATTCCAAACGCAAATCGCATTCGTTGGAGTTACATTCAAAGCCAGCCGACGACCGATAGCGCAACCGTGACTGGCTTCGGAAAGCCAGGTAAGTACCTTTCCACTGATGGATCTACGATTGCTTTCAACTGCGCACAACGTTTATGTGCCCTTGATATTGCAACCAAGAAGATTTCTTATGTTGGGGCAAACGAAAACCCAGATGGAATAAGTTCCACCTGGGTTGTCGTAAATCGTTTGAAGTATCTGGTCGCTAGTATCAACAGCGAACTATCGATGCTCCGTCCGTAACTATCTAAATATTGATAATTACTTGGCGTTACGGCGCTGGATACGTGTCTTCTTAAGAAGTTTTTTATGCTTCTTCTTAGCCATACGCTTGCGACGCTTCTTGATAACGGAACCCATAAGTCACGCTCTTCCTATTAGTAGTGCTCGAATTGTTTTCTACGGTTAAATCGATGGCAAAGGTTACCGCGATACGAGGGTAAAAATCGAAACGGTTCCATCGCTGGCAGAGGCTAGGCCAATGACCCCTCTAGTTGATGAGTATTGGAGCGTTAAAGGCTTTACCAGCCCTGGCAGGGCGGTTGCAGCCTTAATTGCGCCCTTGCTATCAAAGGTCAGAACTATCAGTGAAGGCTTAGTTGGCTTCCATCCGGTGATTCCTGGGATCGCACCCCGACTTGTAAAAGCTAAATAAGAGTTGCCGTTGGCGCTCAATGTCTGAGAAGCGCCAGAACCAGGAAGTCGAAGGGTCCATACCGGGAGTAATTTAGAGGTGAATTTTGTAATTGCCGTTTCAATTTTATTTCCGACAATAACTGGTCCACTTGTAAGAAACGACGAGTCACCAGATAACCAACTACGTAACCCACTAGTCGCAGAGCTTCGAAGTACTGAAGTAATTGATCCAGTCTTTGAAACTTTCATCAGTAGACCATCACGTAAGCCAGCGACTTTCTTGCCAGCAATTGTCTCTGAACTAGAACCATAAATGGTTGACGATGCATCAGGATTTCGAACCACTATGTTGAGCTCACTCTTTGCGGTGCCGAGATAGGCCACCTTTCCAAACACACCCGAGGTAGATGAGGTCAGCAGAAATGGCTTTAAATCAATAGCACCTACTATTGAGAGCGAAGAATGTGTTACTGAGATTGAACTAATGATTGGAATTGAAGGTACTTCTAGTTGGTAGGTCGCAAGCAACTCTCCTGCCGGCGATATTTTCCAAAGTCCAATATTGGACATATCAGGCCGGAGTTCGCTCACATCATCAAGCGAAACGTTATCTGGGTTATCAATTCCAGTAGTAGAAGTTGAACTTTCGCCCTGCCTTTGAAGAGCGGATGCTCCACTGAGCCAGATATTGCCAAGCGGATCGAGTGAGATTGCCATTGCAATTTCATCGACGCCAGAATCAATCAACGCGCTCCATACCTGGTTCTGTCCTTGATCTAACGCTACGACCTCAATATCTGAACTCAGATTATTGAGATTGCGAAAGAAGACTGAATTCTTATTCGATATCACCATGGATTCACTGCCAATTGGAGCGGAGTAAATCGAACCCAGTCCAACTTTGATTATCTTTGGTGCTGCAGTCGCTGGAACTGCAATCAGAGTAAGTGGGAGAAGTAAGAGCAGTACACGTCTCATATTAGGCAAGTTCTTGTGAGCGCTTTGCTGCAGCAGCCATGGCTTTAGCGACAATCTCGTTCAAACCGGAATCACCGAAGGAAGCCAGTGCTGCGGCAGTTGTTCCATTCGGGCTAGTGACTTTCTCGCGCAAGGTTGTTGGCGAATCACCTGATTGATCAAGAAGTGCAGCTGCACCCACAATTGTCTGAATCGTCAGCAGAGTCGCATCATCCTTAGTGAGACCAAGCGCTACCGCGCCATCAACCATCGCCTCAACAAAGGCGAAGAAATACGCAGGTCCAGAGCCACTCGTTGCAGTTACTGAATCTTGCAGCGCCTCTGGGACCTCAATTGCTTTGCCGGTTGCCGCAAGAAATTCGCCGACAAATGTACGTTGCTCCGAAGTTACGCCAGCGCCAAGTGAGTAACCGGATGCACCCTTGCCGATCAATGCAGGAGTATTTGGCATTACGCGGACAATCGGATTGTTCTTGCCGAGACCTTGAGTAATTGACGCGATTGTCTTGCCTGCAGCAAAGGAAATAACTAAAGCATCTGAAGGGATATGTGGAGCCAATTCATTCACGGTGGATTGCATATCTTGTGGCTTTACGACAAGGAGAAGCGTTGTGCTAGTAGCAGCCACCTTCGTTAAATCCTGGTGAATAATGGAGTAACGAGCTTCTAATTCTTTTGCGCGGTCTTCGCGCTTTTCGGCGAATGAGATATTTGCAGGATTGATGCCGCTACGTATCAGGGCAGCTATCAAAGCCTCACCCATTACTCCTGCGCCGATAACGCCAATGTGATTAGCCATGGCGTAAGAGTACGCGTAGGCTCTCGTCCTATGTCAGAGGTTAAAGCAGGTTTCGCACGCGACTGGGTTGAATTCTCAGACCCAGATAGCCCTGAAGAAATCTATAAGTGTGACCTCACTTGGCTCACATCTAATTGGACTTGTATTTACGGCGATGGATGTAAAGGTGTCTTTAAAGATCGACCAAATGACGGATGCTGTACTGAAGGCGCGATGTACTCAGATGCCGCTGATGAAGAACGCACTCTTCGTGCTGCAGAATTTCTAACTCCAGATATGTGGCAGTTCTACAACGAAGCTCGCCCAAAGAAGCCTGGTGGAAAACTTCGCATCACAGATACAGATGAAGATGATGAACGAAAAACTCGCACTGTTGATGACGCATGTATCTTCCTCAACCGGAAAGGTTATGAAGCAGAAGGATTCACCGGATCTTTCGGTTGCGTTCTTCATCACTTAGCAGAGAAGCGTGATATGCACTTCGTTGATACAAAGCCAGATGTTTGTTGGCAACTTCCACTTCGCCGAAGCTACGAAACGCGCGAAGTCGGCGAACGTGAATATTCAATCATCGTAATCGGTGAGTACGAGCGCCTTGCATGGGGCGATGGCGGTGAAGATTTTGATTGGTATTGCACCAGCAATACTGAGGCACATGTAGGAAAGCAACCGGTCTATCTCTCCAATAAGGCCGAACTCGAAAAGTTAATGGGTGAAGCTGCCTATGCAATCTTGGTTGAACATTGTGAGCGTCGAATGGCTGGCATCCGTGATGCACAGGCGAAATCGCTCCCACTCTTTGTTATTCAGCACCCGGCAACTGTCGCCGCCTCCAAGTAACCTACCTTCATGGCCAAGGTTGAAAAAGATCCGTTCCGCTGCGTTGAATGCGGTTGGACATCCCAGAAGTGGGTTGGCCGATGCGGCGAATGCCAAGCATGGGGCACGGTTGAAGAAATTGGTGCACCAAAGAAACTTTCTCTTCAAGCAGGTCCAATCTCTGCCAAAGCAACCGCGATTGGCGATGTGGATCTCTCTGCTGCCCATGCACGTGCAACAGGTGTCTCCGAACTAGATCGCGTTCTTGGCGGTGGATTAGTTCCAGGAGCTGCAATATTGCTTGCTGGCGAACCCGGCGTTGGTAAATCTACTTTGCTCCTCTCTGTGGCCGCACAGACTGCTAACAAAAACATTCCCGTTCTCTATATCAGCGGCGAAGAATCTGCCTCACAGGTGCGTCTTCGCGCAGAACGCATCAAGGCAATAGACCCAAATCTTTTTCTTGCATCAGAGACAGATCTTGGTGCTGTCATTTCGCATATCGACACGGTAAAGCCAGAGCTACTTATCATCGACTCAATCCAAACAATTGGCTCATCTAGCGTTGATGGCGCACCAGGTGGGGTTACGCAAGTCCGCGAAGTTGCAGGTGCACTGATACGCATCTGTAAAGATCGCGATATCACTTTGTTGTTAGTTGGACATGTGACCAAAGATGGTTCAATCGCCGGTCCTCGTCTGCTCGAACACATCGTTGATGTTGTTCTCCAGTTTGAAGGCGAACGTCACTCACGCCTTCGCCTCATCCGAGCAATTAAAAACCGTTTCGGCGCCAGCGATGAAGTGGGCTGCTTTGATCTCAGTGATACTGGCATCGAGAGCGTTCTCGATCCGACCGGACTCTTTACTTCGCGTCATGCCGAACCGGTTCCAGGAACATGCGTGACTGTGACTCTCGAAGGTCGACGTCCTTTACTTGCAGAGATTCAAGCGCTCGTTAGCGCTGGTCGTGAGAATGATTTCGGCAACGCTCGCCGCGTTGTCAGTGGCCTTGATTCTGCGCGTACCTCAATGACTTTAGCGGTACTCGAACTCCGTGCACATGTGCGAGTTGGTGGTCGCGACGTATATGCCGCAACTGTCGGTGGTATGAAGATGACCGAGCCAGCAGCAGATTTAGCACTTGCACTCGCTGTGGCTTCCGCTGCAAAGGGATTAGCTCTTCCTGGTGACTTGGTTGCAATCGGTGAAGTTGGCCTTGCTGGTGAGATTCGTAAAGTGAGTGGTGTCTCTCGCCGTTTAGCAGAGGCATATCGCCTTGGATTCAAACGCGCTCTTGTACCAACTGGCTCTGATGTGAAGATTGCTGGCATGGAGATAGTTGAAGTTTCTCGCCTTGATCAAGCAATTGCACGTGTAAAAATTAACGCTGACTAATATGTTCCAGAAAACAATCATCGATTGGTTTAAGAAGAATAAACGTGATCTCCCTTGGCGAAAGACAGATGCCTGGGGAGTATTGGTTTCAGAGATTATGTTGCAACAAACTCCAGTACAACGAGTCTTGCCGGTCTACAACGAATGGATGAAGCGCTGGCCAACTCCAGCTCACCTTGCTAAGGCAACTCCAGCAGAGGTCATCACGGCTTGGGGGCGTTTGGGTTATCCACGCCGTGCACTGCGTTTGCACGAGTGTGCGAAGGTGATTACATCTGAATATAGAGGTGTAATTCCAAATACCGAGGCAGAACTCCGCAAGTTACCCGGGATTGGTGAATACACCGCTGCAGCAATGATTGCGTTCGCTTTTCAAGGCTCTTCACTCGTCCTTGACATCAATATTCGTCGCCTTTTCTCTCGACTATATAAAGGTGAAGAAGCTCCGACCGCTACGCCAACAAAAGCAGAACGAGTTGAGTACGCGCAATATCTTCCACAGAAGAACGCTCATATGTGGGCTGCTGCCACTATGGAGCTCGGTGCACTTGTCTGTACAGCTAAGAATCCAACATGTGGCCTCTGCCCAGTCGCTGATCAATGCAGATGGCGAAGCCTTGATTACCCAGCCTCTACCCGTGTAAAACGTACTCAAACCTGGCACGGCACTGATCGCCAATGTCGAGGCACAATTGTTCAAGCACTTCGCGAAAACTCAACGCTTAAGAAGCGCGAAATACTTCTGCTCTGGGATGTTCCATCTCAAGTTGAGAAAGCGTTGCTCACTTTGCTCGTTGATGGGCTCATTGAAGAGCGAGGCAAGAATTCCTTCTCGCTTCCTCGCTAATAATTAAGCTGTAGGTGCTTCCGCGAGATCTTCAGGTGAATCTGGGGTCATTGCCTTAGGCGCACCGGTAAAGGTGAACGTTGCATCAGCATCAACGCCTTCAACATCAACCACAATGATCTCTCCAGCCTTGAGCTCACCGAACAAGATGCGCTCGGAGAGAGCATCTTCGATCTCGCGCTGAATTACGCGGCGAAGTGGGCGGGCGCCAAGCAATGGGTCGTAACCACGAGCAGCGAGGAGATCCTTGGCAGCCTGTGTGAGTTCAATACCCATGTCTTTAGCCTTAAGGCGATCATCAAGACTTGCGACCATGAGATCAACAATCTGAATGATCTGCTCCTTCGTCATCTGGTGGAAGACGATGACATCATCGATACGGTTGAGGAACTCAGCGCGGAAGTGGCTCTTAAGCTCATCCGCAACCTTGCCCTTCATGCGCTCGTAATTTCCAAGATCGTCATCAGCGGCAGAGAATCCAAGACCAAGTGACTTAGAAATGTCACGAGTACCGAGGTTTGTTGTCATGATGATGACAGTGTTCTTAAAGTCAACGGTGCGTCCTTGTGAATCTGTAAGGCGACCATCTTCTAGAACCTGAAGAAGTGAGTTGAAGATATCTGGGTGTGCCTTTTCGATCTCATCGAAGAGAACTACTGAGAATGGACGACGACGTACCTTTTCTGTGAGCTGTCCACCCTCGTCATAACCAACATATCCTGGAGGTGCGCCAAAGAGACGTGAAGCGGTGTGGCGCTCTGAATACTCAGACATATCCAATTGGATAAGTGCTGATTCATCACCAAATAAGAATGATGCAAGAGTGCGAGAAAGTTCAGTCTTACCAACACCAGAAGGACCAGCGAAGATAAATGATCCGCCAGGACGCTTTGGATCCTTAAGACCTGCACGTGTGCGACGAATCGCTTGCGAGAGCGCCTTAATTGCTTGATCCTGACCAATAACACGACGGTGGAGTTCATCCTCCATACGAAGCAAGCGAGCTGTCTCTTCTTCGGTCAACTTAAATACTGGAATACCTGTTGATGCTGAGAGAACCTGCGCGATGAGTTCTTCATCAACTTCAGTTACCTTATCGAGGTCTGTTGCTTTCCAATTCTTCTCAGCTTCATTCTTTTCAGCAATCAAGTTCTTCTCTTGATCGCGAAGCGCTGCTGCGCCTTCAAAATCTTGACCATCAATCGCTGATTCTTTTGCCTTGCGAGCTTCAGCAATCTTGGTATCAAATTCACGGAGTTCAGCTGGAGCTGTCATGCGCTTGATGCGAAGGCGTGAACCTGCCTCATCAATGAGGTCGATTGCCTTGTCTGGCAAGAAACGATCAGAGATGTAGCGATCTGCAAGGTTTGCAGCTGCAGCAAGCGCGCCATCTGTAATTGATACGCGGTGGTGTGTCTCGTAGCGATCACGGAGACCCTTAAGAATTTCAATAGTGTGAGCAACTGAAGGCTCTTTCACCTGAATTGGCTGGAAGCGGCGCTCGAGGGCTGCATCCTTTTCAATGTGCTTGCGGTACTCATCAAGAGTTGTAGCTCCAATTGTCTGGAGTTCGCCACGAGCGAGCATTGGCTTCAAGATGCTTGCTGCATCAATTGCACCTTCTGCTGCACCGGCACCGACAAGTGTGTGAATTTCATCGATAAAGATAATGATGTCGCCACGAGTCTTAATCTCTTTTAAAACCTTCTTAAGGCGCTCTTCAAAATCTCCACGGTAACGTGAACCTGCAACGAGTGCGCCGAGATCGAGTGAGTAGAGCTGCTTATCTTTCAAAGTTTCTGGAACATCATTTTTTGCAATTGCTTGTGCAAGACCTTCAACAACAGCTGTCTTTCCAACGCCTGGCTCTCCAATAAGTACAGGGTTGTTCTTTGTACGACGAGAGAGAATCTGCATCACGCGCTCGATTTCTTCATCGCGACCGATTACTGGATCAAGCTTCCCTTCACGTGCTGCAACGGTGAGGTTGCGTCCAAATTGATCAAGAACGAGAGATGTTGATGGTGTGCCTTCTGCTGGTCCACCTTGGGTAACTGCCTCTTTGCCTTGATAGCCAGAGAGAAGTTGAATGACAGTTGAGCGAACGCGGTTGAGATCTGCGCCAAGTTTTACGAGAACCTGTGCTGCAACACCTTCACCTTCGCGAATCAATCCAAGAAGAATGTGCTCGGTGCCGATGTAGTTATGGCCG
>JACCDW010199317.1_pt1 | contig 16634 bp, 16 predicted proteins | sample 7449781 | NCBI WGS metagenome assembly JACCDW01 (sample SAMN15323449, study PRJNA562643) | freshwater metagenome | isolation source: river surface water | place: USA:Blue River Watershed | collected 2017-08-18
GTCCACTTGTCAATGCCGGTGTGCCCGAAGTCATGGAAATCTGGAATTTGGTATTCATGCAGTATAATCGAAAGATTGATGGGACACTCGAAGATTTGGCACAAAAGCATGTTGATACAGGAATGGGGTTTGAACGCATTTGCGCTGTTATGCAACATGTAGATTCGAATTATGACACTGATGTATTCTCCCCAATCATTAATGAAATTTCAAGATTAAGCAAGAGATCCTATTCTGGTGCTTTGGATAATAAAGATGGCATCGCAATGCGAGTCATCGCTGATCATATTCGCACTTTGGTATTCTCAATTGCAGATGGCGCCATGCCCGGCAATGAAGGTAGAGGTTATGTTTTGAGACGCATTCTTAGAAGAGCCTGCAGATATGCTCGAAATCTTGGCTTTAGAGGACCGATGCTCTATCAATTGCCCGACATCCTATCTCAAACCATGGGCGATGTATTTCCGGAAGTAATAACCAATCTCGATCATGTCAAAAGAGTAATCAAAGCAGAAGAAGAGAGTTTTCTTCAAACTCTTGAGCGTGGACTTGAGCGATTTGAAGACATTCAAGAATCCATGAAGAAAGAACTCTCCACGATTATATCTGGTGCTGATATATTCCTACTTTATGATACATTCGGCTTCCCTGCTGATCTCACCGAGTTGCTTGCAAGAGAGAGAGGTCTAACCGTTGATTTGGCTGGATTTTCTACACTCATGGATGAGCAAAGAAATAGATCGAGAAGTGCACGAAAGAATATCGTGCAAGAAGTAGAATCACTGCAACATGATCATCATACTGAATTCTGCGGATGGAATGAACTCACAGCCAATGCTGAGATTCAATTTGCAGAACAATACTCAATCATTACTGATATTACTCCATTTTATGCTGAAATGGGAGGTCAGGTTTCAGATACAGGAATTATAACAATTGATAATGTTTCATATCATGTAGAAGATGTTAGAAAATCTGGAACCGCTTTTATTCATTTCGTTGACAAAGAGGTACAGTCAAAGCCTAGTTCTACCGCACATTTGGCAGTAAATAGAGATCGCAGATGGGATATTCAAAAAAATCATTCTGCAACGCATCTTTTGCATGAAGCACTTCGAAGAGTATTGGGATCACATGTTCAGCAATCTGGTTCATTTGTCGGACCTGATTCTCTACGATTCGACTTTTCTCATATTCAAAAAGTGAGCCCGGAAGAAATTGCAGATATTCAGTCAATTGTCAATGAGAAGATTCGTGAAAGAATTGAAGTGATTACTCGCGAATTATCAATTGATGAAGCCAGAACAATTCCCGGCGTAAAAATGTTTTTTGGCGATAAATATGGTGACAAGGTAAGAGTAGTTACAATAGATGAACAGTTTTCATCTGAATTTTGCGGCGGAACTCATGTTGAGAATACAGCAGATATCGGATATTTTCATATTCTCGGTGAAAGTTCTGTTGCATCTGGTATTCGTAGAATAGAAGCAATAACCTCATTCGGTATAGAAGCATATATTCAACAACTTCGTGGCGAACTCGATAAGAAAGATAAAACGATTCAATATGCTCAGGATCACATCAAATCTCTCGAGAAGGAATTATCTGGGTTAAAAGTAGGTGATTTATCCGCCCAATTGAAATCCGTGATTGAATCTGCCATACTCATTCCAGATACCTCAATCAGATTCGTTTCGATGAGAGCTGATGGACTTTCTATGGATGAAGCCAAGCAATTAGGTGATTCACTTCGATCTGCTTTGAATATACAAGGACTGGGCCTCATAGCATCTGTTCAAGATGACAAAATTTCATTGGTTTGCATTGCAACAGACGATATAGCCAAAGAACGCCCTGCAGGACAATTAGTTGGGATGATTGCCAAAAAACTTGGCGGTGGAGGTGGCGGAAAACCTCATATGGCAACCGCAGGTGCAAAAGATATACCAGGACTTGAAGCAATGCTCAAAGATCCATTATCTCTATTCCGTTCTTAAGTGATATTTCTAAGGATTTGAGGTGTCATTCTTTTATCTCAAATCAGTAAATTGCAAAGTAGATTTTATAGTATCCGTACAATTTTCATGGATTTACCATGATGTCATCATTACTTGTTTCAGCAAGACTTCCGATTCAAATCGCTTGCATTATTACTTTAGGTCTGTTATTTACTTCCTGTGATAAAAAGGAAGATACACCATTGACCTATGAGGGAAAATCAATGGAGCAATTGATCGCTGAAAATGCCGAATTAGAAGCATTATCACTAGAAAAAGACAGATTGATGTCTGAACTGATGCAAACTTCTGGCTTCATCAATGAGATTTATTCAGCGATGGAAGAAGTTAAAACTGCATCAGGACAAGAAAGAGTGAGAATTCTCGATAAAATCCGTGGTCTTTCTGATTCTTTGACTAAATCTCAGCAAATCATCAAAGCCAGCAGTGCTAAAATCAAGCAAATGCAAAGTAATGCAGATGCATTAACAAAGAAAATTGCTGAATTGGAAAGGAATGTGACTGCAATGAAAGAGCAGTTGCTTTCCAAAGACAATGAAATTGAACAATTAAAAGTAGATGCAGGTGTAATTTCGCAAAGCCGAGATCAGTTTAAAGAGAAGGCTAATCAAATTGCAAGCGAGAAAGAACGTATTGAAGTGGAAAGAAGTACATGCTATTATTTGATTGGAAAAGCAAAAGATCTAGAAGATAGAGGCATTATCATTGAAGAAGGTAGTGGATTTCTTGGTATTGGTGGAACTTTTGTGCCCGGAAGAAATTTAAATGAGCAGGATTTTATTCGCATAGATGCTAGAACTGTAAGAATGCTTCCAATTCCAGAGAAGTTTCAAATTGTATCTTCTCATAATCCCAAACTCTTGGAAAAAGTATCTGGTGGAATGTCCATCATTGATCCAGCCAAGTTTTGGAATTCAAAATTTTTGATCATCATTGATAAACGATAATCTATAAGGTCCATAATGGCTTATGAATTGCAAGGAAGATTATTTGAAATCTTCGACACACAACAGATCACAGACACATTCAAAAAAAGAGAATTCGTGGTCGAAACAACAAGCGGAATGTATAATGAGTATATCAAAATGCAAGCCGTTCAAGACAAATGTGATTTGCTTGATTCTATGAACAAAGGTGATCAAGTGAAAGTATCATTTGATCTTCGAGGAAAATTGGTGAATACAAAAGATGGACGCCAAGTCTATATCACCAATATCAATGCTTGGAGAATCGACCGTCAATCCGGTGGAAATTCAGCACCTCAACAACCTAATTATGGCCAAGAACCACCTGCAAGTGGTGGTGATTATGACGATGTACCATTTTAATTAGACAATAAAAAATAGAGGAATATTATGGCTATTTATATAAATTCTGATGATTGCATCAATTGCGGAGCTTGCGAACCTGAATGCCCAAACAATGCAATTTATGAAGGCGGTTCAGTATGGACTCTTGGTGAGAATCAATATGAAGATTCAACCTCACCAGGAAATTTCAAAGGTGATTTTTGGAAGCCGGACTTTTATTTCATCGTTCCAGACAAATGTACTGAGTGCAAAACATTTCATGATGAACCTCAATGTGCAGCTGTTTGCCCAGTAGATTGCTGCCTTCCTGATGCAGATAATGTCGAGACCGAAGAGCAATTGGTTACAAAGGTTGCCTATTTGGATGAAATCGATCCAAGCAGAAGAAGAAATTAATCATCGAATTCAATCTTTTGCCGGTTATGGAAGGACTTTGCTCCATCGATAACCGGCTTTTTCTTATCCCTTCAATATCATGAATCCTATCCAAGCAATCATCACAATTGAAAGAGGTCGTATTGTTGACATCACACCATATCATGGTGGAGTGATTATCATCTCTGAACAAGGCAGACATGAGTATCCCGGCGCTTATGCAGTACCTGGTTTAGTGGATGCGCATTGTCATTTGCATGCACTCGGCGAACTATTGAATGGATTAATGTTATATGCACTCTCATCAAAAGAAGAAATTTTAGAAAGATGCAAGAATCATACAAAGCTTCGTGAACATTGGCTATATGGCATGGGATGGAATCAAGAATTATGGAAAGATAGTTCATATCCATCAGCGCAAGATCTTGATGCATTATTTCCCGACACTCCTGTTTACCTTAGAAGGGCGGATGGACATTCAGCTTGGGTAAATACTAAAGCCATGAGCATTGCAGGAATTGATGCTCAAACACCAGATCCAGATGGTGGAACTATTCTCAAGGATGCGAATGGGAATCCAAATGGTATCTTTATCGACAATGCAATGGATCTCATTTCGGTGCACATTCCTGGATTGACTCAAGAGCAAATAAGAGAGAATATTCTAACTGCAACAAAGGCATGTTCTGCTTTTGGAATCACTGAAGTACATGATATGGATGTACATCCTGATTTCCTTCCTATCTATCTCGAATTAGCTGAATCTGGGGTTCTACCTATCCGAATTCAATCTTATATCAAAGCGCAGAATGACGAATGGATTGAATATGGATGTTTACCTGCCGGTGGAGAATTCATGCGCATTGCAGGCTTGAAATTTTTTGCTGATGGAGCTCTGGGTTCTCGTGGCGCTGCGATGATTGAACCCTATGCAGACGCAAATCATCATGGTCTGATTCTTATGGATGATAAGACATTATTTGAAAAAGCAAAACTTGGCATTGAAGCTGGCTTCTCTATTGCCACTCATGCAATTGGTGACAAAGCAAATGAGCTAGTCATGAATGCATATCAGCAATTACGAATGGATGGAATTGCCGATGAGCATACCATCTTAAGAATAGAACATAATCAAATCATGAAGGAATTTGATATCGAAAGAATGCATCATTTTGATATCAAATCAATTCCTCAATCTATACATTGCATTAGCGATGCACCAATGGCAAAAATCCGATTGGGTAACCGTGATAGCATTGCATATCCATGGAGGAGTTTGATTAATCATGGATTAAAACCAGCAGGAAGTTCAGATTTCCCTATAGAATCTGCCAATCCCCTCCTTGGAATTGATGCATATTGTCGAAGAGTTCCAATGCAAGAGCATGAAGCATGGATGCCAGAAGAGATTATTACGCAAAAAGAAGCATTATTGAGCTATACTTCCTGGGCACATGAAGCATCGGGTATGGAATATAGAAGAGGAACATTATCAATCAAATTTGATGCAGATATTACAATTCTCGATACTGATATTGTATCATGTCAAGTTGATGATATAAAGAATACAAAAGTTCTTGCAACATATTCTGCAGGAATTCGAAGATTTCATGAAGAATGATGCATCCATTGATGAATATGTATGTTTTGGAAGATATCATCCACATGTTCTATCATATCAAGTAAAGAGAATTCTTCTTTTGTCAATTCATTCCCTACAATGACAGAATCATACAGTGTAATCAATGATGAAAAACATGTATGATGTTCCGTGAACCTCGCTTTTGCATAGTCCGAAGCTTGATTTTTAGTAATGAGAAATGGCCAATCGGAAGCCTGCATGAGCAATAGTTCTTTCAATGCTTGATTCATGATTCTAATCTGTAATTGATCATGTAAATCAATACTTTGCATTCTATGCTCAAAGAGTTGTTCGGCTTTGTGCATTTTGTCTAGCAACCATTTAGTTTCGTCATTCCTCCAAGTTTCATCCGTACCATTCATTCCCCAAGAACCTGAAGAACAATGAACAATATCCAATGAATCATTCAATGGAATTTCAGATGGTAGTTTTAATTCAAGAATTTCTGACCGATGAATCTCACGAATAAACTCACCTAAAAATTCTGGACCTTCAAACCACCAATGACCAAATAATTCGGTATCGAATGCCAAACATATTATTCCTGTTTCATTCATTTGTGTTTTATATGAAACAGCTAATTGCTCCAAATACTTCACATAATTTTTTGCATCAAGTTGCGCCTGCATTATAGCTTCAGTTCTTGTATAAGGTAATTTTTCTTGAAGATGTTCGGAATGATTGGTCACTTTCCAATATCTGAGAGTGGAATCATATTCTCTTTTGTAGAAATCAAGATAAGAAGGATGCTTTGGGAAGCCACTCATTTCAGACCACACTTTATCAGATGCTGTTTTATGCCTAATCAAGACATACAGAGATTCATCATTGAATCTATTTTTCAATCTTACAGGTGATAAAGGTCTTAATGATTCTTCTAAGTTTTTGACAGTAGGAAGTGGATTTTCAAGATATTTCAATGAATGTTGTTGATCCAGAATAATCATATGCAATGATTGTGCAAGTATAATTTCTTCTAGATAGTATTCCCTTTGTGATCCTTGTAAAGCTGGCGAATATCCACATTCAGGTAGAAATATTGCTTTGGGTTTTCGAGCAAAATACTGTTCATGAATCAGAGTTGAACCTGCAATCTGCATATACGTTGATTGCTCAATGCTAAGCAATGGCAAATATGCGTGAGTTAATCCGCAAGACATATGTTCAATCAAACCTTTTTGTTCAGCAATTCGAAATTCTTCAATGATTGATCCATTGTTCAATTCGTAGAGATTCCTCAATTGCTTTTTATAGAATGAATTCCAAAATTCACCAATAGGAATATTATAGCATGCTTCTGGAATTACCGAAAACTTATGTAGATCTTTCTCGGTTTGTTCTATCTGTCTTTTGGCATATGCTTCAAATAATGAAAAAGCTTTGGAATGCGAAAGTTGTTCTAATAAGACAGGAGAAAAGTCGAATGATAAGGATGGCCTAATATCTTCCCGTTGAAGATGTTGTATCAATTCAAGAATTGGTAGATACGATTCAAATACTACCTCTGAAAGCCAATCTACACCATGAGGCCACATATCATGATTCATGACAAAGGGCATATGTGTATGTAGGTGTATAACTACCGATGTTTTATGCATCTTTTCATTCATAAAAAAAAAGCCACGCTTTTGTGCGTGGCTCCATATATGATGTATCTGAAATTAATTTACTTGCTTTGAATCAATCACCATTTGACCATCCATGGAAATTTCTCCATGTTCAGATTCAAAACGATGCACATTCTCATTCAAAGCTTGAAGAAGCATCTTTGCATGTTGAGGAGTCATGATTATCCGTGCATGCACTCTTGCTCTTGGCACATCTGGCAGAATTCTTGTAAAATCAATTACAAATTCAGCAGGTGAATGTCTAATGATTGCAAGGTTAGAATATATGCCTTCTGCTTCTTTCTCGCCTAATTCAATATTGATGTGTTGTGGTGCTTGTTCTTTATCTGCCATGTAAATGAACTCCAAATAGATAGTGTATTATTGATTCTTTTTCAATGTATCAGCCATTTGAAATGACTTATCAGCTTTTTCTTTCATTCCTTGTTTAGCATATGCTTTACCCATATACTCATAGTATGCAGCATTTGTGAGATTTGCGGGTTCAGCTGCTTCTAAATCTGAAATCATTTTTTTAAACTTGTCATTTTGACGAGTAATCAAATAAATATCAGCTAACTGTTGCAATACGCCAAGATTATCCTTGTTTACAGGATTACTACGATACTGAGAGAAATAATCTGCAGCTTTACTCAATAAGGGGAAATATCTCGACTCATCAGGTTTGTATTTTGAATTCGCATCAATCTTCTTATTCTCTTCATCAATGATATCAACAGCCTTATTCAAGAAACAAGCACCGAGATTAAAGATTGCACTCTCAAAATTAGGATCGATCGCAAGGGCTTTTTCATAATTAACAATTGCCAAGTCATATTGCTTTTGTCTTGCTAAGACTCTAGCATATTGTTCCAAATAGAACTTATTATTTGGATTTTTACTTATTGACACTTCAAGTGATTTTAAAACCTGATCTGATTTACCTTGCTCATCATATATCTGAATCTTTAAACTAGAAAGTTCATCATCAATAGGATTTATTGCGAGTGAATATTCGATCATCTCAATAGCTTTATCAAGTGCTTTTGATCCATAATAGAGATATGAAAGATTTACTATTGGTCGAATATTGATTCCATAATAACGCTCTTTCTCCTGTGCGAGCCATGAAGCAGGTAATTTTGATCGAATTCCTTCTATCAAAGCTTTACCACCTTCCTTCTTAACTGAAGACAAATATGCTTCATCTCCACTCACAGTTAACTTGTCAATGATGAGCGAATCACCATTATTATCCATGAATGCTTTTGTTGAAACTGGCTTACCAAGAGAGCGGAGAGCATCTTCTCTAGACATACCAATTGTCAGACTATTATTCTTCATAAGATCAACAGATGACTTGATTTGAGATACATATCGTTCATATGTGGCTATTGCTTTAGCAGTATCACCCTTGATTTCATATACATTTCCCATCAATGATAATGGCTCGGAATTCTCGGGTTTTAAAGAAGTTGCCAATTCAAGCAATTCAATGATTTCAGAAATATCACCCGATTTTCCTTTCCCAAGAAAATCATTATATGAATTTGTTCCTTTATTATAGATTTCAGCCCATAAGAAGAATAACTGATCTGCAACTTTCGTTTTGATTGGATCTTTTACAGCTTGCTTAGAAGCCTGAAGTGAAACTTCCGCTGCCTTTTTGAAATTATTTAATCGATAATGACAGTCAGCAAGAAAATATAATGCCTCAGCATTAGTGGGGTTCTTTGCAACTTCTTTTTCAAATGCAACTAGTGCTTTATTATAATCTTTTTGAGTATATGCCAATTTGGCTCCCGTAAATTCAGGAGAGGCGCATTGAAAACTCTGGATGATTAATGATCCAAGAAGGAGTCCAAGTAGAATGTGTTTTTTCATGAGTTTCATGGCAAGTGATCCATGTTTGTGATTCAGAATAGAACTCGCAAATTACGAAATCATGGGCAAGCCTGCAATCATGATTACATAACAAAAAAGCCCCGACCAAATTGGACGAGGCTTTAAAATTTTTCACATAAAATTAGTTGTCAGTCGGTTGCAATAGTGACTGTGCAAGCTCTGGGCTTACAGAACTAACAAGATATGTGTACTTCGGCATGCGAGATTTACGACCTTTTTCGGACTCAATATCCGGAACAATCATCAATACTGCCTGATTACCTGATTTCTGCTCTAAGGATTGTCTTGTCTGATGTCTTTTCACAGCACTTGAGAAGTCTGTAAAAACCTCAAGATTTGTACAAGCATAGAGAGGAACAATCAATGGCTGATGATCGGCTGTAAAACCGAAATACTTCGCTGTATTGAATGTCAAAGGACCGAGCAATGATAAGTGATCCGGAGTGAAGTATTCAACAGATAACTTATTCAAAGACTTACCTATTTGACCCGCAGCTGTATATGACAAGTCTATGATTCTAGGGCGAACGAAAGGCCCTCTATCATTAATGCAAACAAGTACAGATTTTCCTGTTACTTGACTTGTCACTTTTGCTATCGAACCGAGTGGTAATGTACGATGTGCGGCTGTATAACCATACATGTCAAATGTTTGACCACTAGCAGTTCTACGATTGTGAAACTCTTTGCCATACCATGAGCCAGGTCCAAATTGTCTAGGAACCTTATTATGGAAACCGCTATAACGCACTGAATCATGCACTACAGGACCATATTTCCCAGACTTACGGGCTTCTGCAGAATTGACAAAGAACAAACTTACCATTGCGAAAAACACAATCAGATACGACATAATGTTGTGGCTGATCGAGAGGAATTGTCTATGCATATGCAATGATCTCTTTTGCATAGGGGCCTCCTTCTTATAATGAATAATCTCAGACTGCCTCCCCCCAGAGTCAGACGAGCAACAAATTAGGGCTTGGATATTGGTGTTCTTTAGTGGTGAATACTGCTCTTTATGCTAAAAGCCGAACATCAATTTCTCAAGCAGATACGCAATTACCGGAAATTTCAGAACTTTGCCAATGAATTTACTCTTAATTTATTTTCATAATTCCATATAAATCAAATGTTTACATTAAATCAAGAAATTAACACACAAGATAAACCCATATTTTATAAAGACTTAGCGAATTCCTTACATCTATTATTAGGTGAAGAACGGGATTCTATTGCGAATATGGCAAATATGGCTTCCTTACTCTATTTTTCTTTACCTACAATAAATTGGAGTGGATTTTATCTTTTTGACGGCAAAGAATTAGTTCTGGGACCATTTCATGGTAAACCTGCATGCGTAAGAATTCAAATGGGAAAAGGGGTTTGCGGAACATCTGCATTGAATAAAGAGATTTTATTGATCAATAATGTGCATGAATTTCCCGGACACATCGCTTGTGATGCTGATTCAAAATCAGAAATAGTAATTCCATTGATCAAAGGAGAAAAGATAATCGGCGTTCTTGATATTGATAGTCCAATTTACTCACGATTTGATAATGATGATAAAGTTGGTTTACTATACTTGACAGAAATTTTACTTTCTGCAACTGACTTTACTTAACCGGCGCAAATAAAGTCATGAAGGGCTCAAAAGGAAGATTACGAAGAATTGTATATGAAAGCGTCAATAAAAGGAAAAAAACAATAAAAGAGCTAGGTGGGGACCATATTACTCTTGGCTTTCCATCTACCCAAGTGAATAATTGTAGAAATGCTCGATATAGGATATAGGGTCCCCATAGAACAATAAGTAGATTATTCTTTAACCCAATTAATATATCCCCATGAATGAATGAAGAAACAGCTCTAGTTGACCCACAACCTGGGCAATGCAAACCAGTACTTAGATGGAATAAACAAGGTACATACAAATAGTTACTTGGTGGAAAATATGTGAGTAAAGCAAATATTCCCATGAAAAGTGATATTCCCCCAACAGTTATGATGATCGATCGTTGAATGACCGTTTTCATTACTCATTTACCACCACTGTTTTTACGGCCAGATCATGTAATGCTTGTTTATAAGTTGTAAAAAACATAATAATTCCAAGAACAAAACATAATTGCATTGAAATTGCATTCACTAGATATCTAAATATGGAATTTACGAAAGAGAATTCTGAGCCATCTAGACATACTATGCGTATATGTAGTAATTTCTTTCCCAAAGTTGCCCCATTGGACATTGCTTGGAAAATTCCAAAATATAAGATGCCGATAATCAATTGTATAAAAGTTAGCGTTTGTATAATTGGCATCATTTTGCCAATTATTAGTTCAATATCCCCGCCGGAATAAGTGGCAATATCACTTAGTCCTTCTCCTTGACCGATTAGAAATAATGTTATGATAGAAGCAATAGACATAAAAATAGAGTCAACGATATATGCCAAGATACGTTTTCCTGGATTTGCGATTGTGTACTCAGTACCTTCCATTATGTGACTCCTATTTTAGTGCAAATACATTGAGATAATCTTTTAGCATAGCATCATCCATTTGGCTGGAATCATACATGCCTTTATGAGACCTTTGACGGAATGCTTCATACAAAGTTACAGCACAAGCCACTGAAATATTCAAACTTTGAATCATGCCTACTTGAGGTATGAGCATATTTCCATCTGCTTTTTGAATGGCTTCTTCGGAAACACCAGCATGTTCATTACCAAATACAATTGCTATTGGCTGTGAAAAATCAATTGCATATAACGATCTAGCTTCATTTCCCATACCTGTAGTTATAATCGTCTTCCCTTCCTTTCGAAGAAAAGCATAGCAATCATCAATCGAAGAATGCTTCTGAGTTAATACCCATTTTCTTGCGCTCGCTGAACTTTTCTCTCCTAATTCAGGGAAGGATTGTCCGGAATGGTATAACAAATGTACATTCAATACTCCTACTGCATCGCAGGATCTAAGAACTGCAGATACATTATGCTGATCATGTACATTTTCAAGTACTATAGTAAGCGATGGTTGTCTTTTAGAAACACAAGCATATATCTTATCTGATCTCTCATCGCTTAAGAAATCGAGTGCTGTGCCTTGAATTTTTTCATTCATGATATACAAAAAAGGCGTCATTGAGACGCCTTTACAAGTTTGGGTATAAGATTATATCATCCTCTTTTGGCCAATGCCTCTGAGAGTCTTTTCATCGCTTCTTCAATATTCTCAACAGAATTTGCATAGGAGAAACGAACGAATCCTTCACCATTGCTGCCAAAAGCTGTCCCGCTCAAGCATGCAACACCAGCATCATACAAAGAGAAATCCGCGAATTCTTGAGAAGTCATGCCAGTTCCCTCAATATTAGGATATACATAGAATGCACCTTTGGGAGAATGACATCTCACGCCAGGCATAGCATTTAATGCAGTAACAATAACATCTCTTCTTCTCTTAAACTCAGCAACAAACTCTGCAGCTTTCGCATCTGTTCTTTCAGACAGAGCCTCGATACCTGCAATTTGATTATAACTTGCTGTACAGCTAGTGCAATTAGTTTGAAGTTTGGCTACGACCTGAGCAATATGCTCAGGCATACATCCATAGCCCATACGCCATCCGGTCATCGCAAAAGTCTTTGAAAAGCCATCAAGCAAGATTGTGCGCTCTTTCATACCAGGAAATTGCGTTATTGTTTCATGCACAAATCCATCATAAGTGATTTGAGAATAAATCTCATCACTGAGTACAATAAAATCATGCTTCACTGCCAATTCAGCTATCTTTTCCAAATCCTCTTTTGTGAGAATTCCACCAGTTGGGTTTTGTGGAGTATTGATGATCACCATTCGAGTTTTGGGCGTGATGCGTGCTTCAAGATCAGCTATATCAAATCGAAATTCTTTCTCTTCCTTTAATGGCAAAGGAACAGGAACTGCCTCAAGGAAATTGATGACTGATTCATAAATCGGGAATCCTGGATTAGGATAAATCACTTCATCGCCTTTGTCAATCACAGCCATCATTCCATAGAATAAAATAGGCTTTGCGCCGGGTGTGATAACAATTTCAGATGCTGAATATTCTGTTCCTCTTGTACGCTTAATATAATCAGCAACTGCTTGTCTTGCTTCAGGCATTCCAACTGATGGACCATAATGCGTAAATCCATCATCAAGCGCTTTTTTTGCAGCATCAATGATATTTTGTGGGGTATCAAAGTCAGGCTCACCAATTTCAAGGTGAACAATACTTTTCCCTTGCGCTTCCAAAGCTCTTGCACGAACCAATACTTCAAATGCGGTTTCAGTGCCTAATCTGGAAATTCTTTCTGCTATATGCATCATATGTATGATCCGAGTGGTAAAATCAATGTGATGAATGACCGAATATCGCATTGGCGATAGATAAAATTCCGGATGGCATAATTCCAAGAATTATAATGCCAGCTATCGTAATAAAAAGAGAAATTCCGGAAAGTCCAATTTCTGTATCAGGCATTTCCTTCTCAGGTTCATTGAAATACATTTTAACAATGAGTCCGATATAGAAATACACTGAAATTATTGAAGATAAAACGGCAATAATAGTTAGCCATAAAAATCCGGCATCAATAGCTGCTGTAAAGAGATAATATTTACCAAAGAAACCAGCAAATGGTGGAATGCCAGCTAATGAGAACATGAAGATAGCCATGAACGCTGCAAGAACTGGATACTTTTTGCTTAATCCTGCATAGTCAGAAATCTGTAAATGCTCTTCGCCACGACGCTCAAGCAAACCTACAATAATGAAGGAACCGATCTGCATGAACATATAGGAAGTAAGATAGAACATAATTCCGCTATATCCTGATTGCGAACCTGAAACTAAGCCCATTAGCAAATATCCCGCATGGGCAACTGATGAGAATGCAAGCATACGCTTGATATTGGTTTGAGCAAGTGCACTGATATTTCCAATCAACATTGTTGCTGCTGACAATACGGCAAATGTCATTTGTAATTTCGCTGTTGCAGCAGGCATCAACACCATTACAATAGGCATAAATGCAGCAAAAGCAGCTGCCTTACCTGCAGTGCTCATAAATGCAGTAACGATAGTAGGAGCACCTTGATATACATCGGGTGCCCATTGATGGAATGGGAATGCAGCAGCCTTAAAACTCAAACCAATCACCATTAATGCAATGCCAATTGGAAGCAAAGATCCTAATGGTAATGCTCCGCGTGATATATTCATTGCAATATGATTGTAATCCATGCTACCGGTTGCACCATATATAAGCGCCATTCCATAGACCAAGAAACCAGTGGAGAATGCACCTAGAAGAAAATACTTTAATGAAGATTCAACTGATGCAATCGAGGAGCGCATATAGCCGGAAAGAACATAAAATACCACAGACATGATTTCTATGCCTATGAATAGAGTCAAGAGATTATTTGAATGACCAATGAGCATCATACCGCCAATTGCAAAAAGAATCAGCGAGTAAAATTCATCATGCTCAATTCCTTCTCTTTGCAGATATGAACGAGCGGCAAATATGGTAAGAAGTCCACCAACGGAGAATAATACATCGAAATACGATGCAAATCCACCACCGGAAACCATACCATTGAAGCCAATGCCATGTTGACCAAATGTTCCAATGGCCAAAATGCCTGAAACAATCAGTGTGATCACGCTGAACAAGAAAGTGATGCGAGCGCTATTCTTGATCAAAGCATCCACAACCATCGCAATGATTGCCATTGCGGATAAGAATGTGAATGGAGCGGTCAACAGTAAATCTTGAATCATTCCTCTATTCCTTGGTTATTTTTCTCTGTAATGATTGGATGATCATGCTTTTACGGGACGGAGCATCACCAAACCGACACGATATGTCTCACCATGTGAGCCATCTTTGGTTTTGCGCTTGATCATCGCTTCCGAAGTTTCGGGATACAATGCTTCTACGCTGTACAATACATCTTCGGTCACTGTCATGGCAAATTCAACAGTATCACCGATACGAACGGATTTCCATTGATCGGTCGTGTCATGTCCATTCTTCTTCCAATCATATGGTCTTTCAAAAATCTTCTTTAATAAATTCGCCATCGTAGATTTCCTCAATGATACTTATCAATGCCCTGAATGTTTCACGGCATGTTCATCAACTTCAATTGCTTTAATTTTTGGATATGCAGAAGTGCCGAACACAGTTTTTTCAATTGATCCAACTAATGTTTGTGCATATAATTCAGAGCGTGAAAGGAATGTTTTTGGATATACTCCAATCCACACAATGAATATGACCAATGGCACCAATTGCCAATATTCACTTCTTGTTAAATCTGTAAGTGTATGATTTTTTGGATTATCATTGGTTCCAAACATCACGCGCTGGAACATCCATAATAAATATACAGCTGCGAAAATCACACCTGAAGCACTCAAAATGCTAAACCAAGGATTATTCAAGAATTTTGATTGAAATGATCCAAACAGTGTAAGATATTCACCAATGAAGCCATTCAATCCAGGAAGACCAACAGATGCCATCATTGCAATGGTGAACATTACTGCGAATTTGGGCATCACTTTTGTGATTCCACCAAAGTCTACAATCTCGCGAGTATGGCGGCGCTCATACAATACGCCTACACAAAGGAAGAGCATACCAGTTGACAAACCATGATTGACCATTTGGATGATTGCGCCTTGAAGTCCTTCCGGAGTAACAGACACAATCCCTAAAACAACAAATCCTAAGTGGCTCACTGAAGAATATGCAACAAGTTTTTTGATATCAGTTTGAACCATCGCTACAAGAGCACCATAGATAATACCAATCACTGATAGCCATGCTATTGGATGCGCAAAAAGATGCAATGCTTGGGGGAATAATTCGAGATTGAATCTGATCAAGCCATATGTTCCCATCTTAAGCAATACACCGGCAAGAATTACTGAACCTGCCGTTGGCGCTTGAACGTGAGCATCAGGTAGCCATGTATGAAATGGGAATAATGGAACTTTAATACAAAAGGATAGTGCGAATGCCAGGAATAACCAGATTTGAATATCTAGTGGAATTCCCGGAGCAAGTTGCTTTAAAATCAAGAAGTCAGTAGTGAAATGTCCACCTGGTGTCCACTTCGCATAGAGTCCCATCCATACAATCGCAATGAGCATCAGAAGTGAACCAACAAGGGTATATAAGAAGAATTTTACTGCAGCATAAATTCTGTCTTTCCCACCCCAGATACCTATTAGAAAATACATAGGTATAAGAATCAATTCCCAGAATACATAAAAGAGCATTGTGTCTAATGAAACAAATACGCCCAACATTCCAAATTCTAAAAGCAGCAACATTGCATAATACTCTTTGTGTCTTTTTCCTATTGACTCAAAAGATGCAAGAATACTGATTGGCATTATAAATGTCGTAAGCACGACAAGCAACAATGACATACCATCAATCCCTGTTCTGAATCCGGAATCAAGTGATGGAATCCAAGAAATATTTGTGTAAAACTGGAAACCATCCAATCCATCATTGAACATAAACCACAATGGAAGAGATGCAAAGAATGTGACCATTGAAAATATCAATGTGACATATTTGATTGCCTTTTCTTGCGCTCTATCAATAAAAAGTATTGAGAGAAATCCCAATAATGGCAAGAACAAAGGCAATAATAGCAAACCTGCTGAATCAGTATGTGGCATGCTTTACTCTGTAGAACTGACAAAAGATGAAC
>JACCDW012102715.1_pt1 | contig 16629 bp, 18 predicted proteins | sample 7449781 | NCBI WGS metagenome assembly JACCDW01 (sample SAMN15323449, study PRJNA562643) | freshwater metagenome | isolation source: river surface water | place: USA:Blue River Watershed | collected 2017-08-18
GATCCAGCACGTTGAGCAAAACAACTTGCGCTTTGCCCACATGAAGCGCACCTGCGTGGGCGGCTCCGCCATGCCCATGGCGCTGATCGCCAAGTTCATGGACAACTACAGCGTGGAAGTGCGCCACGGCTGGGGCATGACCGAGACCACCGCTGTGGCCACCATGAGCAACCTGAGCCGCGCCGACCGCCTCAAGCCTGCCGCCGAGCAACACGCCATCGTGGCCAAACAGGGCAAAACCGTCTCGGGCATCGAGATCAAAATCGTCGATGAAAACGGCGTCACCTTGCCACGCGACGGCACCTCCCAAGGCGAGCTGATGGTGCGCGGCCAGTGGATCGTGGAGCGCTACTACAAGGCCGAAAAAACCGCGCTGGTGGACGGCTGGTTCCCCACCGGCGACATCGCCACCATCGACGCAAGCGGCACCATGCAAATCCGCGACCGCACCAAGGACGTGATCAAAACGGGTGGCGAGGGGATCAGCTCGATCGACCTGGAAAACGCCGCCATTGGTCACCCCGCCGTGGCCATGGCTGCGGTCATTGGCGTCAAGCACCCCAAGTGGGACGAGCGTCCGCTGCTGTTCATCGTGCGCAAGCCGGGCCAGTCGCTTGAGAAGCAGGAGATCCTCGACCACTTGGCCACCCAAGTGGCCAAGTGGTGGGTGCCCGACGATGTGATCTTCCTCGAATCACTGCCCGTGGGCGGTACGGGCAAGGTTCAGAAAAACGACCTGCGCAAGGAATACGGCGGCGTGTTCAGCTGATCCACCTCAGCCCATCAAACCTTGGCGCTGGGCCGCTCGTTCATCCGGTCGCGCCAAGCCTGCAGGGCGTGCATGCCCTCGTCGCCGGGCACGAACTTCATCAAACCCCGTGCAAACTCCAGTGCACAAAACGCGGTGATGTCGGCGATGGTGAAGCGCTCGCCCGCGATCCAAGGCTGGGTTTGCAGGCACTGGTCAAACCAGCGGGCGACCTCGCGCACCTTTTCGGCCTGTGAGTGGCCAAACTCGGGGAACTGAGGTTTTTCCAGCGCGGCCAATCCCGGGTGGCTGTGGCGAATCGCGTTGGCAATGCCGCCCAGCAAATACAGCTCCACACGGCGGTCGGCCATCTCGATGAAGCCGCGCTCGTCGCCGTCCACACCCATCAGGTTGGGCTCGGGGTAACGCCCCTCCAGCAAGGTGCAGATCGCCCGCGTCTCGGTGATCACACGGCCATCGTCCAGTTCCAGCGCAGGCACTTTGGCCAGCGGGCTTTTGGCCAGGTACTCGGGCTGACGGTGCTCGCCGCCGTTCAGGTCCATGTTGACCATCTCGATGTTGGTGATGTTTTTCTCGACCAAGAACATCAGCACCCTGCGGGGGCTGGGGGCGCGGTGCGCGATGTAGAGCTTCATGGCTTGTCCTTCTTGGCTTGGCCCATCTCAACCATCTTGCGGGCCTCTTCAGAAAACTTCTGGGCGGCATCGTCGCCGTCTTTGGTCAGGTTGATGCGCGACGGTGGCGCTTCGATGCCGCGCAGCACCGCAGGGCGCTGACGGATCACATCCATCCAGCGCTTGAGGTGCGGCAGGTCATCCACCTCCACGCCCGACCAGCGGTGTGTGCGCACCCAAGCCCAGTTGGCGATGTCAGCGATTGAGTAATCGCCCGCCAGGTATTCGTGGTCTTTCAGGTGGCCGTCGAGCACCGTGAACAGGCGCTTGCTCTCACCCTGGTAGCGGTCAATCGCGGGCTGGATCTTTTCCGGAAAGTAGCGGAAGAAGACATTGGCCTGCCCCATCATCGGCCCGATGCCGCCCATCTGAAACATCAACCACTGCAACACGCGTGAGCGGCCCTTGGCGTCGGTGGGCATCAGCTGGCCGGTTTTTTCGGCGAGGTAAATCAGGCAAGCCCCAGACTCGAACACCGCAAAGTCGTCGGCCTCACGGTCCACGATGGCGGGGATGCGACCGTTGGGGCAGATGGCCAAAAAGTCAGGCTGCTTTTGCTCGCCCTTGGACAGGTCCAGCACTTTGAGCGTGTAAGGCAGCGCCAGCTCTTCGAGCGCGATGGAGACTTTGTGCCCGTTGGGCGTGGCAGCGGTGTAGAGGTCGATCATGGGTGCAGGCTAACAGCCGCGCCCGGCGTGCACTGGCACGCAGATGACAGCCCGCTAAAGACTCAGCCCTTGGCCGCTTCGAGCTGGTCCCGCGTTTGCATGGCCACTTGGCGTGCAGCTGCGGCAAAGTCTTCACCACTCGATGCATAGAGCACCGCACGCGATGAATTGACAATGATCGAACCGGCGCTGGAGCCGTCGGCATTGGCGCGCCAGCCGGCCTTGACTGTGGCCACAGCATCGCCGCCTTGTGCCCCCACACCGGGGATGAGCAATGGCAGGGTGGGGGCTAGCTCGCGCACGCGCTCGATCTCGGTGGGGTAAGTCGCCCCCACCACCAGGCCCAGCTGGCCGTTCAGATTCCAGGGGCCTTGGGCCAGACCAGCAATGTGTTCGTACACACGCGGCTCACCGTCCACAGAGGCCAGGCGCTGGTTTTGCAGGTCATCGCCGCCGGGGTTGGAGGTGCGGCACAGCAAGAAAGCACCTTTGCCTTCGTACTTCAGGTACGGGGCCACCGAGTCCCAGCCCATGAAAGGCGAGAGGGTCACGGCGTCGGCGCCGTAGCGCTCAAAGGCTTCTTTGGCGTATTGCTCAGCCGTGGAGCCGATGTCGCCACGCTTGGCGTCGAGGATGATCGGCACATTCGGGGCCACGCGGCGCATGTGTTCCATCAGGCGTTCGAGTTGGCCCTCGGCGCGGTGCGCGGCGAAGTAGGCAATTTGGGGCTTGAAGCTGCTGACCAGATCGGCCGTGGCATCAACGATGGCCGCGCAAAAGTCGTAGATCTTGTTGGCGTCGCCCTTCATGCCTGCGGGGAATTTGGTGGGTTCAGGGTCCAGGCCCACACAAAGCATGGAGCCGTTTTGGCGCTCGGCGGTGCGCAACATGTCGAGGAAGGTCATGCCTTGATTTTAAAGGCTCGGGCTAAGATGGCCGCCATGCACAAGCTTTCAACACGGCAATGGACTGTTCTGGTCTTGCTCACCATCGTCTGGGGCATCAACTGGCCTGTCATGAAAATCGGCGTCACGGGTTTCCCGCCGCTGACTTTTCGCATGCTGTGCCTGTGGCTGGGCACCCCGGTGCTGGGGCTGGCTTTGTGGGCGATGAAGGTGCCCTTTCGCATTGAACGCCGACACTGGCGCGAGCTGCTGGTGCTGGCCGTGTTCAACATGTTCATCTGGCATGCACTGATCATCATTGCGGTGCAGTCGCTGTCCAGTGGACGCTCGGCCATATTGGGTTACACCATGCCGATTTTTTCTGCCGTGCTGGGGGCGCTGGTGTTTGGCGACCAGCTGGCCAAAAGGGCTTGGGGCGGTGTGGCTGCTGCGTCATTGGGCGTGGTGCTGCTGCTTTGGCATGAGATGGCCAATCTGAGCGGCAGGCCTGCGGGCGTCCTGCTGGCCCTGGCCGCAGCCAGCACTTGGGCGTTGGGCACGCAGCTGCTGCGACGCACCACTTTGCCGGTGCCCACGCTCGCGATTTCGTTCTGGATGACATTCATGACGGCCGGCGTGATCACCGTGTTGGCATTCGTGTTTGAGCGCAGCCAGTGGGTGACGCCCTCGAGCAGCAACTGGTTTGCCATTGGCTTCAATGCGCTGCTGGTGTTTGGCTTTGCGCACGCCGCCTGGTTTTACCTGGCGCGCAGCCTGCCGCCTGTGGCGTCCACCTTGAGCGTGATGCTGATCCCGGTGCTGGGGGTTTTCAGCGGCGCACTGTGGCTGGGCGAGGTGCTGCACTGGCCGGATTGGGCGGCCGTGGGTTTGATGATGCTGTCGATCGCGGCCGTGCTTTGGCCACAGCGCCGCACGACTTGACTCGCCACGGTGAGTCAAAGTGGGGCAAGGGCCGGTCAGCGCTGAGCGGTCTTGAGGGCCAGCAAGAGATCGACCCAAGCTTTGGCTTTGTCGGCCGGGGTGCGCAGCAAACTGCTGGGGTGGTAGGTCGCCACAACCGGCACGCCTTGGTAGGTGTGCAATTGCCCACGCAACTTGCCCAGAGGCTCTGAGGTCTGCAACACCGATTGCACAGCAAAGCGCCCCATGACCACGATGACCTTGGGTTGAACCAGCGCCACTTGGCGTGCCAGATAGGGCGCACAGGTGCTCAGTTCTTGCGGCGTCGGGTTGCGCCCTGGTGGTCGACACTTGACGGCGCTGGTGATGTAAACGCCACTCGCACCCTGCGCCTTGCGAGCCAAGCCCACCGCTTTGAGCATGTTGTCGAGCAACTGCCCGGCCTGACCGGCAAAAGGTTCGCCTTGTTGTTCTTCCTCTTCTCCCGGTGGGTCCCCAATGACCATCCAGTCGGCTTGCACATCGCCCGCACCAAAGACCGACTGCTTACGCTGTCCGCACAAATCGCAGGCCTGACAAGCTGCTGCGGTGCTTTGCAGGGACGGCCAGTCCATGAGGTCCACCCCCTCAGCCAATGGCTTGCCTGCCACGATCACCGCAGGCTGTTTCGGGGCTACAGGGGCTGGACGCGTGGTGGTGGGTGCCACGGTGACGGGATGCGAGGCCATTTCGGGTGGGGTTTCAGGTGCAATGGCGCAAGAAACGAGAGGCGCGACATGGGGTGCCACGGGTTCAAGCACTGCCCCCGCCTGCACGGGGGCAGCGGATGCCGCATCGTCTGCACGTTGTGGCCACCACACGCGCACGCCCATTTCGGCCAGCATGGCGCGTTGGCGGTCGTCCAGGTCAAATCGGGTGGGGTCGCTCATGTCGGGGCTCACAGTTTCAAACTCATCACCACCGCATGCTCTCGCTGCTGGCGGCCTGCTGGATAGTAATCCTTGCGGATGCTGACTTGGCGAAAACCGTAGCGCTCGTACACCTGTAAGGCGCGCTCGTTGCTCTGGCGCACCTCCAGCCACAACCATTGCGCGCCTTGGCTGCGCGAGAGCAACGACAAGGCGTCGAGCATCATATGCCCCCAGCCTTGGCCCTGACGCGATGGGGCCACGGTGATGTTGAGCAAATGCATTTCTTCTACGCCATGCATGGCGAGAAAGTAAGCCAACAACTCACCTTCGAGCCACAGACAGTGGGCATCGAACAGCGGATTAAGGGAGTCTCGAAAATTGCCTCGCGACCAAGGGTGGCTGTAAACGGCCTGCTCGATGGCCATGATGGCATCGAGGTCCTCTGGGGTCATGGTGCGCAAAGTGGCGGCATTGCGCATGGCCTCAGAGGGCTGGATGGGCGCTGATTTTTGATCCGATGGCATAGCTGCACCTGTCAAGCTTGGGTCGCTGCCTTGGCGCCCGCCGCCTGGGTTTTCATGGCCTCACGCTCGGCGGTGGTGTTGGCCACCTTGTCGCGAATGTACAGCGGTATGGCCTGATCGGCCGGCACGGCCAAGCCTTGAGCCCACAAGGACGGTGCCAGGCGCAGCAATGCTTGGGCCGTGGGCAAGGCCTTGTAGCGTTCACCGTCCAAGTTCAACCGAGGACCATATGCTTCAAACACATTGCCCGCAAGCAAAACCGTGCCACCCGACCACACCAAGGCTTCTGGCGCACCTACGCGGCAATCGCTGGCCACAGCCCAGCGTTGGCTGGACCACTGCCATTGGTACGCTGCGCTGTAGACCTCGTCCATGCGCGCGTCCAGCAAGGCCAGCACGGTCACATCAGCGTCGGCGTGGCCCGCCTGCATGCGCTGACAGCGGGCCTCTTCAGCCACCGCCAACAAAGTGTCGACAGGCAGCACGGGCACACTGACCCCAAAGGCCAGGCCTTGCGCCACCGCACAAGCGGTGCGCAAACCCGTGAACGAGCCCGGCCCCCGACCGAGCACGATGGCATCGAGTTCAGCCAATGTCAGGCCCGCCTCACCCAGCATGGCCATGACCGCCGGAATCAATCCGCTCGAAGCCTGAGGGCCTCCCGGCAGGGTTTGCGTCCAGATTTGTTCGCCTCGGGCCACCGCCAATGACAGCACATCGGTGCTGGTGTCAAACGCCAGCCAGTGGTGTCCACGCGCCTTGTGCTCACTCATGGCTTGAGGCCCCCCGCAACCACAGCAGGCCGGGCCTGACGCACGCCAAACAAAATTCCGCCGGTCACCAGCGCCAGTCCGGCCAGCAAATTCCAATGCATGGGTTCACCCAAAAACCAAACCGCCCCCATGGCCGAGAGGCCCGGCACCAGCGCCGTGATCATGGTCGAGCGGACTGGGCCAAAGTGGCGCACCATTTGCGTGAAGGTGATGCCTGAAATCACCACCGAGCCGCCGCCTTGAAAGGCGGCTTGAAACAAAAACTCCGTCCAGGGTGCTTGATGCAGGTGGGTTGGCAACACACCCGCAACGATGAGCGTCAGGTACAAAGGCATAAAACCCACAAAAGCCAAAGCCGTGATGGCCATGGTGGCGCGCACAGCGTCCAGTCCATGACGGCGCACCGTGACGCTGTAACCCGCCCAGCAACATGCAGCGGTCATGAACAGCAAATCACCCTTCCAGACCTCACCACCATCAAAAGCCTTGAGCAGGCTGACACCACCCACCAGCACATCGCCCAGCACAATCAATCCCAAACCCACGGCACGCGAAGAGGAGACCTTTTCCCGCAAGACCACCCAAGCCAACAAAGTGGTCCACAAAGGCAAGCTGCCGGGCATCAACACCGAGGCGTGCGCGGCCGGTGCGTAAAAGAAACCGGTATAGGCCAGCACCGCATACAACAAGCCCCCCAGTATTCCCGCCTGCACAGTGGGGGCGAGCGGCAAAGGCGACAAGCCCCACAAAGAGCCCACGCGCTCACCGCGTTCGCGGGCCGGGCGCATGAGCCACCAAGCCCAGGGCAAAAGCACGCAACTGGCCCCGACGATGCGGGCCAGCGCAATGTCCAGCGGCAGCAAACCGCGCGAGGCCGAAGCGCGCGCAATGACGATGAAACCGGTCCAGATCAGCACCGTGATGATGGCCGAGGCTAAGCCCACGGTTTTTGAAGAAAATCGCATGAACCGAATCATACGGCCCCCACGCCAGCCATCCGGGCCATTAGACTCAAAGGATGATGTCGATCCACACGCTCGCTCGCCCTAAGCTTCTGAATACTGCCAGCCGATTCGTCTTGTGGTCGATGCTGGTTTTTGCTTGCCAAACACAAGCAGCCCCCTCACCCCGTTTACGCGCGGACACCTTGCCCGCGCCAGTGCTGCAAGCATTGCGCAAAGCACAGGTGCCGCCTTCTGCGTTCACTGCAGTGGTCAGCGCCTTGCCCAATGCAGCGGCAGCGGTGCCGTCCAGAGGACTGAACCACCTGGCCGAGGAGCCCCGCAACCCGGCATCGGTGATGAAACTGGTCACCACCTATGCGGGCTTGTCGTTGTTGGGGCCTGAGCACGTTTGGCGTAACCGGGTGTATGCCGATGGCCCCATTCAAGCCGGAGTGTTACAGGGCAACTTGATACTGCGGGGCAGCGGTGACCCCAAATTGGTGCTTGAGCGCCTACAGGCCCTGATGAGCCAATTGCAGGCCGCAGGTGTGCGCGAGGTCCGCGGCGACATCGTGCTGGACCGCAATGTGTTCGACGTGACGCAACGCAGTGAACCGTTCGACGACGAACCCCTGCGCCCCTACAACGTCAGCCCTGACGGCTTGCTCCTCAATTTCAAGGCGGTGGTCTATACATTTCGACCCGACCCCGCGACAGGCAAGGCCCGCGTGCGTTACGAGCCCCCGCTGGCGGGCTTTGAAGCCCCCACCGAGTTGCCCTTGGCGGGTGGCCCCTGCAACGACTGGCGCAGTCAGTTGCGCGCCGACTTCAGCCAAGTCTCGACTGTGCGCTTTGCCGGGAGTTACCCCGCCAGTTGCGGCGAACGCCCTTGGCCTGTGGCCTACCCTGCGCCAGAGCTATATGCCCCCAAGGTCATCCAGGCGCTGTGGCAAGAAGCGGGTGGTCGCCTCGGTGGGCAAGTGCGCTACGGCACCTTGCCCCCCCAGGCCAAGCTCTTGCTGGAAGCCCCGTCCTTGCCGCTGAACGACATCATTGCCGACATCAACAAGTTCTCCAACAACGTGATGGCGCAGCAGTTGTTTCTCACCTTGTCGAGCGAGATGGGTTCGCCAGGGCGCTTCGAAGCCTCACGCCTGAGAGTGACACGATGGTGGCGTGACAACTTTCCCGGTCTGCCAGCGCCGATTCTGGACAACGGATCAGGCCTGTCACGCGAAGAGCGCAGCACTGGTCAAGGACTGACCGCCTTGTTGCATGCAGCCAGCGCCAGTCCGCATGCACAGGTGTTCCAGGCTTCACTTTCGATAGCGGGCGTGGATGGCACCGCCCAACGCCTGCGCGAGCGACTGCCGGGCTCCCCGCTGATGGGGCAGGCCTGGCTCAAAACAGGTTCACTGCGCGATGTGGCCTCGGTCGCAGGCTATGTCCAAGGGCAAAGTGGCCAGCGCTACAGCGTGGTCGGCATCGTGAACCACCCCAATGCCAGCCAGGCACGGCCAGCGCTGGACGCGCTGCTCGAATGGACGGTACGTGACACGAACAACACAGCCAACACGCGTGCTGCCGCCAAAGCCCGGTGACAATCAGCCCATGACCTTGACTGACTGGATCGGCTCCTTGGCTGCATTTTTGACCACGGCGAGTTTCATCCCGCAAGCGTGGCAAACATTCCGAACGCGTGATGTGAGCGGCATTTCGCTGGGTATGTACAGCCTGTTCACCGTGGGCGTGACCTTGTGGCTGGCCTACGGCATCTTGTTGATGGCCTGGCCCATCATCATCGCCAACGCCATCACCACCAGCCTGGCGCTGATGATTTTGGTGATGAAGCTGCGTTACCGCTGACGCAGCCTTAAGCAGCAGCGCGCTGCAAGCGATCCCGAACCCCTTCCCACTCTGGGGTCTCGGGCGGCAACTGCACCCAGATCTGCGTCACGCCACGGGCGTCCAGATCCCGCAGCACCCCAAACAAATCGTGCGCAGCCCGCTCGGCATGTTGCGGCTGGGCCCGCCACAGCACACCGGCGCCGGCGTCAGGGCGAGTGCCAGACCAGACCCCCAGGTTGTTGGCATGCGGGCCCAAAGCCTGCAGTTTGGCGTCGATCTCTGGGGCCGACATCAGGCGCACTTTGGCGCGAGGGGCATAGTGGGATTCGAGCGTGCCTGAGGCACGGGGGGCGGGTTGGTGCACCGCGTCCTTGTCCAGCACGGCGCGACCACAGGCCAATTCAACTTGCGGGCGGGTGATGTGACCCGGGCGCAGCAGCACTGGCTCACCACGTGTGCAGTCAATGATGGTGGACTCGATGCCCACATCGCATTCACCGCCATCGAGAATTAACAAATCTTGGCCAAGCTCGGACTGCACATGCGCAGCCGTGGTCGGGCTCACTCGGCCAAAGCGGTTGGCACTGGGCGCTGACACCCCGTGCACGCCCAAAGCCAGACCCGCACGCAAGAGCGCCTGCGCCACCGGATGCGATGGGCAACGCAAACCAATGGAGTCTTGCCCACCCGCCGAAGCCGTGGCCACGCCGCTTTGGCGGGGCAGGATCAGGGTCAAGGGACCGGGCCAAAAAGCACCGATCAAGGCTTGCGCAAACTCGGGCACCTGCGCGGCAAAGATCGGCACCTGCTCTGCACTGAGCACGTGCACGATCAAGGGGTGATCGGCCGGGCGGCCCTTGGCCACAAAAATTTGGGCGACAGCCGTGTCGTCGGTGGCATTGGCTGCGAGGCCATAGACCGTCTCAGTGGGCAAGCCCACCAGTTGGCCGTCATGCAAGGCTTGCGCTGCCTGAGCAATGGCTTGTTCGTCTGCCACAAGGATCATGACCAGCCTTAAAACGCTTCAATGCCGAGCAAGGCTGCGGCTTGCAAGGCTGTGGCGCGCACCGCCTCGGGTGTGGCACCGGTGATGTTCAGGTGCCCCATCTTGCGACCGGGTCGGGCCGACAGCTTGCCATACAGGTGCAAGTGCGTGCCGGGCAGCGCCAGCACTTTGTCCCAGGCCGGAGCCCCCTCTTCGGGCCACAAATCACCCAGCAGGTTGAGCATGATGGCCGGTGAATGCTGCCGAGGCTGAGTAAGCGGCAAGCCCGCCAGTGTGCGCACCTGCAAGTCAAACTGTGACTGGTCACAGGCGTCCAAGGTGTAGTGGCCGCTGTTGTGCGGACGCGGTGCCATCTCGTTGACGACCAGCTGACCTCCTTCGAGGATGAAAAATTCCACGCACAGCACACCCACGTAGTAGATGCCTTCGGCAATGGCCCGGGTCGCCGCCACAGCCTGCGCAGCCAAGTCGGCCGGCACGGCGCCTTCGCAGACGGTGGTCACGGCCAGAATGCCTTCGCGGTGCAGGTTCAGCTGCACCGGAAAATTCACCATCTGCCCGTCTGCACCACGCGCCACGATGACCGAGCACTCAGCCTGCAGCGGCAGCATTTTTTCGAGCACGCAGGGCACGTTCTGAAGCTGATCCCAGCCCGCCGCCAGTTCTGCGCGGGTCTGGACGCGGATCTGGCCTTTGCCGTCATAACCCATGCGGGCGGTCTTGAGGATGCCGGGCAGCAAATCGTCGCCCACAGCCGCCAACTGTGCGGGCGTGGTGATCACCGCATGCGGGGCCACAGGCACGCCACAACGCACAAAGTGGGCTTTCTCGGCCGCACGGTCTTGCGCAATCGCCACCGCATCGGCGGCAGGGGCCACGGGGCGCTGCGCGCCCAGGGTCATCAGGGCGGGTGCAGGCACGTTTTCAAATTCGGTGGTGATGGCTGCGCAGCGCTGCATCAGCTGCGCCAGGCCCTGCTCGTCCAGGTAATCCGTCTGCACATGGTGGTGGCTCACCAGCCCGGCGGGGCTGGCGGTGTCGGGGTCGAGCACCGCCGTGAAGTAGCCCATGGCCTGCGCCGCGTGCACGAACATGCGGCCTAACTGACCACCGCCCATCACGCCCAACGTGGCGGGCTGGCCGTTGACCATGGCCCCTGGCAAGATCGCGCGGCTCATGCAGCACCCACGGGTGGCAAAGTCATGGCGCGAGCCGCTTCGGTCTGTGCGGCGCGGAAGGCTTCGAGCTTCTGACGCAAGGACGCGTCGTGATTGGCCAGCATGGCCACGGCAAACAGGGCGGCGTTGGCCGCGCCGGCTGCACCAATGGCAAAGGTGGCCACGGGCACGCCCTTGGGCATTTGCACAATGCTGTGCAACGAATCCACGCCCGACAAGGCCTTGGTTTGCACCGGCACACCCAGCACCGGCACCACAGTCTTGGCCGCGATCATGCCGGGCAAATGGGCTGCACCGCCTGCGCCCGCGATGATGGCCTGCAAACCCCGCTCGGCAGCGCTTTGCGCATAGGCAAACATATCGTCCGGCATTCTGTGGGCCGAAACCACGCGGGCGTCGTGAGGGATGCCAAACTGTTGGAGAATCTGGACTGCGTGCTGCATGGTGTCCCAGTCGGAGCTGGAACCCATGACGACGCCGATGAGCGCTTGAGTCATTGGGTGCTTTTCGTGATCAATCTCGAATTTTAAGGTTTCGCTCCGCTTGGAGCCGAAACACAACCCGGAATACTGCCTGCCATGATGGACGTCACGATACAAAACTTTGAAGCCGAGGTGATTGAAGCCTCCATGAGCACGCCTGTGCTGGTGGACTTTTGGGCACCTTGGTGCGGTCCTTGCAAATCGCTCGGCCCCATCTTGGAGCGGGTCGAAACCGCCTATGAAGGCCGCTTCAAGCTGGTCAAAATCAACTCCGACGAAGAGCAGCCATTGGCCGAGGCCTTTGGCATCAAAAGCCTCCCGACCTGCGTGTTGCTGAAAAACGGCCAGCCGGTCGATGGCTTCATGGGCGCTTTGCCCGAAGGCCAGGTCAAGCAATTTCTGGACAAACACCTCCCCGCAGCCGAAGAACTCCAAGCCCAAGCCGCCGCCGAAGAAGCCCAGCAGCACCTTGAAGCGGACGACCCGCAAAGCGCCCGCGCCGCATTGGAACAAGCCCTGGCTACCGACCCCGGCAACGACGATGCCCGTTTTGACCTGGTCAAGCTGTTGATTGGCCTGGGCGAGCTGGCCGAAGCCGCTGCCCTGCTGGCTCCGGCCATGAGCCGCATCCCTGTGCCGCTGCGCTTTGAGGCGCAAACACAATGGGTCAATGCCTTGGAATTCGTGACCAACGACCCACGCGGCGAATGGGAGCTGGCCAAGTTTGACGAACTGATTGGCCATAACAAACGCGACTTTGAAACCCGCTTTGCCAAAAGCCGCCTGTTGATTGCCGTGGGCCAATGGGAGGCGGCCATGGACGAGTTGCTGGAAATCATCATGCGCGACAAAAAATGGGACAACGAAGCCCCACGCAAAACCTTTGTGGCCCTGCTGGAGCTGATGACCCCGCCCAAATCCCAAGCACAAGACGCCACTGGCAAATCGGCAGGCGGGATCGAGTTGATGGGCAAAGCCGCCTTGGCCGAAGACCCGTTGCTGAGCATGATCTCCAGCTACCGGCGCAAGCTGAGCATGGCGCTGAACTGAATCCTGTTCTCCCAAGCCAAAGGCCCGGTCAACCTGCATGACAGCAGGTTGACCGGGCCTTTTTCAATGCGCGTGCCGCTGTCGCCGTTATCGGCTCGGGCCCGCTTGACGCTCAATGTCGCGCCGCATTTTTTGCAGCAAGCCGACACCCATGAGGCATTCGCCCACCACGAACATGGGGCCCACGAGCAAACCCACGAGGTCATCGACAAAGGCGGGTTTACGGCCTTCAAAATAATGGCCCACAAACTGAAAAACCCAGCCCACCAAAAACAAGCCCACGCCCATCTGCCAAACCGGCAGCGCCCAGGCAGCAGCCCATGACGGCACCTGATGGGCCAGCGCGATCAAGGCACCGTTGACCAGTGCCGTGGCCGTGCCCAACAAGAGGTCGCCACGGCTCAGGTACCACAGGCTGGTCAGTGCCCACACGCACCAGGCCAGAGTCAACGCATGGCCGCCCACCGTCCAGGAAGGGCCGAGCAACAACACCCCAACCGACAATGTGATCAAAGGAATACCCACCAAATGGGTCGCGATGTTGCGGCGGTCACGGTGGTAATGGGCGTATTGCACCATCAAGGGCGTCGCAGGGCGAAAAAGCGTCATTCGATCCTCTCGTACGGGCCATCAATGCGCCCAATGTAATACTTGTCGTTACAGACATTTACCGGTTTCACCGCACCAGACGGGCCGTGGCGGTGCATTTCAAGGTTGAAGCTCCCTAGAATTGAAGCATCACTTTTGCATTCATTCTTGAACCATGTCCCGTGCCGAACCCCTGATCACCCCTGAAGAGCTTCAATGCTTGCTCGGTGGTGCGCCTGCGCGGTCCGAAGTACTCGGTACAGGCTTTTGGAACAACCTGCAAAACATCCATTTTGGCGCAGCGCTTTGGCTGGTCAAGGGGATTTTCCTGTATGCGGTGCTGATGCACGTCGACGCCGCCAACCTGATAAGCAGCAGCCGCTACCTCTGGATGCGCGGAACCCTGGAACTCTTGTGCCTGACCACTTTCTGGGTGGCCTGCATGCACCCACGCGGTCGCTCGGTCGCCTACGGCACCATGCTCGTGGCCAGCACGACGCTGCTGATGGACGCCATGACCTTGCTGGCTTTGCCAGGCTGAGTCATCCCGCTCCAAGCAAAAGGCGCTGTCTCTGCAGCGCCTTTTTTCATCTTCAGGCCATCAAACGGTTCATGGCTTCTTCGTATTTGGCAGCCGTCTTCTCGATCACTTCACGCGGCAAGCGGGGTGCCGGTGGCGTCTTGCCCCAAGGCTTGCCATTGACCAAGGCTGTTTCCAGCCAGTCGCGCAAAAACTGCTTGTCATAGCTGGGTGGATTGGCCCCCTCCACATAGCTGTCAGCAGGCCAGTAACGCGATGAGTCGGGCGTCAACACCTCGTCCATCAAGACCAAAGCGCCATCGGCATCGAGGCCAAACTCGAATTTGGTGTCGGCAATGATGATGCCTTTGGCCGCCGCGATGTCGCGCGCTGCCTTGTACAACTCGATGCTGATGTCGCGAATACGGGTGGCCAGATCGGCACCGATCATGTCCACGGTTTGCTCGAAAGTGATGTTTTCGTCGTGCTCACCCACGGCGGCTTTGGCCGCAGGGGTGTAAATCGGTTCGGGCAACAGGCTGGCGTTTTTCAGGCCCGCAGGCAACTTCACGCCGCACACGGCCTGGTTGTCCTGGTACTCCTTCCAACCGCTGCCCGCCAGATAACCGCGCACCACCGCCTCGACTGGGATGGGTTTGAGGCGTTTGACCAGCATGGAGCGGCCTTTGACCTGAGGCACTTCGTCGGCAGACACCACGCTCTCAGGGGCATCGCCCGTCAGGTGGATCGGGCAAATGTTGAGGCCTTTGGGCCCGAGCTGGTCAAACCAAAACAGGGCCATTTGCGTGAGCAAGACGCCCTTGCCGGGGATGGGCTCGCCCATGATCACATCGAACGCGCTGATGCGGTCGGACGCCACCATCAGGATGCGGTCTTCGCCCACTGCGTAGTTGTCACGCACCTTGCCACGCGCCAGCAGGGGCAAAGAGGTGAGGGCGGAGGTGTGCAGCGCAGTGGTCATGGCAAGAGCAGTTCAGGAAAACAAAAGAAAAAGGCCCGTTGAACAGACAACGGGCCATTCAGGCGAATTATCGCAGGCTCGAAGCCCTCAGGCCGCTCAGTTCACCACCTGGGCCAACTCGCCTTTGGCGTATTTGGCGGCCACCACTTGCAAGGTGTCGCCCTTGATCTTGGACGCCTGGCCTTCGCAGCCGAACTCCAGATAGCGCTGCTTGCACAACTGCTTGGCCGCTTCGCGGGCAGGCTTGAGCCACTCACGGGCGTCGAACTTGTCGGGGTTTTCAAACAAGAACTTGCGGCAAGCGGCCGTCATCGCCAAGCGGATGTCGGTGTCGATGTTGATCTTGCGCACGCCAAATTTGATGGCTTCCTGGATTTCCTCGACCGGCACGCCGTAGGTTTGCTTCATCTGACCACCGTACTGGTTGATCATGGCCAACAATTCTTGCGGCACGCTGGACGAACCGTGCATGACCAAGTGGGTGTTGGGGATGCGGGCGTGGATTTCTTTCACGCGGCTGATCGCCAAAATGTCACCCGTAGGCTTGCGGCTGAATTTGTAAGCACCATGGCTGGTGCCGATGGCAATGGCCAGCGCGTCCAGGCCGGTGGCTTTCACGAACTGCGCGGCTTCTTCGGGGTCGGTCAGCATCTGGCTGTGGTCGAGCTTGCCCACCGCGCCGATGCCGTCCTCTTCACCGGCTTCGCCAGTTTCCAGGTTGCCCAAGCAGCCCAATTCGCCTTCGACCGACACGCCTGCCAAGTGCGCCATCTCGACCACACGGCGGGTCACGTCGACGTTGTAGGCAAAGTCGGCGGGGGTCTTGCCGTCTTCCAGCAAAGAGCCGTCCATCATCACCGAGGAAAAGCCCAGGTTGATCGCACCTTGGCAAACCGCAGGGCTTTGCCCGTGGTCCTGGTGCATGACCAGCGGAATGTGGGGCCACTGCTCGGTGGCAGCTTGAATCAGGTGCTTGATGAAAGGCTCACCCGCATACTTGCGAGCACCTGCGCTGGCCTGCAGGATGACCGGGGCACCGACTTCATCGGCGGCGGTCATGACGGCCTGGACTTGCTCCAGGTTGTTGACGTTGAAAGCTGGAATGCCGTAGCCATTGACGGCGGCATGGTCCAGCAGCTCGCGCATTGAAACGAGTGCCATGGTGGTGATTTCCCGGGAAGTTGAAGGTTCAAAAGTGCCGGCGTGTACCCGGCCTGTAACTGATCCGGATTTTATAGGGTTCGGCCTGACACAAGACTGAACCCGCCTCTCCCGCAAGGACGAACCGCCCTCAAGCGACCTTGCAAATCTTCAGCATGTTGGTGCCGCCGGGCGACCCCATAGGCTCGCCACAGGTGATGGCGTACACATCGCCTGTGCCCACGATGTTGCGCTTTTTCAGGTGCGCTTCGGCTTCGGCCAGCGCCGTGTCCCGGTCGGCGCTGGTGTCCATCAGCAAAGGGCGCACATTGCGGTACAGCGCCATCTTGCGCTGCGAAGTCAGCTTGGTGGTCAAGGCGTAAATCGGGATGTGAACCCGATGACGGCTCATCCACAACGCGGTCGAGCCCGATTCGGTCATGGCCACAATGGCTTTGGCACCCAAATGGTGGGCTGTGAACAACGCGCCCATGGCAATGGACTGGTCAATGCGACTGAAAGACTGCCCCCGGAAGTCGGCATCAAGCTGCACGTCTTCAGCACTTTCGGCGGCGGCGCAGATCTTGGCCATTTCTTCCACCGTCTCCAGCGGGTATTTGCCTGCGGCTGTTTCGGCGCTCAGCATCACGGCATCGGTGCCGTCGAGCACGGCGTTGGCCACGTCAGACACTTCGGCGCGGGTGGGCACCGGGTTGGTGATCATGCTTTCCATCATCTGGGTGGCGGTGATGACGACCTTGTCGTGC
>JACCDW011279671.1_pt1 | contig 16626 bp, 9 predicted proteins | sample 7449781 | NCBI WGS metagenome assembly JACCDW01 (sample SAMN15323449, study PRJNA562643) | freshwater metagenome | isolation source: river surface water | place: USA:Blue River Watershed | collected 2017-08-18
CCATGAAGAACATCCTGCCTCTGCTCCTCGCCGCCGCCCTTGGCTCCGCCGCCACCTATTTCGTGATGGCCGCCAAGCCCACCTCAGATGACGTCGCTCCGGCCGCGAAGGGCACTCCGCGCGTCGCTGGCGGTAGCCCTTCGGCCGAGCCGCAGGCGAACGCTCCTGCCGCCGATGGTCAGCGCAAGGCGCCGGGTGGTTTCACGAACGGCACGAAAGGCCGGGGCAACGGTTTCCTGCCGCAAGAAATTCCGGGCGTCAGCCCCGAGCAGCTCACCAAGTGCAGCGCGGCCTTGATGAAGACCTTCCGTGACGAAGGCGTGACCGCCGCTCGCAATAAGGTCCGCGAGATCCGCAAGGAACTCGAAGGCGCCACCGATGCCGAGAAGACCAATATCGAAGCCGATATCGCCGAGGCTTCCAAGGAAGTCCGCAAGGCCCAGAAGGCCGCCATCATCGCCGCCGATCCCGACATCACCGACGACACCGTGGATAAGGTCCTCGATGCCCTCGAGCAGCGCATGGCCCAGTTCGGTAACCGCGGCGGTAAGGGGAAGTAAGAGGTCCTAGGGGATAGGGGATAGCGGTTAGGGGATGGTGAAGACTGCAGAGTACAGGTTACGGACTTCGAGGAATCGAAAGCCGTCATCTGTGTTCTGTTTTCGTTTTACCCAAAATGCTTCCGCCCATCCACCAACCCCATCGACCAACCCCATCCCCTATCCCCTCAGTAACTACGCGTCCTTGCGGGCGTCGAGTTCCATCCAGCGTTCCACGGCCTGGGCGTGCTCGGCTTCGGCGGCGTGGAGGCGCTTCTGGAGCTCCGCGGCCTTGGCGCCGCCATCCTTGTAGATCTCGGGGTCGCCCAACTGCACGCTGAGGGTCGCTTGCTCGGCTTCGAGTTGCTCGATCTTGGCGGGCAGGGTCTCGAGGTCCTTGCGTTCCTTGTTGTTCAGCTTGGCGCCGGCCGCGGTGTTGGCCGGCTTGGCGGCGGCCGGCTTGGGGGCGGCTTGGAGGGCGGCGGCGGTGCGCTTCGCCACGGCGATGCGGGCCAGCTCGTTGCGCCAATCGGTGTAACCGCCGGCGTGTTCGGTGACGATGCCGTTGCCCTCGAAGACGAGGGTGCTGGTCACCACGTTGTCGAGGAAGGCGCGGTCGTGGGAGACGACGATGAGCGTGCCGGTGTAGTCGACCAGGATGTCCTCCAGGACGTCGAGGGTCTCGGCATCGAGGTCGTTCGTCGGTTCGTCGAGCACCAGCACGTTGGCCGGCTTGGTGAAGAGGCGGGCGAGGAGGAGGCGATTGCGTTCGCCGCCTGAGAGGACCTTGGCCTTGGAGCGCGCCCGGGTGGGGTCGAAGAGGAAGTCCTGCAGGTAGCTGATGACGTGCCGCGAGCGGCCTTGGACTTCCACGCTGTCGGAATCGCCGGCGATGTTTTCGGCCACGGTCTTGGAGTCGTCGATCTGCTCGCGCATCTGGTCGAAGTAGACGACCTCGAGCTTGGTGCCGAACTTGAGGTTGCCGGAGGTCGGGGTGAGCTGCCCGAGGAGCATCTTCACCAAGGTCGTCTTGCCGGCACCGTTCGGGCCGATGAGGCCGATCTTGTCGCCGCGGGTCAGGTTCATGCTGAACTCGCGGATGATCGGGTGGCCGCCGGGGTAGGCGAAGGTGATGTTCTCGGCTTCGACCACGCGGACGCCGGAGCGTTCGGCTTCGCTGATCTCCATCTTCGCCGAGCCGGTCGCGCTCCGCATGCTGCCACGCTGGGCGCGCATGACCTTGAGGGCCTCCATGCGGGCGTTGGACTTGGTGCGGCGGGCGCCGGGGCTGCGGCGGGACCAGGCTTCTTCCTGGCCGAGCTTCTTGTCGAAGGCGGCGCGCTGACGTTCTTCCGCGACGAAGAGCTCCTCCTTGCGGACGAGGTAGGTGTCGTAGTCGCAGGACCAGCTGGTGAGCTTGCCGCGGTCGAGTTCGATGATGCGGTTGGCCATGCGCCGCAGGAAGGCGCGGTCGTGCGTGACGAAGAGCAGGGGGATCTTCTCCTCGAGCAGGAACTCCTCCATCCAGAGGATCGAGTCGAGGTCGAGGTGGTTGGTCGGCTCGTCGAGCAGCAGCAAGCCCGGCTTGGCGGCGAGCGCCTTGGCCAGGAGGCAGCGACGCTTGAGGCCGCCGGAGAGGTCGTTGAAGGCGCGGTCCTCGGGCAGGCCGAGGCGGGCGATGAGGTCATCGACGCGGATGTCCTTTTCCCAGTCCTCGGAGATGTCGTCGTCGCGCAGGCCCGAGGTCACGATATCCCGGACGGTGCCGGGGAGGTCTTCGGGGATTTCCTGGGTCAGGCGCGCGATGCAGACGCCGTCGGGCTGGGTGACGGTGCCCGAGTCGGGCGGGTTTTCGCCGGCGGCGATGCGCATGAGCGTGGACTTCCCGGCGCCGTTGCGACCCAGCAGGCAGACGCGTTCACCTTCTTCGATCTGAAGGTTGAGGTGGTCGAGGACGGGTGGGCCGCCGAAACCGACGTAGACGTCGAGCAGACTGAGTAGAGCCATGTCGCGGAGAAGTGAGCGACCGAGGCGGGGGAGGCGAGTCAAATGGGCGGCGCCCGGGGGTGGTCGGCGGGGCTGGCCGCCGGGCCTTCGGGGCAGGGTGCCGGAATCTCCTTCCTTCCGTTCCTTCCTTACGCTCAAATGGGCCAACCCCGCCATGCGACCGTTCTTGTTGCTTTTACTCGCCGCCGCCGTCTTCGCCGATGGCCCCAAAGACAATGCCGCCGATGCCGTCCGCCCCGTGCCGCCCCCCGGCGTGCCGGTGCCCGAGGCCGACAAGAAGGCCATCCAGCAGGGCGTCATCGAATTGCGGGTGGCCATCGACAACGCCGCCAAGGCCCAGGCCAAGCACCCGCGGTTGGCGGAGCTCCTCCCGGACCTGGAGATCTTCCATAAGGCGGTCGATTGGGCGGTCCGCTACAACGAGTTCTTCAAGAACACCGAATTCAGGACGGCGCATGAACTCATCGCCGAAGGCAAGGCCCGCGCCGCCGCGTTCGCCAAGGGCGAGGCCCCGTGGACCACGCAGAAGGGGCCGGTCGTCCGCGCTTACCGCTCGCGCATCGATGGGTCGATCCAGCCCTATGGGATCGTCGTGCCCGAGTCCTATGCGGGCGCGCCGCTGCGCCTCGACTTCTGGTGCCATGGCCGCGCCGAGATGTTGAGCGAGCTCAGCTTCCTCCAGGACCGCCGCAAGAACGTCGGCCAGATCCCCGCGACCAACCGTTTCGTCCTGCACCCCTACGGCCGCTATTGCTGCGCCAACAAGTTCGCGGGCGAAGTCGACCTCTGGGAGGCCTACGAGCACGCCCGCAAGTCCTACGCCATCGACGCCGATCGGCTCTTCATCCGCGGCTTCAGCATGGGCGGCGCGGCGGTCTGGCAGTTCGGCGCGCATTACGCCGACCGTTGGTGCGCGATCAACCCCGGGGCGGGCTTCGCCGAGACCCCGCAGTTCCTGAACGTCTTCCAGGCCGAAGACGTCTCCAAGATCCCCGCGTACCAGCAGGCCCTCTGGTCCTGGTACAACGCCACGGACGTCGCCGCCAACTTCGCCAACGCCCCGACCATCGCCTACAGCGGTGAGCTCGACAAGCAGAAGCAGGCCGCCGACATCATGGCCAAGCACCTCCTGACCGAGAACATCGACCTCGTCCATATCATCGGCCCGCAGACCGCCCACAAGATCCACCCCGATTCCTTCGCCGAGATGGAACGTCGCCTGGATGCGATCGCGGTCAAGGGCCGTAACCAGACCCCCACCGAGGTCAGCTTCGTCACTTATTTCCTCCGGTATAACCGGATGCACTGGGTCCAGGTGGATCGCATGGAGACGCATTGGGAGGCCGCCCGCGTCGTGGCGGAAATCGCCGGCAAGGAGCAGGCCGTGACCGTGAAGACCAACAACGTCGCCGCCCTCACGCTCGACCTGGCGTCCGGCCAGGCGCCCTTCGATGTGCGCGAGAAGGTCGTGATCCGGATCGACGGCCAAGACATCGACGGACCGCGGCCGGCATCCGACCGTTCGTGGAAGGCCACGCTGACCCATAGCCAGGGCCGCTGGACGTTGGTGAAGGCCTTATCGGAGGCGGGCTTGGTCAAGAAGCACGGCCTCACGGGGCCGGTCGACGACGCCTTCATGGACGCGTTCCTCTTCGTGTCGCCGTCGGGCAAGGCCATGCACGAAAAGGTCGGTACCTGGGCGAAGGCCGAGATGGAACGGGCCTCTTGGGAATGGCGCCGCCAGTTCCGCGGCTACGCTCCGGTCAAGCTCGACAAAGACGTGAAGGATGAGGACATCGCCGCGAACAACCTCGTCCTCTGGGGCGACCCGCAGAGCAACGCGCTCCTCGCCCGCGTCGTGGCCAAGCTACCGCTCCAGTGGACCGCCGACAAGCTCGTCGTCAACGGCAAGACCTACACCGCCGCCGACCACGCGCCCATCTTGGTGTACCCCAATCCCTTGAACCCGAAGAAGTACGTGGTCATCAACAGCTGCTTCACCTACCGCGAATACGATTACCTCAACAACGCGCGGCAGGTGCCGAAGCTTCCGGATTGGGCCGTGCTCGACCTGAACACGCCGCCGAACGCGCAGAAGCCCGGGAGCATCGTCGAGGCCGGCTTCTTCAACGAAGCTTGGGAGTACCGCGGGAACTAAGCCTGCGGCCCGGCCGGCTTGGGCGCGCCCCAGGTCTGCACGATCGCCACGCCCACCAGCGTAAGCACCCCGCCCGTCAGCGCGGCGGCGGCGGGCTTTTCGGCGAGGATGGCCCAGCTGAAGAGGACCGAAAACAGCGGGATCACGTAGACGGAGCCCATGACCACGGTCATGGGGAGGCGTTGGAGGACCCAGGCCCAGAGCGTGTAGCAGAGGGCGGCCGGGACGACCCCGAGGAAGAGCAGGTGGCCCCACGCCGGGGCGGAGAGGCGGCCGGCGGTGCCAAGCGGATCCTCGGCGAACGGCAGCAGGCCGAGCGTCCCGCACCAGATGGCCCACGTGGTCACGTCGATGGCGGAGTAGCGCTTGGTCAGGGCCTTGCTCAGGAGCGTCTGCGCGGCCGCGCAGACCGCCGAACCGAAGATGAAGGCCGTGCCTTGGTTGAGGGTGAGGCCGTGGTCGAAGGCGCCTGATGTGAAGGCCACGCCGAGCATGGAGACGGCGATCCCGAGCCAGGCGAACGGCGTGACCTGTTCGCGGCCGGTGAGCACGCCGAAGAGCACGACTAGGATCGGCACGCAGGAGATGAGCATCGAGCCGGTGCCGGCATCGACGGTGCGTTCGCCGAAATTGATCCCGAGGTTGTAGAGCGTGAACCCGAAGAGGCCCAGCAAGGCGATCAGCGGGACGTCGCCGAGCGCGGGCAGGGGGCGGCCACGGAAAACCCACACGGTCAACATCACCGACGACGCGATGAGGTAGCGCAGGGCCCCGAGTTCGCCCGCGCCGACTTCATGGACGATGGCGCGGACGTTCACCCAGGACATGCCCCAAGCGACGAGGTTGAAGCCCATCGCGAGGTAAACCCACCGGAGCGAGCCGGCGGGGGCAGGCGGTTGCGGCGCGCTCATTTGCCGGCGGCCTTCTTGCCCGCGTAGGCCGTATAGCCGGCTTCGTTGGCGAGTTTGGCGTCCTTCGGCTTGAGGAAGGCGACCTTGGGCAAGCTGCCGTCGGCTTGCCGCGGGCCGATCAGCGCGGACTCATCGAGGCTCTCGAAGGAGGCGTCCGTGAACTTCTTCTCCGAGGCGAAAGCGTTGTCCTTCAGTTCGCACCGGGCGGCGTCGAGCTTGGTCACGTCCCGCAAGCCGCGGTAGCTGAGGTTGCCCACGATGCGGTGGCCCACGCCATCGATGTCGTCGGAGTTGTCCGGCGGGCGCATGAGGAAGTTGAAGTCGTTGGCGTTCCGGTAGGCCGAATTGTACGACCAGTCCCCGCCGATGAGGTGGTGGTTGGCGTAGAAGCCGCTGGCCTTGTTGCGGACCGCCAGGCAGCCCTCGGTGACATGGCGGGGGGCGGGGTTGGGGACGGGCTGCAGCGGCGTGTTGCCGTAGCCCCCGATCTTGAAGCCATTGCCGTCGGCGCGCTTTTCAAACTTGGGCCCATAGCCGTTGTACAGCGCCCAGCAGTTCTCGAAGCGCACGCTTTCCTGGGAGGAGATGCAGTCGTAGCCGTCGTCGCTGTTGAACCACGCGCGGCAGCCCCGGAAGAGGTTGTTCGTCGCGCCCTTGGAGGGGTGGGCGCCGAAGCCGTCGACATTGCCTCCGCGACCACCCTCGGACGTGTAGTCGTAGTTGTTGTAGGCGTCGCAATTCAGGAAGAGGTTGTCGGACCCATTCAGCGCGTAGATCCCGATGGCTTGGCTATCGTGGAGGCTGAGACGCTCGAAGATGTTGTGGCTGCCGTGGTTCTCGACGTTGCAGGATTGCCCGTGGCCCTTGAAGTTCACCTGGGTGCCCGTCACCTCGAAGCCGCGGAAGTGCAGCCACGAGCCCATGACTTGAAACGCGTTGATGCGGCGGTTCGGGGGCTTCACGTCGGAGCAATCGAAGACGGGCTTCTCCTCCTTGTAGGCCCAGTAACGGATGGGCTGGCCGGCTTTGCCGCTCTTGTTGAAGTAATGGATGTAGATCCAGGCCCGCTGGGCGCGCGCGAACGTGTCGGGCTTGGCCTTGTAGGTGCCGCCGCGAATCCAGACCGTGTCGCCCGGGGCGGCGAGGTCCTGGGCCTTCATCAGCGAAGCCAAGGGCTTGTCGATTGTGCCCGCCTGTTCATCCGAGCCATCGGGCGCCACGAACAGTTCCTTGGCGTCCAGGTCGACGCCGACGCACAGCCCGAAGGCCAAGGAAAGGAAGGCGCACAAACGCATCGGCCTACAAAAGGGCGTACCCGCCGGAGGGCAAGCCTCCCTCGTCCCGCCGGTTACTTCTTCGCCTGCATCAGGGCGATGAGCTGTTGGGCGCAGGCTTGGGCGAAGGTCGGGCTGTTGATCTCCTCGGCGAACTCGCGCACGGGTACGTGGGCGTGCTGCTTCAAGGCGGTGAACAGGGCGTGGTCCGCCGCGGCGTCGTGGAAGGGCTTGCCCTCGGCGCTGATGACGCTGATCGCCTTGGTCGGGAGCATGATGACCGCGCCCGCGGTGTAGGCGTTGGCCTTCGTCGCGACGATGCGGCCGAGCTCGGCGCATTCGGTCGCCGTCGTGCGCATGAGCGTCACCTGGGGATTATGGATGTAGAAGGTGCGACCCTTGAAGCGGGCGGGCACGGAGGCTTGTTCGCCGAAGTTCACCATGTCCAGGCAGCCCGGCCCGACGACGACGGGCACCCGGGCCTTGGCGGCGGCGTCCATGCGTTCGGGGCCGGCGTTCAGCACGCCGCCGACGAGCTCATCCGCCCACTCGGTCGTGGTGAGGTCGAGCACGCCCGAGACGATGCCGCTCTCGATGACGGATTCCATGATGCGGCCACCGGCGCCGGTGGCGGCGAAGACGAGGACTTCGTAGCCCGCGGCTTCGAGGACCTTCTTCGCTTCGGTGACGCACGCGGTGGTGTTGCCGAACATGCTGGCGACGACCAAGGGGCGGGCGGAGTCGATGACGGGTTCGGCTTCGACCATCCCGCAGATGGCGCCGGCGGCGCGGGTGAAGATCGTGCGCGAGAGACGGTTCAGGCCCGCCACATCGGCGATGCTGGGCATCATGGTGATGTCCTTGGTGCCGAGGTAGGGCGCGACGTTGCCGGCGGCGAGCGTCGAGACCATGAGCTTGGGGAAGCCCAAGGGCAGGGCGCGCATCGCGGCCGTTCCGATGGCGGTGCCGCCGCCACCGCCGAGGGAGATGATGCCGTGGATGCGTCCTTCCGCCGCGAGCTGGGCGACCAGCGCCGGCGCGGCCTGGGTCATGGCCACCACGCATTCCCCGCGATCCTTGCGGGCGAGCAGGGCGGCGAGGTCGATGCCCGCGGCCGCGGCCACCTGTTCGCGGGTGATGTCCGGCGGGACCGTCGCGGGGCCGCCCGTGCCGACGTCGATCAGCAAGGGCTGGTGCCCGCGGGCGGCGATGAGCCCGGCGACAAAAGCATGTTCCTCACCCTTGGAGTCGAGGGTGCCGAGTACCGCGATCGTGGCCATGGCGAAGGGCTTAGAAGTGCTTACGCTTCACCGGGATCTGCTTGAAGCGCTTGGTCAGGTCGGTGAGCGAGTGTTCGACGGCCATGCGTTCCAGGCTGGAGGCGCCGACGAAGCCGTCGGTGTCCGTGTGCTCGTTGATGTAGGCGGCGTCTTCCGGCGTGTTGATCGGGCCGCCGTGGCTGAGGAAGATGAGGTCCTTGCGGACGGACTTGGCGGCGTCGATGATGCCCTGGGTGATCTTGGCGGCTTCCGGCAGGCTCATCGTGGCGTTGGTCACACCGATCGAACCACCGACCGTGGTGCCCACGTGGGCGATGATGACGTCGGCGCCGGCTTCCGCCATGGCGCGGGATTCCTCGGGCGAACCGACGTAGACGATGGTGAACATCTCCATCTTGCGGGCGAGGGCGACGGTCTCGAATTCCTTCTTCACGCTCATGCCGGTCTCCTCGAGGATCTGGCGGAACTTGCCGTCGATGATGGTGTGGGTCGGGAAGTTGTTGATGCCCGAGAAGCCCATGTCCTTCACCTTGCCGAGCCAGTGCCACATGCGGCGGCGGGGGTCGGTGGCGTGGACGCCGCAGATGACGGGGATCTCCTCGACGACGGGGAGGACTTCGTATTCGCCGATCTCCATGGCGACGGCGTTGGCGTCACCGTAGGCCATCATGCCGGCGGTCGAGCCATGGCCGGCCATGCGGAAGCGGCCGGAATTGTAGACGATGACGAGGTCGGCGCCGCCGCGCTCGATGAACTTCGCGCTGATGCCCGTGCCGGCGCCGGCGGCGATGATCGCCTTGCCCTTGGACATCGTGTCGCGGAGGCGTTCGATGACTTCGGTGCGGGTGTAGGGGTTTCCTTTTCCGGTCCAGGGGTTGGGCATGTGCGTAGGGAGGTGGTGGGTTGAAGGGGTGGTGAGGGTGGGATGTGCGTTCTGCGGTGGTCGGCAGGAATGGGTTGCTCGGCTCGGACGCGGGGGGTATTGAAGGGACGTGGTGCCTGACCGCCAATCAAATACCCCTTTCGAGACGCAACTCCGTCACCTTGAAACGGACATCGAGAACCCGCGGTCCAAGCGGCTGACGGTGGTCAGCGCCGAGGTGCGCGATGCCCGCCCGTGGGTCCGGGATTCGCTCCGCTGCGCCGAGCTTTCGCACTTTGAGATCAGCCACGTCGGTTCCGCGGAGATGATTCCGCCGTACGCGGTCGTCCGGCGCCAGCAGAGCGGGGCCTTCTTCATGGCCTGCCTGTCCGGTCAGGGGGAAGTCTACGTGGACGGGCGTTGGCGCAAGCTGGCCGCGGGGCAGGCCTGTCTGCTGCCTTCGGGGATCCAGAATTCGTTCCGCATCGGCCGCAGCAAGCGCTGGGCGTTCTGTTGGGTGCGTTTCGGCAGCGGGGTGAAGTCCCGCACCATCTTCCGCGCCAGTTCGCCCGTCCAGGCGGCCTTTGACGGCGCCCCGTTGCACGCCGCCATCCTCGGCCTGCGGGCGGAACTGCAGGGCGAGGGGCTCTCCCGCCGCAACTACCAGTGGATCGAGCTCATCTACGATTACGTCAAGGCCTTCGCGGGCAGCTTCCGGGGCGACGAGCGCGTGCAGCGGCTCTGGGAGCAGGTGAACCAGCGCCTGGATCATGCGTGGGATGCCAAGGCCTTGGTGCGCGAATCGCACCTGAGTTTCGAGCACCTGCGGCGGCTGTGCCTGCGCGAGATCGGCCGGACCCCGATGAGCCACCTGACGCACCTGCGGATCCAGCAGGCGGTCCGGTTGATTTCCGAAACCGACGAGAAGTTGACCGAGATCGCCCGACAGGTCGGGTTCGCCAACGGCAATAGCTTCGCGGCGGCTTTCAAGAAATGCACCGGCCACCCCCCGTCCCAGTTCCGCCTGGGGGCGGGGATGGGTCGTCCGAAGTAATCTTTCCGCCCTAAATGTGGATTTGGGGGTGGTTGGGTTGCACCCGGAAAGGAAGCAAAGGGTTGAAGGCTGGAAGGCAGGGGGGTAATTTAGCTCATCCCCGTCCTTCCCCATGTTCCGTTTCCTTCTCCTGTTCACGGCTGCCTTCGTTTCGGCGGCCCCGCTACGCGTCTTGGTGGTCAGCGACAATGACCAAGCGACCCGCGGTACCGTCGCCTACCTGACCAAGGGTGGGGCGCAGGTCGCGCAGGCGTCCGTCGCTTCCGCCGACGCCTTGGCCAAGGCCGACGTGGTCGTCCTCTACCAATCCAAGTTCGCCGCCTATCCGGCCGACGCCCAGCAGGCGCTCGGTGCCTTCGCCAAGCGCGGTGGTGGCGTCGTCGCCGTGCACGGCGCGGTGGCCGCGGGTGACGCCGAGTTCGGCAAGTCCGTCTTCGGTGGCGCCTGGACGGGCGAGAGCCAGAAGTTCGCGAACAACATGCTGCTCTGCATCCGCACGGACGCGCACCCGTTGACCATCTCCGCCTCCACCTTCGATATCCAGGACGACACGGTCTACGACCTGGCCCTCCACGAGAACATCTTCGTCCTTGGTTCGGCCTTCACGCCCAAGGTCACCAACGACCGCCGCAAATCCACCGAGGCCAAGGACCGCGCCTCCATCTACGACATCCAGCCGCAGCTCTGGGTCTACGAAGCCGCCGACCACCGCGCGGCCGTATTCCTGGCCGGGGCGAATGCCGGCACCTTGGATCATGTCAGCTTCCGCACGTTCATCGCCCGGGCCACCGCTTGGACGGCGAAGCGCCCGTCGACCGACGAGCTTTGCGCGAAGTCCGACCTGGACGATGTGCGTTACCCGACGGGCGGCCCCCGCCGTGGTCCCGATGCCGTGGCCCAGTTCAAGATGCAGCCGGGCTTCAAGGTCAGCGTCCTCGCCACCGAGCCCCTCATCAACAAGCCCATCGCCATGCAGTGGGACGAACGCGGTCGTCTCTGGGTCGCCGAAACCCCGGAATACCCGAACGGTCGCCGCCCCCTCAACGCCGAAGCCTGGAAGGAAGGCGGCGTGCTGGCTCCCGGTAATTACGATCGCCCAGCCCATGACAAGATCAGCGTCCTGGTCTCCTCGAAGCAGGACGGCGTCTTCGACCAGAAGGTCATCTTCCACGAAGGCCTCGAACTGATCACCGGTTTCTGCATCTACAAGGACGGCGTGATCGTCGTCGCCCAGAAGCACATCGTCTGGCTGCGGGACACCAACGGGGACGGCAAGGCCGACAAGGAGGAGATCCTCTTCGGCGGTTTCACCCCGGGGGACACGCACTTCGTGGCCAACCACTTCATCGTCGCGCCCGATGGTTGGATCTACGCTTCCAACGGTGGCGGCGGCACCGCCACGCACGCGAAGACCGGCGAAGCGATGGCGCGCCTGTCCCCGGGCACGTTCCGCTTCAAGCCCGATGGTTCCGCCATCGAACAGGTCGCCTCTTTGGGCGGCAACAGCTTCGGCAACGAAGTCACCAGCGACATGGAGCTCTTCCATGGCAAGGCCACGAACGGCAACCCGATCCAGCACGTCGTCCTGCCGGAGACCATCCTCGCCAAGGTGCCGGGCACGACCGCCAAGGCCTTCAACTCGGTCAATCCCGGTCGCCCGGTTTTCCGCAAGGATCTCCCGGACCGCGCGCCTTTGCTCCAGATCGACCAAGTCGGCCGCTACACCGCCGCCTGCGCGACGCCCGTCTATGAGGACGGCGCCTGGCCCAAGGAATACAACGGCACGGTCTTCGTGACCGAGCCCATCCTCGACGTCATCCACCATGAAAAGCTGGTCGTCGGAGGTCCCGCCTACAAGGGCGAGCTCATCCTGGAGGATTCCGAGTGGCTCCGCTCGATGGACCACTGGTTCTGCCCGATCGACGTGTCCTTCGGTCCGGACGGCGCCATGTACATCCTCGACTTCTATACCCCGGTCGTCGCCCACAACGACACCCGCGGCCCGCAGCACTCGAAGTCCGGCGCCTCGGTGCGTCCCGACCGCGAGCACTACTTCGGCCGCATCTACCGCATCCAGCACGAGAACGCGCCGGCTTTCGGTCACCCCGACCTCACCAAGGCCGACGCCGCCGGGTTGGTGGCCGCCTTCGCCCACCCGAGCAAGGTCGTCCGCTTCAACGCCCTCCGCGTCCTGATGGATCGCGAGGTCGCCGTCCAGAACGCCGCCGTGCCGCTGATGACGGAGTTGGCGTTCGGCAAGGGCAAGCCGGAGGCCCGTATCCTCGCGCTCTGGGGTCTGCAGCGTCTCGGTAAGCTCTCCAGCGAGCAGCTCGCGGTCGCGGCGACGAACGAGAACGTCGCTGTCCGCAAGAACGCCTTCCTCGTCTCCGAAGCCGGCCAGATCGCGTTGCCGGCCGCCGCCTACCGTGCGGCCTTCGACGATGCTGACGCCCGTGTGCGCTTGGCCTCGTTGCGCTCGCTCGGTTCCGCGGCGATGTCCACCGAAGTCGGCGCGCTCCTGAGCGCTTCCCAGGCGAAGTTCACCGATGGCTGGTCCAAGGCGGCCTCGGCGGCCGCGACCGCCGCCAACCCCGCGACCTTCCTCGAAGCGCAGATGGCTTCGGCCGAGGCCTCGGACGTCGAGTTCGCCCGCTCCTTGGCTAACAGCATGGCCGCTTCGAACGATGGCGCGGCCCGTCTCCGCGTGCTGCAGGCCGCGGCGACCGCCCGCAACGTGGCCGTCGCCCGCGCGGCCTTGCAGGTCTTCGCCACCCGCAATGCGGCGGCTCCCGCCGATCAGGCGGCCACCGTCGCCGCGCTGAAGAAGGCCATCGCCCACGGCGACGCCGAACTCAGCCTCGCCGCCGTCACGCTCGCCGCCGCTTGGTCCAAGGGCGACGAGCTGAAGGCGGAATTCGCCGCGGCCGCGCAGAAGTTGCTGCCGCTCGTCGCCGATGAGAAGGCCGCGCCGGAAGCCCGCGCTTCCGCCGCCCGCACGCTCATCGCGCTTCGCCGCGTCGACGTCGCCATCCTTCCGGCCATCGCCAAGCTCCTCCAGAAGGGCACGCCCGACGTGGTTGCCTTCGCCGCCGTCGAAGCCTTGGCCGCCGCGGGCGATGCCGCCTCCGGCAAGGCGCTCCTCAGCGCCTTCCTCAAGGCCGAACCCACGGTCCGCAAGTCCGCCTACGCGGCGCTCATGAGCCGTCCGGAATGGGCGGGCCTCGTGCTCGATGCCCTCGAAGCCAAGTCGCTTTCGCCCATGCAGCTCGGCACGTTGCAGACCTCCCAGCTCACCCGTCACCCGGACGAGGCCATCTCCAAGCGCGCCGCCGCGCTCTTCCTCAAGTTCGATGCCGGCACCAACAGCTCGAAGGATGAAATCATCTCCAAGCTGCGCGCCGAAGTGGAGAAGCCCGGGGACATCGCCAAGGGCAAGGAAATCTTCGTGGGCGCCTGTCAGACCTGCCATATGATCGGCAAGGTCGGCAACGACTTCGGTCCGAACCTGCAGGGCATCGGTTCGCACCCGGCTTCCGAACTCCTCGTGCACATCGTGGATCCGAACCGCATGGTCGACGACGAGCACCGCACCTGGAATATCAAGCTGAAGGACGGCACCGCCTACTCGGCCCTCATCGGCAGCGAGAACCCGGTCGCCATGAAGCTCAAGATGCCGGCTGGCGTGACCATCGAGGTCAAGGTCGCCGACATCGCTTCGCGTACCCGCGTGGAAACCTCCCTCATGCCCGAAGGCTTCGAGGCCCTCGGCGCCGAAGGCCTCCGCAACCTCATCGCCTACCTCCGCTCGACCGCCGTCACCAACGAAGGCGTCACCGTCGGCAACTTCACCTTGCTCGACCTCTCGGCGGCCATGACCGCGGATACCCGCTGGGGTCTGTACGCCAGCCGCGAGGCCAAGGGCGACACCTTGCCGTTCGTGAAGTTCGGCCAAGTCACCGCCAATGGCGTGCCGTTCAACATCGTCGACCCCGCCAAGGCGAAGGACGGCAAGAACGTCATCGTCCTCAAGGGCGGTGCCGGTCGCGCCTATTCGCAGGGCTTCCCCCAGACCGTGGAAATCCCCGTGGGCGTGGCGGCTTCGCGCCTGCACTTCCTGGGCGCGGTCGGTGGTTGGGCGGGCATCGGTGGCTTGCCTGCCATGACGGTCGAAATCCGCTTCGTCGGTGGCCGCAAGCAGGTCGTCACCCTGATGGCGGGCCGTGATTTCGCCGACTACTATCCTGACGAAGCCGAAGTCTCCGGTTCGAAGATCGCCCCGGGCTTGGTGAAGTCCCACCACGTGCGGACGCTCGTCCTGCCGGTGGAAGGCAACGAAATCATCGAGAAGGTCATCCTCACCAGCCCCGGCAACACCGTGGCTCCGACCACCGTCGCGATCACCGCCGAAACCGGTGGGGCTCCCAATCCTCCGAAGTCGGCTACGCCGGCGACCCCCGCCGCACCGGCCAAGGGCAAGGGTAAGGCCAAAGGTCCCACGGTGAAGGATGACGACCTCCCGGCCGACAATCCCCGCACCACGGCCCCGACGGGTCAGAAGTTCGGCGCCCGCAAGGCTGGGCAGCTCCGCGTCCTCGTCGCCGGTGCCGGCAGCTCGCACCACTTCCCGAAGTTCTTCCTCGGTACCGATGCGCAGGTGGCCAAGGCAGCCGGCTACGACGTCGCCTCGACCCCGAACCTGAAGGAAACCCTCGAACTGCTCCCGCAGGCCGACCTCTTCCTCTTCAGCGGCAATCACGCGCAGTTCGGCACGCCGGAGTTCCAGAAGGCCATCCGCGACTTCACCGGCGCCGGGAAGGGCGTGGTGCTGCTGCATGCCGCCACCTGGTACAACTGGCCGCTCGAGACCAAGTATAACGACGAGTTCGTCTGCGGTGGTTCCCGTAGCCATGGACACAGCGAATTCCCGTTCACCGTGACCAAGCCCACGCACCCCGTCATGGCGGGCGTCCCGGCCACCTTCACTATTCGTGACGAAAGCTACAACGTCGAGTTCACCCGTCCCGAAGGCGCCGAGGTCCTCGGCACCATCCCGCGCCAGGCTCCCAAGCCCGGCCAGTCGGCCATTCTTCCGTCCGTCTGGGTCGTCAAGCAACCCAGGGCCCGCGTCGTTTGCATCGCGCTCGGCCACGATGAACACAGCCACGACCACCCCGCGTACCAGAAGATCCTGCTGAACGCGCTGAAGTGGGTGAATGAGAAGTGAGCAGAGTACAGGGCTGAGTGCTGAATCGATTGTTGTATCGATGATGGAAACGATGGGTTCTCTGGTTTTCCTATCCGCCAACCGCTGACCGCATCATACGCAACTTGCAGCCTGCCCCAACCCGCACCCCTCAACCCCCAACCCTCATCTCATGGTCTACCACTACGGAACGTTTGTCTTCAAAGCCGGCACCACCCAGGCCACCATCGATCACTGCTTCGCGGAGATGCGTGGGATGGTCGGCAAGATTCCGGGGCTCCTCACCATGCAGCATGGCGTGTACCAAAGCGATGAAGGCCTCAACGATGGCTTCACGCATGGGTTTGTCATGACCTTCGATTCGCCCCAGAGCCGCGACGCCTATCTCCCGCATCCGGAGCACGAGCGCGTGAAGCTCGTCGTCGTCCCGAACCTCGAACGCGTCCTCGTGTTCGACTTCACGGTTTGAGGGTGGGGACAGGACTATATGCTGTCCTAGGGTCGAGGACTGCGTCGAGGATAGAGGGCAGAATCGATGACTGCATCGATGAGTGAGGGTAGGGACGCGACTGCGTCGCGTCCGTTGACCGTAATGAGCTGAGGATAGCCAAGCGGGTAGGCCTTCTCCGTCTGCTGGCGAACGGACGCGACGCAGTCGCGTCCCTACCTAGTTTGCCGTTTGGTGTCCGTCCCGACCCTACCTAGGTAGTCCTGCCTCGAGGGGACTTAACACAGCTGGGGTCGCTTGACTTCCTGGGGAAGGCTCGAAACCTAATGGCAGTGCTCGTCGTCCGTTCCAGATTCTTCTCCTGCCTAGCCCTGTTGCTTTGGGCTACGGTTGGCTTGCTGGCCGATGGGCATTGCGCGTGCGAGGATGAACTCGCGGCTTGTGAGCACGCCGGTCAGGCCTGTGCCCAGCCAGATGACTGCTCGGATTGCTTGGCGCCTGCCGATGTCCCGGACCTTGAAGTGGTGCCGTTGGCGGTGCTTCCCTCCGCTCCGCTCGTCATCGGCGTCGACAGGCTGTCGGAGCCCTTGACCTTTGTCGGTTGCTGCGTGGCGTCGTCGGTCGCTGAATCTTTAGGCGCTGATCGTTCGACCTATCGTCCGCCTGCCTTGAGGGCTGGGACGATGTCCCTGCGGCTCTGAGCCGGTAGCCTTTGGCGGCCTATGCCGCCCGACGGCCTCGCTTTCGCGACGGGAGCAAGGTCGTTCGTCTGTCTACTCGTCGTCCAAGGGGGCACCCTGGGCTTGCGCCCGCATGCATTCCATATCCATGAACCTTCCCCGCATTTTTTTCGCTTATATAATCCTACCTGTGGCCGGCCAGGCAGCCGC
>JACCDW010741096.1_pt1 | contig 16618 bp, 16 predicted proteins | sample 7449781 | NCBI WGS metagenome assembly JACCDW01 (sample SAMN15323449, study PRJNA562643) | freshwater metagenome | isolation source: river surface water | place: USA:Blue River Watershed | collected 2017-08-18
CTATGATTTGCTTTTCTCTTTGGATCTTTGATGGTGCTGGCCAAATCAGTCCAAGTCTTTCGCTCAATGGAAATCGCGATTTTGCCATTTTTCAAAATCGCATAATCACCAACCGTAATTTGCTCAATTTTGAGTTCGTATGGACAATCAAGTCCATTTTCCAGCCATTTAACGGGTTCTTCGCGCCCTTTATCGCAAACAATGACGATTGACATAATCGTTAATGCGGATTAAATGCGGGCTGCTGGAATAATATTATATCCAAAATATATTTAACATAAAAAAATAATTAATATGTGTTCGTAATTAAAACTCTTGTGTTCCTGTGACGTTTTCTTCCCATCCATCTTCGAAATCCATTCCCTCATAACTATACTTCGAGTGTCCCTCAATATCGTCGTTTTCCTCAGGCGCTTCATCAAGTGTATCATCGGAATTTATTTTATAATCAATGACGTCAATGGAATCTTTAAGCATCTTCACTGAATAATTTGCAAATTCTGAATCCATATATAAGATTTTTTCAACTAAATATTTCGCAAGAGGTTGTGATTGTTTATGTAAATTTATTAATTCTGTGCAAATATTTTCAAGAATGAATAATGACTGGTCGACAATTGAGTAATTTTTGTATTCGAGGGCAGATGTTTCTTTTGATAGTTTAATATCGATCTTCTCGGTTATTTTTTTTAAATCATATGGAATATATCGGATAGAATCACGGCGATTTACAATTCGCGTAGTTTGGTAAATATATTGATAATACGACATCAATCGTTTGACGCGATTGATATTCATGCTTTTTTCGGACGGATTTACATTTACATTTTTAATGTCCAAATAATCATATCCAAATGTTAATCCTAAATTATATATAACATTATATTGCACAGAAAATAACGACGCAAATTTACGAAATACCATTGTATCGACAGAATATTTATCGAGTTTATTTTTTTTAAACAATATTGGTTTTTCGAACTTTATTTTTTGGGCATCATCATACTTCGATGTTTCAAATGTTTTTTTCCATTTGTTATAATATGCGTCATTTAATTGGTCAACATATTCAGGCATGAAATTGCAATTACTACATTTTCCTCGATCCATGTCGTGAATAAGCTTCAATGGGCATCTATAACGATAGAAGTTATAGAATGAGCGCTTGGATTCGACAATTGCCAAATTTTCAGTTATTTCACGGATGTTGATTTTTTTAATTGTCGCGCCATTGTTATTTTTCATGTCGACAATTTTCATTTTGTAATATTCGGGACTCCCAATCATTGCATTAATTTCTTTAATAGTTAGGTCCTTTGTTTTGCCGCCAATTTCAACAACATATGTTGTCCATTTGACTTTCTTACCTTTATTATCATAAAGTAAAGCTAAATTACTGAATGTGCGCTTAAATGTTCTATCGAATTTTTTGATAATGTGACCTATGGGCGGCACTTTAGTAATTCTTTTGGCATTAATTATATATTTTTCCATATCATTAATTATTGCTAGCTGCTCGTTAAACTTAATCAAATTCTCACTCATTGGTGATGCTATTTCGTGCCAATATTTATCAAAGTATTCAACCAAAATATTATAGATGTGTTTGGATAATATTACTAATGATCGAGGAATGGCTTTCATATATACCATATCACTATCAAGGGATAGAATCTTGGGAATTTCATCTAATGAATCGGTTTTTAATAATGCGACCTTATCATATAATGATTCACTGGCTATTAGTTCTTCGGTAGATTTATCCAATACGGCGGTAATATCATTTGGATTTTTTTTAATCATATGCGCGACCATAAAATAAACCGGGTCGCAGTTTATATATAAACTGAGACCATGAGACTTATCACTCTCGTCAATCGCTGATTGTTTTCCGATAATTTTATATGCGCCAATAATTAATTTCTTAATAGTCTCCACGTTGAAATTAATGTTATTAATTTCCATATTGTATTTACGCATAATTAAATTGATGGCAATTGTGAATAGTTTGGCATCTCTACTACCGGTTGTGTTAAGTTTTGTTTTAAAATCAATATCTTTAGATGAATTGATTAATCGAATGCACATAGCATAAATGTATATTCCAATGTAAACAAGAACACTATCATCTATGAACTTATCACTGTTTGATTTAACCTTACTTAATTTTATATAAATATCATCAATTATTGGCGATATTGTATCAACAATAATGGAATAAATAGAAGGGTTTATTCCATATTTAAATGACATATTATTTGTAAATATTTCATTAGCCTGCTGCCATATCAATCGTTCAATAGCACTATATGATTCAAATGAAATTTTGGTATTTTTATCTAATACGTCCTCGGTATTATATGGTGCGAGCTCCTCGCCGCATATACGGCAATAATAAAAATCTTTCATTTCGGTTTGTGCTGCATATTTTGACAACAATTTTTGTACATTGATTTGTTTAAATTTCGCATATTCGTTCATCAAATAGTCCACATGCTCGCATATGATGTCCTTTAAAACAATATCATATTTCTTTTGATTTGCTTGCAAATCCTTATAAGTTTTTAGACGTTCATCAAAATCATTTGACCAAAGTTTGTGAACCTGCTCTGGAATTTTGTCTTTAAGGAATTGTTTTTTTTCTTCGCGTTCATACATCTTTATTACGTCATCGCGTTCGTTTTTCGTAAGCGCGTGATAATGTTTTTTCCATTTATTGAAAGATATGATTTGTAATTTCTTCTGTTTTAAAATGATGTGCCTTTGCTTGTTATTATAATCGCGCATCGCTAGCGTATGCTCATATTTTTGTTTGAAAATATCATATAGTTCATTCACTTCGGCCGAGTTATAGTTTTTCAGCAAGTAAAAAAGTTCCAGCATATTATAAGATATTAAATTAGCATGATGTCGCAAATTGCTTGTGACGATGAACTGCCCTTCAATGATTTTATTTAGTTTTTCCGTTGTTGAATCTAGTTTAGTGTCAATTAATGGTTTTAATTTAATATTTAGCGGAACCTGAACTATTTTGCGAGCTAAATAAAATGCCCATAAGAATGATGATTCAACGCGATGTTTATACCATGTTATATAATTATAAATCTTCATCATCTCAGAAATTGCATGTTTTTCATCAGTGAATATTATGGATTTTACATAATTGGGCACTACTTCATCAAGAACATACCCGCTGGATCTGCATGATTTATTCCATAATCCGGAATACAGAATTTTATCAAATGGCATTTTATCAACGCTCCATTTCGTTAATCGCATATCATAACTAAATGTGTTATTTCTGAAAATTAAGCCAATTACCGCGACCGTTTTATTTCTTCCGCTCGATTTTATAATCTGTAATTTTTCGTCATAGCAGTTTATATTCTTATCAAATTGGGTTATAATTGAATAACGGGTGCCATTATTTGGTTTAGTCGGCTGTGGCTCTACAGTCGCTTTATCGTCTTCTAAAGTCATTTTTTGGGCTTTAGAAGACGATAAAGCTATTTTTTGGGCTTTGGGTGGTTTTTTTTTAACGGCATTAGCTTTACCACCTTCTATTTTCTTCGGTGGTTCTATAATAATATCACATAGCGGCTCGCATTGTTTAATTAAAATTGATGCCATGTTATTCGCCGAAATTGTTACGGTATCCATATGCATGAAATCGTCAAAATGTTGTTTATCAATATTGGGTAATCTTGCGGCCAAATCATTGTAATAAGCCTCCTTCTCATATTCTGTTTGAACTCTATCCGGAACATTTGTTTTAATGACGACAACTTTTGCCATTTGTATTAAAAGTAAATTATATTACACAAATAAAAATTGAGCTGTATATCTAACATAAAAAATGTTTTCGGACATTAAAATTCCAGACGATATCAAAAATACATTTGAGATTACGGCTGTCTATTATGCGGGTGTGTTTTGGAACGAACTATATAATCTATCTGTGCAAAAGTTTAACAATGAGACTGGACATTCATCACTGACCGAAATTTACAAAAACTCGATGCTTTATTATCATAAGTCTATGTGTGAAAAACAAGCCAATTGGTTACATCAGTCCCTGACTCATATAAAATATACATTTCGCAAATACGATATAAATATTCTCACGATGGATGATTGCCTCGTTCAAATTGCGAATTCGTTTATTCCTCTCGACTACTGCAGTACGGTCAAACTTGCGGAGAAACGCGGATTAGTTTATAAATGTTTATCCAATAGCATTGGAGTTTTGATTAATAAAATTATCGATGATTATTTGCCGATGATTATCGATAACCATGTCAAAGACAATATGCGGGTGCTCAAAAACATCATTGTAGATATCTATATTATTGAGCGCGAAAATGTACACAGCACATTTGTTAATGCCAATATTGGTAAAAATGCCGGATCTCAAATCGATGTCTGTACTGCGAAAAAATTGCTGGATGATATTAAAAAAGTAAAAGTAATAAATGACAAATTAAATAGCAAACTTGATGAACATCAAAAAATAGTTGAACAATATAAGCATGATATCGATTTGCGCGATAAGAAAATAAAAGAATTGATGCAGCAAAAAATAGAATTGGGCTCAACATTAGAAAGATATAAAAAGAATGTTTTAATCTTAATAAAGAAAAACAAAGATCTACAATCGAAAAGAAATGCACCGCCAATTGAACGTTTCGGACAATTTGAACAATCTGAACAATTTGGACGATCTGAACAATTTGAACAATCCGGACAATCTGAACAGTTTGAACAGTTTGAACATTTTGAACCACCTAAACGCTCCAATCGCGAACGATTTACCGAGGATATATCCATTATACCAAACTTTAATAGTGAACCATCATCACCACCTCCAATAATGCGCATGTCATCACCAGCACTTGAGAATTTCGAAACACGCTCCAATGGAAGCATAAAGTCAGCAGAGACATCTAAAACTGTTACAAGCGGCCGAGATGATATCTATAATAGCGAAATGAATAAATTATTTAATGTTGACGATAATGTTGGTGATGATAACAATTTCAATAATAATAATGACAATTTCAATAATGATGGCAAATTAACTAATGTTAGGAATACGAATGATAATTCAGAATCCCGTAAGTCAACACGACGAAAGATTAAATTATCGGAGTTAATTGATGATGATATTGATTAATCACCGCCAATATTAGTCGAAACATAAAGTAGAAAAATCAGCATAATTATGGAGAATTTATTTAAACTATATAAATATAGCCATGGGATTTGAACTATCAGATGTTTCTGGAGATATTCTGGATTCTCTATCAAAAAAATTACATCCACTTGTTAAAAACGCTGTATCAACAGCTATTTTAATTGTAATTGTGTTAATTTTGGTTACAATGTTCACATACGATTATGAAAATGGGATCATCAAAATGGCATTTTGGACATTATTATCAACTATGATCATATTATTCATTCACGATAACGTAGTTAGAGATGATATTAATGACAATATTTCAGCACAAAAAATGGACGAAATTAGATATGTTCCTCCAAACGGACTAAAGCAATCAGACGACAAGACTCAAATAATTGGCAGGAAAGAACCATCAAAAATATCATTGCCGGTTTTGAGTGCTGTGGCAGCCGCAAAACCTACAAATCCAAATTACCACAATATGCCCAACTATGCAGCGTAATGCAACTTCACGAGTATCGTGTAGTCCAACTACACGATACTCGTGTAGTTGGACTACGGGTTATCCCAAAAATATTCACCATCATGATAAATTACAATTTTGTCAAAGTTTATTATATTTTTTGTTATTCGTAATAACTTATTCTTCATCGATGGCGTTCGAACAGTTTTGTTGATAAATCCCTGAATTGTTTCATAGTCATAAAAGATAAATACGCTATGGATCATAAGATTCAGCGGAATGTTTTGTTCAGTGGTTATTATCGTTATTAATGGATTATATATGGTATACATATTAACTATATTGGTGAATATTCGGCAGTTATAGTATTCTTTTATTGGCTGCATGATTAATTGTGAATACTCTTCAATAACTTTTAAATAAATGGATATTAACCGGCATTTCTTTTTATATAACAAATGTTCGGTGAATTTTTTATGATAAACATAGTCTTTATCTATTGCATTTATGTGGTCGCTATAAATATCTTCAATTTCCGCTAAATGTTTATAAATATTATCCCTATATTCCTTTGAGCATGATTGAAGCACATTGGTTGTGACATTCTTTAAATCCACATAATCATAATTGATGCGCATATAAATATCTTGATGGTCATTATTGATTAAATTTATATTATGCCGACGATAAAATCTGATTAAGTTTTGTGGATCATCAATTATGCATAATTGACCAATTATAGACTCATTAAACTTGTGAATCATATTGTAATATAATTATATTACACAATGCAATATTATATTACATTATAACATTATAATTACATTGCAATATTATAATTATAATAATATATAGAAAAAATGCAAGCTGAATTCGGCGATAAATCTATAAGGTTGGCGGATGGATCTCTTCTCGGTTATAAGAAAAAAGATGCGTCTATGTTTATTAACACATCAACTATTTATTATGGAGCATCAGGCACCGGGAAATCGGTCGCGATTGTGGAACAATTGTTCTTGCTAAAAGATCTAATTCCCCGAGTTGTTGTATTCGCTCCGTCAGAGTCGAAAAATAACACATATGCCGGTAAAATACCACCGAATTTAATTCATCCGTCATTAAATAGGAGTATAATTACTAAAATTTATCAAGACCAATCAGAATGCTCAGAATTATATGCGATCGTAAATTCACTTGATATGTTGCGAACTGTTTTTACAAAGATGAAATTGTTCAATGAAACATCATCAGCATATTTTACAACTGTTGATAAAATTCGAACCGTCGAAGAGAATATGAAAAATTATGTAATCAAACTGTCTATGTCTGAGCAATTATCATTTGCCGAAAAAAAAGAGCTTGAGGCCAAAGCATTAGAGAAAAAAGATCAGAGTATAATAGATTTATATAAGAAAGCTATACATGATAATCAATCCAGTTTATTGCAGCTTGTGAAAGAGAAAGATTTGCAAACCGTTATTAAAAATGTAATGATGAATCCGCGCCTATTATTAATTTTCGATGATTGTGTTGAACAAATTAAAGCAATTTCGGGCATGGTAAAATCACGTTCGGGTGAAAATATCCCGTCTATAATGGACACAATTTTCACTCGAGGACGTCACGATCACTGCACGATTATTGTGGCCGCGCAAGACGATAATTTAATAACACCAACAATGCGCAAGAATTCGTATTTTAGCATATTCACGGATGGTGAATGCGCGATGCATTTTATGCATAGTAAAGCTAATAGTATTATGAAAAAGAAACAAAAACGGGCAATCATGGCATGTGATGCCGTATTTAGCGATAACTCAGAGAATAATTTTAAAAAGCTTGTTTATTATAGGCTTGGAAAGGATGATAACGTATTTACATATATGATCGCAGATAGATATCCGCCGTTTCGTATGTGTAGTCCGCAATTATGGACCTTATGTAAAAAGATTGAAGAAAAAAATAATCAAAAGAAGAAAAAGTTCCTAGAAACCTACAATAAATGAGGTTTCGAAAACCTATAATACAAGCGAGGTTTCGAAAAACCTTATAATACAAGCGAGGTTTTGAATATATAATACAAAATATCCGCATTAATATCGCAACAAATACTTTTCTGTTTTTATAAACGGAATTTTCCCATTTGATTTATCACATATCTCTTTCCAATAATGATCATGAATTTTATATGTATTTTCTTCCTGCAGATGAATGCATTCAATGATGGAATTACGTGTTTTAATATCGTCTTTATAAACAATCTCTATTATTTTGCGGATTCTATGTGGATAATATTGTCGGGATTTAATGTCGGGTGGTTTTATTTCCATCCATATTTTATCAGCCAAATCGAAATACCAACATATTTCATTAAATTTATCGATTGTTGGGCTTGGTGGTTTTATTCCCGTGATAATCAATCGAATTTTTGGCACATTTTTATTATATTGAGTTTGTTTTAATTCCTTTAAATATTGCCTAATTTTTTTACATGTGAGTTGCCGATTTGGTAATATATTTTCATTTTTTATTAGCCTTTGTATTGAATCAATTAATGTTTTGGGAATTTCAGTTAATTCTTGCGCGAATATACAATTGATATGTGTTTCACAGTGTTCTGATGGCTTATATGGTCCGGACTTCGAATTTTCATTTACTTCAAATGATATTCCGTCGAGTTGAATTATCATGCCGCATTTTGGACAGTATTGGTCGCTATAGGCATGCCTTATGCTAAATTCGACATTGCAATCAGGACATAGTTCTCGCTCTTCAACAGCTGATGAGTTTAATATTAAATTATTATTAGTATAATTGTGCATAAGGGATATTATTTTATGGTCTGGGTTACTAAATATAATCTTTGATAGAATATTTAATCTTTGCATAATATTGGCGGATGTGATGTATTCTTTGAATACCGTGGATGCATCAACCAATTCATCATAATTACTCGCCGTCATCGAATTTATAATTGGGATTGAGCTATTGAGTCTATATTCACTGTCTAATTTTGTTAATTCATCAATGGTTTTTTCGTCTATTGTGTCACCTTTATGTTCAATTGCCATATATAAATATTTAATTTTGCCGGAAATTTCAGAATGAATCTGCGTCACATTTTCCATTTTCGAAGCAACAATTATATATTAAATATATTTTTCATTCAAATTATAAAAATTATGACTTCTCCAGTTGATATTGTAGATGGGTTGTTTTCGGATATTATTAACGGAACTAGAAATATCGATGATTTGGATGAAGACGAAGTTGTCGAGTTACGCAGCAAATTAAACCCATATGGTCAAGCAATCAAATTAGAATCACGTGATGAAAAATTCTATGCATATTCGCTTATTAATTTGAAGGAGGAATATTTGAAGAAGTTTTTAATGACTGCTTTAGTTGGATTTCTTTTTCGTCGCGCCGATGAATATGGAGTGCCTGATGGCGACTATGTTGTTAATGCAGAGGACTTGGATGAAGACGAAGTAAAACAAGCGTTTATTGAAGACAATATTGTGAAAGGGAAAGTTGTTCTTCGCAAAGAAAAGAAGGCCGGTATTTCCGGTGGTGAGGATTTTAGCCAGGAAGAATCCAACTATAATCGCCTTAAGCGCATGATTATTCATCAATTTTTGAAAGAACAGTTTGAATTCAACCCCGACAAGCATGTGCGGTCAGCGTATCAGCGCAATAAATTCGACCCAGAACGCAAAAAAATCAACCCACGCAAAAAGCATTCGAAACCGTATGTGAAAGGAAGCGAAATGACGAAAGCCGAAAAAAATAAAGTTGAATATGAGCGGATCATTGATCACATTCCATCGGCTGATTTATTTCATTATTTCACGTACTATATTGATGCCAATCATGACGCCGTTCGTATTGCGACGCGTAATTTATATAACGAGAAACCGGATCTCGATTATACGCTCATTGTTTATAATGGATTTGACTCGATGGACGATTATAACAAGTTTATTCACAAACACGAAAATGAATTCACAGCTCAAATTAGATGTAGCAAACAAAATCAATGGACATTCCAAACATCATGCATTGTTAACCGAGAGCGTCAGCAATTTTACAACACAAATACACGTATTTTGAAAGATATTCTCGATACGGTTGAGGACAACCAACGCCTGGGTAAAGATATGTTGCAGAAACGCATTAAGATTCGCAAGGATCAGAATATCGAAGAATGCGGTCCCGATGATGAGAAATTCTTAAAGAATTATAAGAAGGAACAACGCAATTATCATCGCAAAGCTGGGCTTAAAGAGCCAACTGAACGCGAACGACAACAGCGTGAGTTAGAAGAAAAATATATGAATAAATTTGATAAACCCTCGAAAATTTTGGAAGATTCGGAATTGGATGCCATTGAAGTCCAGACATGGTGCCATGATGTTAAAGGTAAAAAAATGAAGCCGAGCTCATTTTTCACAAAGGCCGAAGATGTCGACGAAAATAAAACTGGTATTCATCTCCCAAAGTAACAATTGAATCGATGATGAATCAATACTGAATCAATACTGAATCGATGCTGAATCGATGCTGGTTCAATATTGAATGGTTTGTGATAATACTGAATTAATATTGAATAGTTTGTGATAATTTATATCGCTCAAGAATAAGTTCTCGTTCAGTGCATTTTTTACTAAAAACAAAACCAACAATTTGTTTTTTTGGCGCATCAAAATCCAGACTAGTGACAAAATCCAGAAAATGAAGCTGTTGATTATCTGATAATACTGGCTTAATCATCGGCGGAAATTGTTTGATGATTGGCGGAAATGCTTGAATTATACGTCCTGTTGTATTCGAATGAAAATATGGTCTAACAACGGACAAATACTTATCCATATAATCTCCATTACCAATTAATACATTCGTTAAATTAGTAAAATCCCGCGAGGAATTTTTGTAGAGTTCAAAATAAGCGTGGAAATTTTCTACCCGATCGATTTTCTCTTCATCCGGCGGTAATGAAAATAGTATATCATAAAGTTCATCACTCTCAACTTTTGAGACAATATTTGACGCATCGAATACCATTAGCCATAATGCACAATCTGTAAGGGGATTAGTAATATTTGGCGGCTGTACCAAATAGACTCGCGACGTGGTATTTAAACTCTTTATCTTATATGTTCGATCATCAATCCAATATAATATTTGTGTTAGAACATCGAACATTGTTGAAAAATAAAATGGTTCGTTTTCGACAATGATTCGGGCATATTCGCACCAATATTTTGCAATTTTATATGGATCGGAATAAGCAACTTCGTAATATTCGCGGACTGGTTTAAATGCCAATCGATCGCAGAGTGCAAGCGCCGTCTCTTCAGTCTGGTTTTCGATCGCAATTGTATCGCCGGATAATATCATTTCGTGTAAATCTTTATATACTTGAACATCGACTAAATCGTTCTTGAGAGCTTCGATAATTTCCTCACGTAGCCACATATAATTTGGGCCAGCTTCCATGAATGTAATCGTTTCACCTGTCAATAACATTCTATATAAACAATAAGCGACTTGTTTTTCCGCTGCACTAAATAAAGCCTCAACTTTGTCCATGTTTTGATTGTTCTTTTTATGTATGTTATTATTGAATATCACTATTATTCAAATAAAAAAATTATGTAAGCACCAAACTATCGCGCAGATTTTTCAGCACGAAAGTCAATTTTTCTATGATGTATAGGCCATTATTTTTGGTCAATGTGAATTCAATGAAGTAATTACTGTCATTGTCGATGTAAATTCCAATTGACGATCTGTAAACATCCACCAATGAGTTGTATTTGATGAATTTACGTAGCATTATTTGAATGATTCGCAAATCGTGAAAAATGGTCCCATCCGCATTAACAATGAAAATGTTTCTGTTTTCAATTTTTTGATTGATTTTTTCCAATTCCGCATTAAGCATTTCTTTGTTCTTTGTTGCGTGTGAGATACAATGTCTCGATGGAACATACATACCAACCTCTTCTTGGTATTTTCTAGAGTAAGAACTGACTTGACATTTCCGCTCCATGTCAATTAAATCAGCATTAATGATATATCCAATTCCCTTAACAACGTGAATGGTGAGTGTTACAAAATAGGGTGTATCACTTACCCCAATCAATAACGAGGCTAACTTACAGTCTCCAATTTTACTCGTAATAGGAGCTATTAAATTCTTATCTAATAACTGGTTGATAACACCAATTATCTGACTAAACATAATCCACTGAAGTAGTCCGTACTGCTGCAAATGCATAGCTACAGTTACACCAGGGGTTTTGAGCAAATGCTGCCTAATTTCTTTGGTCGAATATGAGGTGAGTGTGAACTGAGCCATCGCACCGGGAGCCATTGTCTTGCAAAATCGTATTGATAAAATCAATTTTATTTGGTGCCTTATTTAACGCTTATCGGTTGGTGTATCAGTTGGTGCATTGGTTGGTGTATCACTTACGTCTACATTGAAAAGGTCCTTAATACACTTCTTACACTCCGCCATCGCAAGGTCTCTTGCTTTTTTCTTTGTGATATCTTCATCAGCATAAATTACACACAATAAATAACTGGGTGTTTTGTATTTGTCAAGTGTAAAACTAATTCTCACAAATGCATCTATGATTTCAATGTATATTATTGTATAATATAGATGGTTGGAATTGCATTTGCTCTTGAAAACAATCTGTCTTGGAGAAGTTTTGATTGTGCGACGAATAATATCCAAGACAAACCAAGTTTCGTCAATATCACTCTTTGTCAAAACGGGTCCTTCATCGGTTATAATTGTAGTACCGGCAAAATTGCTAAGCATAATATTGAAACTGTCGTTTATCTGTAGGTTCATTACTTTATGGGTGATCGTGTATTTGTTACTCATTCTGTTAGTGTTTGGCGAAGCTTGAGGAACGACTGGTGCTCAAAAGATTGAAACGCTTGATGGTCTATTGTATTATATTTTTCATTTTTTTTCGAAAAAAAATGAAAAATATAATCCAGATGAACAATGGCAAAGCATGTTCGCATACTCAGTATCGTCCCAAACACTGTACCGCTGAGCAATGAGGCATCGTTGAGTAATACTGTACCGCTGAGCAATGAGGCATCGTCGAACGATACGGCATCGTCGAACGATACGGCATCGTTGAGTACCAAGTCGAAAGTGCGTATTAAAAAATTGGTATTTGGTAAACCAAGTAAATTTAGTGGGTCAAACCCTTATGGTAGTTCTTCAGATAGCTCAGATAGTTCTGATGAATCCGATGATTCAGATCCATCTACAAAAGTAGAAAAGCAGAAAATAAAGATTGTGCTTGTGCCATACATGTCTGACTCTGATGATGAATCGTAAATAATGATGTAGTATATAATGATGTAGTATATAATGATGTAGTATATAAAAAAATTGATTTTATATTTGTCTTATTGCAAGACAAAGGTGAGTGCAAGCTCTTTAGTCTCCATGCAGCAACCATCGAAGAAAGTTCCCGAGTTCACATCTGTGGATTTTGGGAATCCGCATGTACAAAGTGCGTTTACATTTAAGGTTGCAAAGGATGTCAGGACTATCAGTGATGCTCCGTTAAAAAATTTTGTTGAAGCGGTATTGGAATTGCCCGATGAACGGAGGTTAGATGTACTCGAAGCATTGGATATTTTAGCCAATGCAGTTCGCAAAGTTCAGAGTAATCCCCCACCACCAGGAACGGTGGGACATGCTAACAGTGGAATATTTGAGGCATTTCTCAATGAACGCTGGGAATGTGAAATCCCGCGTATTGACACTAATTATGCTCCACTTAAGGTTGTTAGACATGGCATTACTCTGAAAGACATAATTATTAAGTTTATGCCCTCGTTACCTCCTCCGCTTCGCGATGCATTAATTAAGTTCCTCGAATCATCTAAGGGGATTTCCTGTGGTTATGCATTTGACTCAGTCATGCAAAAAAATAACAATACTTCACTAATCTTTATTAAATGTAGCGCATATGTCCAATCATATGATTCTCAAGCTGTGCCATACACTATCGTGCTTACTCTACAAGATAACAGGGCTAATGGACTAGCAGTGTATGACAAGAGACCAGAAGAAATCTCACCAACAAGTGAGAGTATTTACAAGTATCCCATGGAAGACGGTGCTGATAGTTGATTTTTTTTTATCTTATCATCATTGAAAGAATAAAAAAAGATTCAGTAGGTTATACTGAATCTATCCGAATCGTTGTAGAACTATCAGTATTGCGGATCAGGGCACACAAAACCGCTTCCAACGTCCCAATCCACATTAGGAAACTTGGTACCAACAATCCATTTCCACTCTGTACGAAATGGATTGATAAACTCTCCTTTCTGGTAGTGAGACACACCCATTGTCTCAATCTTAGAATTGAGACAATGAGGCAATGATGTTTTAACGCCAAACATGACCGCAAACCTATCAATGGTGCAGACAATGGCTATCTTGGTCGGGTCACTCTCATACCAAAGGTGTCTTCTTTTACAAGACGTAGATATGTTTCTGATTTGCGCTTCTAATCTCATGGGCACTGACCTGAGGAAGTCAGTCGATGGTTGAATGCATACCTCTCCTCCTTTCTCTGTGAGTGTAAAGTAGGCATTTGGCTCTAGTAGAGTCAGAACACGCCATCCACCAAATACCATTTCCAGTGTGATGTCGTTGTTTGACGATGTTGATAGAGGTCTGTTATCAACCGGAACAGCTACAGAAGTTGGACTTGGTAGTGCGGTAGCCATTGCAACTGGACCTAGTGATACTGTGGCCATTGTAGGCGAAGTGAGCGATGTCACTGGGTATTGATCACGTTGTCTTTTCCCATGTGCGAGTGCATTTAATTTTGTCGCAGTCGTCTTTCTATTTGCAGCACGACGCGATTCTGTACATTCCACTATTTTTCTTTTGTTTTTTTCGTTTTTTTCTACCTGAAGTTGTTTAAGTGTTTCTCGAAGTTCCCGAAGTGTATCGCAACTCTCCTCATATGTTTGCGTTATTCTATTTGCTTCAATCTCAAATTTTTTCAATTCGTTTAAAGCATTGTTGTAAGCATTCTCAGCTTCTAAGACTAAAGTTTTCGCTTCAACACGTTTCTTGTTGTTTGCATCATCATCTTGTCGAATTTTGCTAAGCGCTTTTTCCATATCGGCGATGAGTGACTGCAAACTTTTCACTTCTGTATCGTCTGGTGGATCAACTTCCATAATATCAGACTCATCAGACTCATCATCAGACTCGCCATCAGACTCAGCAGGCTCAACATCAGACTCAACAGGCTCACTATCAGACATGTCATCATCAAGCTCCTCATCTTTAACTGGTGGTTTTTCAGCGGTCGTCTTATCACTGTTTGCCGATGGTTGTGCAGAAGACAGCGTTTCCCGCATAATCACCATCGCTTGTTCAATGGTAACGTTAAGGATTTTAGCCAATTTCTCAACAGACAATGTAGGGCTCTCCATCATGCGTCAACCAGAACAGAAATGTGTTGGTTTGTGCTCTTCATAAAAAAAAATTCATTTTTTTATCACAAATATATCGATGTATCTGTGAGTGATATTGATGTATCACTCACAGATATATCGATGTATTACTATTTCGGATACATGCAATCCATATTCTTCGGTACACTTGACTGAAACATAAACTGTAATATCGTCTGTAATTTTTGCATAATATATTTCATGTCTAAGCATATCATTATCGATACATACATAATAATTATAGCCGTGCTCGCTTCGCGAATTCCACTCCTGAACAATGGCATACATGTCGAAAGTGGGTTCATTTTTATGAATGATATTGTTTATAAAATCACAGCATGAGTAGTCGGTTATAATTGGCGGAATATTACCGCCAATACCATGACCATCAATGAATGGATTGTTAAGCATGTGCCTTATCGAATTGATAGGGTCATCCGTGCGGTTATCTGCCTCATATGTGCATTTTAAAAGTGGACATAAATCATCCGGATCCAAATCGATTTGGATCCTGCGAACGTTTGGGTCTGGGTAGTCGATATCCATTTGCTGCAATATGAGAAAAATTATTCAATTTTTTGTTGTGTTAATGTATTTGTATTTGAATAAGAGGTTGCTTTAAATCATACGTGAAATTATAATCCGAATATGAAATGAAATTATATTCCGAATATAAAATGAAATTATATTCGGAAAAAAAAATCCCATTCTGAGATCCTCCGCGATAAGTAGGTGCGTCAGTCAACAAACCTGCACGTTCCAAACCACTCGCATCCGATCGGGGGGGATTCAACCTTTGCATGTTTTGCTCCGGAGCAACTGTTCGGCTTGCAAAACAACTTCTGCTCTGAGAGCTTCTTCTCTGCGAGCTTCCGCGATTGCATCTGCCCTTGCATAAAAGTCATTCAACCAATGGTTCTCTGAATTCGAATCGATGCACAGAATATACATCATGTCCCCATTGGAAAAGTGTTTGGTCGTTTCCAAGTCCATGATGTGTGCTTGGTCTGGTGCCAGCAGGATTCCGGTCAACTCAGAGTTGACGGGCTGAATCACCTCAGTAATCCAGTACTCGTAAAGAATTCCGTGTTGGTCGAGCGCAGTGAAATAATGCGCGCGGATGTAACGCACCCCATCGTACGTGTAGAATGTTGCCTCTCCGTATTCGTCACCATGTGCGTCGCGTCGTCTGCTTTCATGCTCAAACCAATCGTAAAGCGGATTGAGTTCTCGATTGAGGCCATACCTATCAGTGACGTTCAAAATGCCAAACCACAATCCACCGAAGTCTGGGAGAAATACCCTCATCCTCCAGCAGAGCGGAAATGGTTTTTCACCGAAGACATATTTCCACGCTGCAGAAATCATCGACGACATCCTTGATGTCGCGAAACTTCAACATGATAATAAAAAAATCAATTTTTTAACATGTTAAATGTTTGTGTATTTAA
>JACCDW011360991.1_pt1 | contig 16618 bp, 19 predicted proteins | sample 7449781 | NCBI WGS metagenome assembly JACCDW01 (sample SAMN15323449, study PRJNA562643) | freshwater metagenome | isolation source: river surface water | place: USA:Blue River Watershed | collected 2017-08-18
ACGCACGGATTTCAAAATCCTCATCCCGCTACCCTGACCCCTCAGGTGGCCCCTAACTTAGAAAAGAAAGTGCCGAGATGAAATCGATTTGGATTGTGGATGACGACCAGTCAATTCGCTTCGTGCTGGAAAAAGCGCTGTTGCGCGAGAACCTGCCCACCCGCAGTTTCACCAGCCCGCGCGAGGTGCTGCAAGCGCTCGACTCGGTGAGCGAGGCGGAAGGTCCACAAATTTTGGTCAGCGACATTCGCATGCCAGGTGGGTCAGGTCTGGATTTGCTCACCAAAGTCAAAGAGCGATTGCCGTCTTTGCCCGTCATCATCATGACGGCATTTTCTGATTTGGACAGCGCGGTATCTGCCTTTCAAGGCGGTGCGTTTGAATACTTGCCTAAGCCCTTTGATTTGCCCAAGGCGGTTGAACTGATTCGCCGCGCCTTGGACGAAAGCCAACGCGAGCAAGCCCAAACCGAAGCACAAGACGCCACACCTGAGATGCTGGGCCAAGCGCCTGCCATGCAAGACGTGTTTCGCGCCATCGGCCGCTTGAGTCAAAGCAATGTGACTGTGATGATCACTGGCGAGAGTGGATCGGGCAAAGAGCTGGTGGCGCGTGCTTTACACAAACATTCGCCACGTGGCGATGCAGGCAACAAAGGCCCATTTGTCGCGATCAACACGGCAGCAATCCCCAAAGATTTGCTTGAGAGTGAACTCTTTGGTCATGAGCGCGGTGCTTTCACGGGCGCCCAAACCACGCGCCGTGGGCGCTTTGAGCAGGCTGAAGGCGGCACACTGTTTCTCGATGAAATTGGCGACATGCCGTTCGATTTGCAGACCCGCTTGCTGCGTGTGTTGAGCGATGGCACTTACTACCGTGTCGGCGGTCACAACCCCATCAAAGCGGATGTTCGCGTGATTGCGGCGACGCACCAAGATTTAGAAAAACGTGTCAAAGACGGCGTGTTCCGTGAAGACTTGTTCCATCGTTTGAATGTGATTCGTTTGCGCTTGCCCGCTTTGCGTGAACGTCGTGAAGACATCCCTACGTTGACACGCCACTTTTTGCAGCAGAGTGCACAACAATTGGGCGTGGAATCTAAACGGATCTCGGATGGTGCACAAAACGTGCTCAACCAGTTTGCGTTTCCGGGCAACGTGCGTCAGCTCGAAAACATTTGTCATTGGCTGACCGTGATGGCACCTTCGCAAGTGATTGAGCCGAAAGATTTACCACCTGAAGTGACCCTCACAGGTGAAGCCCTCTCGGCGATGAGCCACACAGGCCAAGACACTTCTGGTTTTCATGCGGCGCCAGTCCCTGAGGCAGCTCATACATCTTCTTTGCCCAGCGTGGCCAGCGATAGCAGCATTGCGCCTGTGGTGCTCAACATGCCAGGTGCAGATTGGGAGCAGGGCTTAGAGGCGGAGGCCATGAGTTTACTGGTGGCTGGGCGCACTGATGTGTGGGATGTGTTGGTCAATCGTGTAGAAGCGAAGTTGATTCAGACGGCCTTGGCCAACACAAGAGGACGTCGCATTGAAGCTGCGCAAAAGCTGGGCATTGGTCGCAACACCATCACCCGCAAAATTCAAGAGTTGGGTTTGGACGATTGACCCATGCAAGCCCTTCTTGGCAGGGGCTGGATGGTCTGATTAATCCAGCGTCACAATGACTGGTGTGTGGTCGCTGGGCCGCTCGTTCTTGCGCGGTGCTTTGTCAATCACACAAGCTTGCACAGATGGTTTCAGTGCATCGCTCACCAAGATGTGGTCAATGCGCAGGCCACGGTTGCGACGGAATGCAAACTCGCGGTAGTCCCACCAGCTGTAGCTTTTTTCAGGCTGTTCAAACAGGCGAAAGGCATCGTGTGTGCCGAGGTCAATCAAGGCTTGGAAGTGGTCTCGCTCTTGCACCGTGCAGTGAATGGTGTCTTTCAAGCCCACAGGGTCCCACACATCACGGTCGTCTACGGTGATGTTGAAGTCACCCATCAACACCAGCTTGGGGTGGTGCTTGAGTTCTTCACGCAGCCAGTTTTGCAGGGCTTCAAGCCAGCGCATTTTGTAAACAAATTTGTCGCTGTCGGGGGCTTGTCCGTTGGGGAAATACGCACCGATCACACGCACGCCATCGACCGTTCCTGCAATCACGCGTGCCATGTCGTCTTCAAAGCTGGGGATGTTTTTGACGACATCGAAGGCTTGCGTGCGAGACAGCAGCGCGACGCCGTTGTAGGTTTTTTGGCCAAAGAATGCCACCTGATAACCTGCTGCTTCGATGGCTGCATGAGGAAACTTATCGTCCGTGCATTTGGTCTCTTGCAGTACCAAGGCATCAACTGGGTTGGTCGCTAACCAGTCCAGCACCTGCGGTAGACGGACGGTGAGTGAGTTGACGTTCCAGGTGGCGAGTTGCATAAGGGGCTTTACATGTGAAGCGCGGCCATGATGCCGACGCCAATACCTAAGGCACCAGTGCCAAACATCGCATACTCGACCCACACTTTGCGAGTGAGCAAGGCAATGGCGGCAAGGGCAATGGCCACTTGTAGCACCGTTGTGGCTTGTGCCCAGCGATGGTGCTGGTGCATTTGTGCTTCTGACATTTCGTCAAATTCTTTGGCTTGAGCTTCGAGTTTTTCTGCGCCCAGTTTGATCTCGCTTTTTTCTGTTTTGTAGCGCTCGATCTGGGATTTGTAATAGTCAGCTTTGCTGGCGGGGGCTAGTTCGAGCGCCAGCTCCATCAAGTTTTGCTTGCTGCTTTTGGCTTGGTAATAGTTCCATTGGTTGGATGCTTCCGTCTTCTTGATGGCCGCATCGTTTTTGTACAAACCCGCTGCGGCTTGTGTGGCACCCCCCATGTAACCAAAAATCGCACCGACCGTGGCGATGATGGCGGTGAACATGGCCACTTTATTGGTGAACCCATCACCGTGTCCTTGTGCCGCGTGCTCTAACTCGTGGTCATGTGGGCCATGAACGTGAAAACCGTGTCCTGACATAGGTGTGCTCCTCTCTAAATGGTGTGGGTTAGGGTGACAAAACTGTAGGTCAAACCATTTGCCGCAACCTGTGTGGTACGTGCGGTTTCTTGCCAGCTGCTGTCAAACGTTGGAGCGAAGGCGTCGCCTTCAAAGTCGGCATCAATCTCTGTGACAACGGCGCGAGACGCGAGCGCCATGGCTTGGGCATACACCTCGGCACCGCCAATCACCCATGCTTGTGCATCAGCAGGGCAGTGCTGCATGGCCGCTTCGATCGAGTGCGCGACGATGGCCCCTTCGGCTTGCCAATCGGTTTGGCGCGTCACCACTATGTTGGTACGACCGGGCAGGGGGCGAAATTTGGGTGGCAAGGATTCCCATGTTTTGCGCCCCATCACGACAGGCTGGCCCAGCGTGGTTTGCTTGAAATGCGCCAAGTCTTCAGGCAAGTGCCAAGGTAGGCGGTTGTCTTTGCCAATCACGCCATTGCGCGCACGCGCAAAAATCAAATTCAAGGCCATGGCTTAGACCGCGACTGGGGCTTTGATGGCACCGTGGCATTGGTAATCCAACACCTCGAAGTCTTCAAACTGGTAGTCGAAGATGGAGTCAGGTTTGCGTTTGATGTGCAGGGTGGGGTAAGCAAACGGTTCACGGCTGAGCTGCAGCGCGACTTGTTCGTGGTGGTTGCTGTAAATGTGGCAGTCGCCACCTGTCCAGATGAAGTCACCCACATCTAAATCGCATTGCTGTGCCACCATGTGGGTGAGCAGTGCATAGCTGGCGATGTTGAAGGGCACGCCTAAGAAAATATCTGCACTGCGTTGGTACAACTGACAGCTGAGTTTGGCTTTTTCGCCAGGATGCTGTGCAGGGGCCACGTAAAACTGGAAGAAAGCATGACAAGGCATGAGCGCCATCTTGTCGAGCTCAGCCACGTTCCATGCGCTCACGATGATGCGGCGGCTGTCTGGGTTGCTTTTGAGCGTGTCGATGACTTGTTGGATCTGGTCAATGTGGCCACCGTCTGGCGTGGGCCAACTGCGCCATTGCACGCCGTACACGGGGCCGAGGTCGCCGTCTTCGCGTGCCCACTCGTCCCAAATGGTGACGTTGCGTTCTTTGAGCCAGTTGTTATTGCTTGAACCCGTCAAAAACCAAAGCAGCTCTTGGATGATGGAGCGAAGGTGGACCTTCTTGGTGGTGACCAGTGGAAAGCCTTCGTTCAGATCAAAACGCATCTGATAGCCAAACACGCTTTTGGTGCCTGTGCCAGTGCGGTCAGTCTTGGCAACGCCATGCTGATCGACGTGTTGCATGAAGTCTTCGTATTGGCGGCGGATGGGGCGCATAAGGGTAATTCAGTAAAAAACTCTTGCAGAGTTTAAGCTCTGGCACAGCTATGCTAGTTAACATAAGAAAATGTTAAGCGTGAGTATTAAAGTTGTCTACGCCACCTGGCGTATTGACGACTAATGCTTGCACTGCGACAGTATGATTTTATTTTTATTTAAGTTGTGACAAAGCTGTCAAATATGACATCCAACGATGCCTCTGAAACCAAGCGCAACGTCTATGACGCTTGTGATCCGCAATACCTGCGCCAGCTGCGTGAGGCGGCAGGCATAGATCATGTGCTATTGGCGCGGACTGCATGCTTATCCGTGGCACAAGTTCGTCAACTTGAATCAGATGACAGTGACAACTTGTTTTATTCAGATGCCATCAAGCGCCAAGCGTATAAGCGCTTGCTGATGATTTTGGGGGCCGAGCCACCCACGGTGGAAGTACCTCAAGAACTGCGTGATGCGAGCAAAGTTGCTGAGGCGCATCTCAACACCTTAGATCAAATTGTGGCGATGAGCCATCAGCCAGCCATCAATCGCACAACCTCCGATGTGTTGGCAAGTGGCTTGGAAAAATTGAAGGAGCATCAACAAGTCATGGCTGCTTTGCTGTTGCTGGTTGGTGCGATCGCCTTGTTTGTTTGGCATGGTCTGCAAAGCGGGGCCGTGCTTTCGACCGTTGCTTCTAATGCCTCATCCACTGCATCATCTGCGATTGTTGCTGCAGTTGCGGTGGAAGCCTCCTCTGTGCCCGCAATAACCTCATCCGCCGCGACCCCAGCAGCATCCTTGCCTGTTGTTTCCCCAGCCAGTCCAGCATCTGCACTGGTTGTTGCAAGTTCTGCTGCCTCTGCCCCAGCACTTGCTGTTGCTATGCCTGCCTCAGCTGCAGCTTCTGCAGCAGCTTTGAGTCATGTGAGTGCGCCGAAGATGGGTGCTTGTGCATACGCCAATGATGTGATGCCTGAAGTTACTTCATTGTTTGCGAAAAAAGAAGGCAACTATGTCTATTTCGTCAGCAGCGCCAACATCGAGATTTGCGTTGTCGACGGCAATAAACAAACAACCTTGTTGCAGCTCAAGGCTGGTGAGAATCGGAGTGTGTATGGTGTGTCGCCTTGGCAGTTGTCAGGGGCTGGCATGCAAAAGGCTCAAATTTATTTCCAGGGCGGCCGTATTTCGTTGCCAGATGCAAACACCACACGATTCAAGCTGGTCGAAGTCCCCGTCGCTCGTTAGCGCCTATGTTTAAGAAGATGAAGTTTGGGCAACCCGACCAAGGTGCCGCCACTGAGAAAACCATCATTGGTCAATCGGCCGTGGTGGTGGGCAATATCGTGTCCCAAGACGTGGTCCAGCTCAAGGGGCATGTGGTGGGCAATATTGATGTCAATGGCAGCCCCAATGCGCAACTGTCGGTGTTGTCACAAGCGCATGTGGAGGGCGACATCAATGCCCAACAAGCCGTTGTCAATGGCGTGGTGACGGGCAACATCGAATCAACGGGGCGTGTTGAGTTGCACTCTGGTGCTGATATCAAAGGCAATATTTCTTATGCCACCATGGCGATTGAGCATGGCGCCAAGCTGTACGGGATGATGAGCAGTCACGATGACAAGGCGCACTGATCAATTCCAAACCCTCGGTCATGTCATAGTAATTGATGATGACGCCTCGGTACGACGCAGTCTGAGCACCATGCTTGAGCGTGCGGGCTATGAGGTTAGCCTTTATGACTGTGCCGATGCTTTTTTAGCCAACCCGAAAGTGCCTAGGCCTTCGGTCATTCTTTTAGACATGCGCATGCCAGGAACCACGGGCGTGACGCTGCAGTCGCAATTGAAAACATTGGCGCAAAACGTGCCAGTCATTTTTGTCAGTGGTGACAGTCGTCCTGAAGAAATCATTGCTGCCATGAAGCAAGGTGCTGTCGATTTCTTGCTCAAGCCGTTCACAGCACAAGCCATGATGGATGTGATTGAGAGTGCCATGCGCATCTCTGAGATTGCGATCGTAGAAGCGGATAAAAATATGCAGGTGTCAGAACGGCTCCAACGATTGACACCACGCGAAATGGAAGTGTGTCATTGGATGGTGCGCGGTTATTCCAATCAGCAAATAGCCGCTATCGACGGTGGCGCGTCTGCCACGATCAAGCTGCATCGCGCACGTGTGATGGACAAGATGGATGCCAGCACGCTTCCCGAATTGATTGACATGCTTGTCGATGTGGATATTCCAGTGCCGCATCGTCAAGCGAGTTAAGTGTTTAGAACTTCAGCTTGTGGGTTTGCTTTGGCGTACTTCAAGCGTAAGCGTACATGCAAGGCGCAACTGGCAAATAGCACCATACACAACACAATTTCGATCAATGCAAAGTAATTGCTGGGGGGGGCATCACCCCACGCGCGTACCACCCCCTCGATGAAATACAGCCAAATCAATAAGCTAAGCCAACGGTAGGTGTACATCCGGTTTTTCAACAAACCAGTGAGTGGGAAGCACAGGGGCAATACTTTCAGTGCCAATAGTGTGCCACCAGGGCGCAAAGGGGCAAGCCAAAGCTCCCAAATCAAACCCAACACAATCAGCCCCATCAAGCTGCTAACAGCGAGAAACCGAGTGAGCGTCACATGACGCAAAGAATTTTCTTGAGGTGCGAGGGTGGAGTTATGCATAGAAAGTGGGATGATTCAGCCCATGATTGTCACGCATCTTCAGAATTTTTTTGAGCGACTCGCCCGATTCCCTTGGCGCAACACGGCGCGCACATTGCGCCAACGTTTTCGTGATGACCGATTGGGGCAAACGGCTGGCAGCCTGACTTTTACTACCACCATTGCGCTGGTGCCGATGGTCACAGTGGCGCTGGCTGTGCTGACGGTGTTTCCTATGTTCGCTGATTTCCAAATTGTGTTGCAAAAGCGCTTGATTGAAAGTTTGGTGCCTGAAAACATTTCCCGCCAAGTGTTGGGCTATCTGACCTTGTTTGCCAACAAGGCCAGTCGATTGGGTGCCGCGGGCGTAGCTGCGTTGTTGCTCACTGCGTTGACCTTGGTTTTCACGATTGATCGCACACTCAACGCCATTTGGCGTGTGCGCAAACGTCGCCCACTTGCGCACAGCATGCTGCTTTATTGGACGGCCATTACGCTAGGGCCGCTTTTGATGGGCGCAAGCTTGGTGATGATGTCCCAGTTTGTCGCTGCGTCACGCGGCGCAGTGCCTGACTTGGTTGGTAATTTGCGCTGGGTATTCAGTGTGTTGGAGTTCTTGCTTTTGTCATGGGCGGTGAGTGCGCTTTATCGCTTTGTGCCCTATACCCAAGTGCGCTGGAGCCATGCCATGGTCGGAGGCGTGTGGGTGGCGGCAGCCACTGAAATAGCACGCAAGCTGTTGGCGTATTACTTTGGCCAGATGCCCACATATTCGGTGGTGTACGGTGCATTTGCGACGGTACCGATTTTGTTGGTGTGGATATATTTGGCTTGGTCGATTGTGCTCATTGGTGCTGTTTTGGTCGCAAATTTACCGAGCTTGTTGGCCGGTATTTCGCGTGATGGTCGCAGTGTAGGTTGGCGTTTTCAGTTGGCACTGGAGGTGTTACAGCGCTTGCAAGCTGCCCGCGCTACCGATGCGCACGGGGCGAGCTTGAGTACTTTGTGTGAAGACTTGGCGCTCGATCCCTTGCAGCTAGAGGACGTGCTGGCGACATTGGTCGACCTTGATTGGATCGCGCGTTTGAGTGAGTCTGTAGATGCGCGTCAAACCCATGTGCAAGAGGCGCGCTACGTGATGCTGGCAGATCCACACCGAACCCCATTGGCCCCCTTGATGGAGCGTTTGCTGTTGGTGCGTAGCCCTGAGGCTGAAGGCTTATGGATGAAGTGGCAAGATCTGCGCTTGCGTGATGTGCTCTAAGCCTTGATACCGAAAAAAGCTTTGAGAGCACCCAAGGTCTCTTCAGGCGATTCACTCATTTGATGATGACCCATCGCAACCTTTGCCACTGTGAAGGTTTTGCCATGGGCCTTGGCTTGGTCTATCAGGCCCTTCGCTGCACGTGGTGGTGTCATTTGGTCGTTCTCGCCCAATACAAACAGCACAGGGCAGGTGACAGCGGCCATGGCTTCTAAGCCATTGGCATAGCTGTCGCAAGCCACAAAGCCGCGATGAAAAATATTCACCTTTGGATTGCTGGCCAGCACACGGCGGCCTAGCGCCATGGACGCGCCGTACACCCAGGTGCCGGGCCCGAGCGCCGAGGGCGGCGCGGCCAGTGTGGCACGTGAAAACACATTCACCATTTGCAAGGCTGTCATGGGTTCGTTGAGCGAGGCTTCAATCAATGCAGGTGACACCTTCATGGGGAAAGCTGTGCCCACCAATGCCACATGCGTGATGCGGTCTTTCAGTCGAGCGGCAGTTTCCAGTGCAATCAAAGAGCCCCAGCTGTGTCCCACCAAACCAGCCTGCTTCACACCTGCAGCATCCAACAATGCTTCAATGAATTGCGCTGCTTCTTCGACGCTGGCCGGTGCATCGCCACCACTGCGACCGTGGCCGGGTAAGTCAACCGCCAACACATTGAACCCATGGTGGGCAAGGTAGCGCGTTTGCAAAATCCATACGCTGTGGTCATTGAGTACGCCGTGAATGAACACAAGGGTTGGCTTGGCTGCGTCAAACGGTTTGCCGCCTGTGTAGGCATAGGCTTCGTAGTCGTGACCTACCGCAGTTTTTAAAGTGAACTTCATCACGCACCTGCCTTTTCTGCCGCTTTGAGGGCACGCTTCAAATCGTCAATCAAATCGGCTGGGTCTTCTAGTCCGATAGACAAACGAATGGTGCCAGGACCAATGCCTGCACTGCTCAGTGCCTCGTCGCTCATGCGGAAATGGGTGGTGCTGGCGGGGTGAATCACCAAGCTGCGGCAGTCCCCCACGTTGGCTAAGTGACTGAAAATTTTCAGGGATTCGATGAAAGCTTTGCCTTGCTTGCGCGAGCCTTGGATGTCAAAGCTGAACACCGAGCCAGCGCCGCGTGCGCCAAAGCGCAACAGTTTTTCAGCCAACACGTGGCTGGGGTGGCTTTCGACGAGTGGGTGTCCCACGCGGCTAACAAGTGGATGGTTGGATAAAAACGCCACCACTTGCTGAGTGTTGGTCATGTGGCGGTCCATGCGCAGCGAGAGGGTTTCGATGCCTTGCAAAATCAGCCAAGCACTGTGTGGGCTTAGGCAAGCACCGAAGTCGCGCAAGCCTTCGCGGCGCGCGCGTAGCAAGAACGCACCGATGGTGCTTTCCTCGCTGAACACCATGTTGTGAAAGCCTTCATAGCTTTGCGTCAGCTCAGGGAACTTGCCGCTCTTCTCCCAATCAAAGCTGCCGCCATCCACCACGATGCCGCCAATCACAGTGCCATGGCCACTGAGAAATTTGGTGGCTGAGTGGTACACCAAATCAGCACCCAGTTCGAAGGGTTTGATCAAGTAGGGCGTGGTGAGTGTGCTGTCCACCAGCAAGGGCACGCCCGCTTCGTGGGCGATGGCAGAGATAGCGGGGATGTCGAGCACATCCAGGCCGGGGTTGCCCACCGTTTCGCCGAAAAACAATTTGGTGTTGGGCCGCACGGCGGCACGCCATGCATCGATGTCATTGGGTTTCACGAACGTGGTCTCTATCCCAAAACGGCTGAGTGTGTAGTGCAGCAAGTTGTGAGAGCCACCATACAAAGCCGTGCTGGCCACGATGTGTGAGCCTGCTCCCATGAGGGTGGCAATCGTCAAGTGCAAAGCTGCTTGCCCGCTGGCGGTGGTGATGGCCCCGATACCGCCTTCTAGGGCGGCCACGCGTTGTTCTAACACCGCGTTGGTGGGGTTGCTGATGCGGCTGTACACATGGCCCGCACGCTCAAGGTTAAACAGCGAGGCCGCATGGTCGCTGGACTCAAACACAAACGACGTGGTGAGATGAATAGGCACAGCACGTGCGCCTGTGGCAGGGTCTGGTGCGGCTCCTGCGTGCAGGGCAAGCGTGTCGAAACTGGGGTCGTTGTAGCCAGGCATGGTTTCCTCGGGGTGTTTTGTCAGGTTTTCAGTCGTCATTGTGGGCTATATTGCAGACCTCAGCGGAGGAGAAAAACCATGAAAGTCAGCGATATCCTGCGTCTCAAAGGCCAAACCGGTGGCACTTTGTTCACCATTCATCCTGCGGATCATCTTGTCAGCGCCGTCAAAATCATGGCCGAAAAAGACATGGGCTCACTCTTGGTCATGGAGGCGGGCGACTTGGTTGGCTTGTTGACATTCCGAGAAGTGATTCAAGCCCTGAGTAGCAACGGTGGCAACCTAGGTGATTTGACCGTGCGCCATGCCATGCAAACACAGCCCCTGACATGCACCACAGACACTGATATTGATGAAGTGCGTCGCATGATGTTGGGCAGTCACGCGCGCTACATGCCTATCTTGGACAACCGTGTCTTGCAAGGTGTGATCAGCTTTTACGACGTGGCCAAGTCGGTGGTGGATAGCCAAAACTTTGAAAACAAGATGCTCAAGGCCTACATCAAGGACTGGCCCAGCGGCACACCTGACCCTGATGACAAGTAACTAGGGGCGGCCTCGTGGTGGTGGGATAATCTCACCCCATGAGCGGCAATACCTTCGGAACCCTTTTTACCGTCACCAACTTTGGTGAATCCCACGGCCCAGCCATTGGCTGCGTGATTGACGGCTGCCCTCCGGGCATGTCGCTGTGCGAGGCAGACATCCAGCATGATTTGGACCGTCGTCGCCCTGGCACCAGCCGCCATGTGACCCAACGCAACGAACCCGACCAAGTGCAAATCTTGTCAGGTGTGTACGAAGGTAAAACCACAGGCACCCCCATTGCGTTGCTCATTCAAAACACCGACCAACGCAGCAAAGACTACGGCAACATTTTGCAAACCTTCCGCCCTGGTCATGCGGACTACACCTATTTCCAAAAGTTTGGCATTCGCGACCCACGCGGCGGTGGTCGTTCTTCTGCACGTTTGACAGCGCCCACTGTGGCAGCAGGTGCGGTGGCCAAGAAGTGGCTCAAAGAAAAATACGGCACCACGTTCTATGGCTGCATGACGCAGTTGGGTGAAATGACCATCCCGTTCGAGAGCTGGGCGCATGTAGGCCACAACCCGTTTTATGCTCCCTGCGCTGATGTGCAAGCTTTTGAAGATTACATGGACAGCCTGCGCAAAGCGGGTGACTCGTGCGGCGCACGCATTCGTGTGGTGGCCAGTGGCATGCCTGTGGGCTTGGGTCAGCCGATTTATGACCGCTTAGATGCCGACATCGCTTACGCCATGATGGGCCTCAATGCCGTCAAAGGCGTAGAGATCGGCGCAGGCTTTGCTAGTGTGGCGCAACGTGGCACCACGCATGGCGACTCTCTCACCCCGCAAGGTTTCGCGACCAACAACTCAGGTGGCGTGTTGGGCGGTATCAGCACTGGCCAAGACTTAGAAGTGAGCATTGCCATCAAGCCCACCAGCTCAATCCTGAGCCCCCGTGATTCGATAGACCAAAACAGCCAACCCACCGAAGTGGTGACCAAGGGCCGTCACGACCCGTGCGTGGGCATTCGTGCCACACCGATTGCCGAAGCCCTGTTGGCCTTGGTCGTGATGGACCATGCCTTGTTGCACCGCGCCCAATGTGGTGATGTGCAGGTGGGCATGCCTGCCATTCCGGGCCACATTGTTTGATGGCTTGGCACGTAGGTTTGCTTTGACATCTCCCACTCCAGAAGCGCGTTCGAGTAACGCGCTTTCTCGTTTTCAGCTCTTTCCCTTTGCGGCCTTGTCCGCCAGCTACTTTGCGCACATCGGGTTCTTCAACCCGTACTTGCCGCTGTGGCTCAAGGACTTGGGTTTTTCCATCACCATCATCGGCTTGCTCAACGCTGTGCAAGCGGCTACGCGTGTGTTAGCCCCTTATGGCTGGGGTTGGCTTAGCGACCACACGGGCGAACGCGTCAAACTGTTGCGCTTTTGTGCTGGGGCTGCGTTGCTTTGTTCGGCAGGTTTGTTGGTCGAAGGTGGTGTGGTGTGGATGGCGGTGGTGTTGCTGCTGATGTTCATTCACACCAGCGCCATGATGCCCATGAGTGAAGCCGCTTTGGCACATTTGGTCAGCACCGACCAAGGCTTTGACTCACGCCGCTATGGCCGTGTGCGCTTGTGGGGGTCGTTGGGGTTTTTGGTCACGGTGTTTGTGGCCGGTGCATGGTTTGAAGTGCAGGGCATGGACAGCTTTCCTATGTGGGCGGTGGGCTCATTGCTGGCGCTGAACGTCAGCGTGTGGTGGCTACCCAACCGCAAAGAGGCAGTGCATCACGACGAAGTACGTCTGTCGGTCATGCCCGTGTTGCGCCAACGCAAGGTGCAATGGTTTTTTGCGACGGTGTTTTTCCATGTGCTGTCGCACATTGGCATTTATGTGTTTTTCTCGCTCTATCTCGATGAGTTGGGTTACAGCAAAACCATGATCGGTGTGTTGTGGGCTGTCTCAGTCGCTGCAGAGATTGTGTGGTTCTTCACGCAAAGCCGTTGGTTACCCAAGTTCAGTTTATCGATGTGGATGTTCATCTGTTCCGCCGCCATGGTGCTGCGCATGGTGCTCACCACATGGTCGGCTGAGTGGTTGTGGGCCTTGCTCTTTGCGCAGGTGTTGCATGCATTGACCTTTGCCACGCAACACACGGCCTGCATTGCTTTGTTGTCGCATCACTTTCCTGGGCGTCTTCGGGGGCGTGGTCAAGCTTTGTATGCATCAGTTGGCTATGGCGTGCCTGGCGTGTTGGGTGCTTTAGGGGGCGGTGCCTTGAGTGACGCCTTGGGACTCTCGTCAGTCTATGCCGTATCGATTGTGACCGCCATGTTGGCGTGCGTGTGTGCGTGGCAATGCATGCGACAACATGCCAAGCACTGAAGCGACTATTTGCGGGTTAAGCGCGCAAAGATGGCATGTGTTTGATGCGTGACCCAGTGGTGGATAGGAACCTCTGCTTTCTCATGTAAAAACAGCCCCATTCCCACACAGCACAGCCACGCAAAACCTGTCAGTGCAAAAGCCATGTAAGGGTCATAAAAATGACTCTTGGTCCACATGGCGCTGAACAACACAATGGCACCAAAGTGCGTCAAGAATAAAACATACGCACTGTTGGACAATCGATGCACCATGCGTTTTATCGGTGTCCAACGCACGGTGCCTTTGGGTTTCATGACCAACCACACCGCGGTGAGCAGCGCCAGTGACAGTCGGGTGCGGTATTCAACCCACAAAGCACCCACTGCCAAAACTGCCGTGAGCCAAAACACCCTGGCTTCAAATGCTGATCGCTTAGCCCAAGCGGCCAGAACGCCTAAGCCATAAGCTGCAAAAAAGTAAATTGCCCATATGTCAAGTTCATCTATGCGGTTGAAATGCCACATCGAAACCACACACAGCACAGCCACCACGATGGATAAACGCTGATGGGTTTGGCTCTGCAAAGCGTAGCAAAGCAGAATCAAGAGCACATAAAGCTGGAAATCGATGGCCACATACCATGCGCCACTGGAAAGTGCTTCAAACCCCAGGATGTCATGCAATAAAGTGCCGTGCGCCAGCAGCTGCCATCGTGTGGGCGCGCTAGGTAGCCAACTTGCATCAATGGTGTCACGCGATACAGCCACAGCCGCGCTGATGAGCAGCAAGGCAAAGATGTAAAACGGCACCAAGCGCAGATAGCGTTTGACCATGCTTTTGAGCGGCTGTTGAACTGGCTTGTTCATCACCGATTGCGCCGCCAAATAGCCGCCCACCACCAAAAACACTTGCACGGCCAAGCGTGCGTAGCGATAGAGCCACTCCATGAGTTGTGGCCACATCAGCGTCATGGTGTCGGCCATTGGGCCGTAGGCTGAGAAGTGGTGCCACACAATGAATTGCGCGGCCACGACTTTCAGCACATCAACGGTGAAGGAGCGCTCTAACAAGAAAATTTTTCCTGTGGTGCTTTAGTCGTTGGGTTTGAACACCAGCAACAGTGGTGAGTGCACACGCCCATCGGTGTCACGCGGCAAGATCTCGGTCTTGTCGATGGCTTTGAGCACCGCGTTGTCCCATGCAGCATTGCCACTGGACTTGACCAGTTTCTTACCAACAATGGTGCCATCTGGGGCGCAACGCACTTCCACCTCTGCTGCTGGATTGCCAGACACAGAGCTGGGGTCAAACGTGATGTTGGGCTTCACGCGTGCACGGATGCGGCCGCCATAGCTGTCAGACGGGCCAGATGATTTCATGGCTGTGCCGGTGGCGTTTTCGCTGCCACTGGCACCTGCAAGGCCAGCGATGCGTTTCATGTTTTCTTTGCGAATGGCTTCAAGCTTCTTGGCTTCCTCTGCAGCGGCTTTGCTGTCTTTTTGTTCGGTTTGTTTCTTCGCTTCTTTTTCTTTGCGTTCTTTTTCAGCGCGCTCTTTCTCTTTACGCTCTTTTTCCTTGCGCTCTTCTTCTTTCTTCGCTTCTAGTTTGCGCTTATCTTCTTCAAGCTTGGCCTTGGCTTTTTTCTCGGCCTCTTTTTTCACTTCTTCTTTGCGGCGCTCCTCAGCCTTCAAAGCTTCTTGAATTTTTTTCTCTTCTTCCAGCTTGCGTTTCTTAGCCAGTGCAATGTCTGCATCGCGGTTGGGGGCAGGTGGCTCGGGGGCTTTCACCACGGGCTTCGGTGCGGGCTCTGGTTTGGGGGCTGGAGGAGGAGGTGGTGCTTCGACCTCGACCAACTTGGGGGCAGCGGCCATGGGCACAGCAGACCACAACTCAGCTTCCACAGACAAGCTGTTGTCTTGCTTCCATTGAATGCCCGCCGTCAATGCCACGATGAGCAAAGAGTGCACCACCAAAGACGCACCCACCGAGCGCGCCGTGCCTCGGGGCGGCGGTGGTGCAAACTCAAGGTGCTTAGGCGATGCGCTCATGCTTCAAAACATCAATCGACCAATTGAACGGCCAAGCCCACACGTTGCACACCTGCGCGTTGCAGGGTGTCCATGGCTTTGACCACAGTTTCGTATTTGATGGTGCGGTCTGCGGTGATCACCACGGGGCCTTGCGAGCTTTCGCCTTGCAGCTCTTGCACATCACGTGCCAAACCTTTGAGGGTGGAGCTGACGGACTTGTTCACCGTGCCCGTGCTTTTGACGGTGATGCGTTCTTCTTTGCTGATCTCCACGTGAATCACTTGGTCAGGCACGGTGGCGGCTTTGCCCACGCTGGGCAAATCAATCACGGTGGGGGAGATGAGCGGTGCGGTCACCATGAAGATGATGAGCAAAACCAGCATCACGTCGATGAACGGCACCATGTTGATGTCGTTCATGGCGCGGCGGCCGCGTCCTGAGCGAGGGGCGATAGAAGCCATGCTGCGTCTTTCGGTTTAGTGGGCCATGCCGCTCGCGCTGACATTGCGCTGCAAGATGTTGCTGAATTCTTCGATGAAGGTTTCGAGCTTGATCGACACGCGGTCAATGTCGCGTGAGAAGCGGTTGTAGGCCAACACCGCAGGAATCGCGGCAAACAAACCAATGGCCGTGGCCACCAGCGCTTCGGCAATGCCGGGGGCCACTTTGGCCAAGGTCACTTGCTGCATGCCCGCCAAGCCTGTGAAGGCGTGCATGATGCCCCACACCGTGCCAAAGAGGCCTACATAAGGTGACACAGAACCGACGGAAGCCAGCAGCGACAAGTTGGATTCAATCGCATCCATCTCACGTTGGTAGCTCGCGCGCATGGCGCGGCGTGCACCGTCCATCAAGGCGCTGCTGTCGTTGATGCGGCGTTCGCGCAGTTTTTGGTACTCACGCATGCCGCTGGCGAAAATGCGTTCCATCGGACCAGAGGTTTTGGCGTTTTGGGCCGCTGCGGCGAACAGCTCGTTCAAGCTGGTGCCCGACCAAAAATCGCGTTCGAACTCGTCATTGAGTTCGTTCACACGTTTGATCGAACCAATCTTGCGAAAAATCGCGGCCCAGCTGGTGATCGAGACGCCCATCAGCATCAGCACCACAACTTGGACAACCCAACTGGCGTTGAGCAATAAATGAACGATGGAAAAGTCTTGTGTCATGTCAGGCGTTCCAATACAGAAGAGGGGATTCTCGCAGGCTTCATGGCGGCAGCATCGACCCAACCGATACGGATGGTGCCTTCGCAAAGCAAAGTGTCACCCAGCCACGCTTGTTGGGCGATGACGAGGCTGGC
>JACCDW010291792.1_pt1 | contig 16613 bp, 11 predicted proteins | sample 7449781 | NCBI WGS metagenome assembly JACCDW01 (sample SAMN15323449, study PRJNA562643) | freshwater metagenome | isolation source: river surface water | place: USA:Blue River Watershed | collected 2017-08-18
ATCAAATAGAAACAGGTATGCATTACGGATTTTCGCAAATCCGGATTGGAAATATTACGGAAAATCGCAATGACTCAACAATTCAAAATTTTGCCCAAATACCACTTAAGTTCGAAAAAGTGTATGTCCACCACACTTTTAAGGACTTAAAAATGTAAAATTCCACACTTTTGGCGAGTTAAGTGGGTTTTTGTTAAAAACCCATTACTCCTAAAATTACGAGATAGGCCCAAAACAGGACGAATATGCCAATAAAGAGACAAAGGTTCGCCCAAGCAGTCGAAGCTGTCGTCCTTTTGATAATTCGACCATCGTTGGGAGCAACTTTTCTCGCTTGCTTACCGAGTATCACTTGTTCGACAGCAAAACTGTTTTAATTTTGAAAAATGGCTAAAGTGAAGAAACAACAAAGTCTAACAACTTTGGAGCAATTCAAAGAAAGGCACTTTGGAAAACGGGGATCTAAAGAAAGAGACAATCTTGAATTGGGCTACGAGGCCTTTAAAATTGCCAAATTAGTTTCACTGAATGCAAAACGGTAGGTTGATTTGAATTGCTTTGCGAAGCAAACTATTTTGGACACAATCAAACACCGACAAACTCACAGATTTACGGGTAAAATTCAAATAACCGGTTAATTATCAATATTTCTAACAAACCATTGTTTCACATTCAGGAAACTTTATGAACTTTGAATTCATTAATTAACGCCAATATTGGAAAAAATCGGTTTCATAGAGATAAAAGTGACTGGGACGAAGGGAAATCTGGAGCTTTCACCCGACAATTACGATATCCGGGAAATTATTTCCATTCTTGAAACTGCTGAAAACCTATTATTCCCTGGCGATAAGAAAGATAGACCAACGATTAGCTACGGGATTGAGAAAGGCTCCATAAAACATATTTTCAAAACCTCGATTCAATACATTATCGGATTTAACGTGATCATTGGCCAAGTATCAGAAGTTCAAAATATCGATTTCCTTGATTTAGGAACTGCAAGAGCATTTGAGAATATTCAAGACATTGCGACTAAACGTAATTACGTATTTAACATTACAACTTCACTTGACAACACCCATGAAGTTAGAATTGATAAATCAACCCATTTTTACAGAACAGAAGCAAATGTTATTGAATTGGTTGACTACCAGCCAAAGTATGATGAAAACTATTTAAAAGGGCTCAGAGACAAAGCCAAACAATCTTGGCTTGGTAATATTAATCCAGATGATTGGTTAAAAGAAATTAGAGGAGGATATGACGCATAGGGCAATACTACTTCATCGGAATTTACCCTAAATTGGATACAAACCCGCTATTCCCTTGAATTTTTAGGAACATGGGAGCAAATTAATTACCCCAATTTCAAAGTGGTGAAATTCGACCACTTTAAAACCCAAGTAGGTTTACCCAATTACGGCTTGACTGCCATTAACATATTAAACACTAAAAAATTACGCGAAATTGTAAATATCAAATTCATCCCCCATCCTCCAAATTTCTTTGCGATTCAATATATTTGTTGGGTATGTCAAAGACGGATAAATCATCAACAAACACCATAAGTTTAATTAGTGCCTTTGTTAATCCAATATTCAGAAAATCTCTATGAACAAAATAATCTTAATTGCTTGCCTGTTTCTTTTTGGATGTGTAACTCCTCACGTTTATCAAATTGTTGATGTATCTATTAGCAATCCAGCAAAACTTGGCTCACTTCAGGATAGTATTTACTTGGAATCTAACTTTTGGGCTAACGGTGCAGATTTGACATTGAAAGTAGTAAACAAATCTTCTCAAACTTGGACTATTGATCTGGAAAAGTCCTTTTTCATTTATAATGATTGTTCATTCCCAATTTATCAGCCAAAATCTGTATTAGAATCAAGAACCATTACTTCTACAGGAGGTTCTGCTAAATCGAATACCATATATCAATCTAACACATCAATATCTTCCCAAGAATCAAGTACAAGATCAAATACGAGTTCGGCTGTTTCAATATCAGCAACTTCTATTCAAAACACGAAACAAACTGAATATTTGCCTTATAGTTTTTTCCCAATTGCACCTTTAACATATAGAGACTTTCAGCTAACATACAATTTAACATCTAAGCCATACACACACTGCGATTTAATTTTAAAACCATATACTGATTCCTCAAGCAGGGTGTTTTTTTCAAACGAAAACTCTCCCTCTAGTTTTTACTACTATTTAAGCTTAAAGAATAACAGTGGCGAAGTCGTTGAATTGACAAGCAACAAATATTTCATTTCTTCACTTATAATCATAACAGAAGATTTTTTCAGTAAGAGAATAAAAAAAATACGTTGCGGCAAACAAGTCTTAAATCAAGACGGTACGATGGCCTTCGAATTGCAATACCCTTATGAAACTCCGCTGCGTTTTTACATTTTCAAGTAAAAATTCAGAATGAAATTCTAATTCTTTACTGTTCCTATAAGCTTAATCAAACTTCGCCAAACATTTGACTTGTATGGCGTTGCAGGTAATTAACCACCCCATCATTCAAGTCTCGACGGAGGCGCTCTTTTCCGGTAATGCCAATTTTTTGATATGCGGCAGTTTCAATTTTATCAGACAGAATGATTGATCCATTGCCCTCAAATGAAATCAAATGTCGATCAAACAGTGCATCATAATTGGGCGACAGCAACAGTCCATTATCAACGTCTAATCGCTCATCATCGGAGGCGTCTTTCCAAGGCACGATATGCGAGGCAATTAACACTTCCAATTTATCAAACCCAGTAACTGCGCATTGGTATTCCCAACGGTGAATTATTCGTTTTCGATATGCTCCCTGCCCCACGCGTGATGTCACCAAGCCCGATCGCTCTGTAACATTCGGCAGTTTGATGGCATAATTAAATTCTTGTGGGATATCAGAAGCCAACCGAAGTTTATCGGCTTCAACAGGCAAATACACCCCTGCCCGTTTGAAGAAAAACTTTATCCCTTGTCGACGATTCCCAAGACGATCTGGGGTTTCAAAATATCCAACATCAAAAAATTCCAGCTCTGAAATATACTCAACCATCCCACCGCCCAAAGCTGCAAATAAAAATACCCGTTTGCCTTGACTCAAGTGTTCACGCAAGGCCAGATTACCGCGGGTAAATTCCATATCGCCTTGCTGCCCCTCCCCCGTGTAGGTAAATACATTTGGGTTGTCCCAACCATCCTCGTAACCGTGCTGATGACCGGTAGAACCCGTAAAAATGAAGATGTAGGGAAAATTGCTACTAGGACAGATGCCACTCTGCCAGTTGCCGCCATACTGCGCGTGGATATCCCTCCGTCTGTTGTATTTGTGACCTGGGATGAATGGCGATGAGAGCATGGAATTTTGAAAATGTTATAAAATTGTATGGTCTAATTGGACCAAGTGTTGCTGACAAGTTGTAAAATACCGTAACCAAATGCTTTGAAAACAACGAAAATCGAAACTACATTTTGACTTCCCATTAGCATGATTTCAAATATATCATTGAGAAGTAATATTTTGATCAAAAAAGAATTTAAAAAGGAGTGATTTCCTGATCACAGCGACTGTAAAGTTACCCACACGAAAGACTCAGAAATAAAAAAATCAACTATTTTTGATACAACACAGTCCATAATATTACAATGCCTATTAAATTCCTTTTCATTATTAAATATACAACATTACGATTCGAATATCTTAAACGACCAATACAACATCAATAAGCATTGCAATCATGGAAAAGGAAACTATAATAAAACTAAATAAATCATTTGAAGAATCAGCATACGAGGAAGAAGGTGTTGAATATTGGCTCGCGAGGGAACTGCAGGAGCTGCTCGGCTACTCAGACTGGCGAAATTTCCTAAATGCTGTTGACAAAGCCAAGGAAAGTTGCAAAACCACTGGGGAAGCGGTTTTAGACCATTTCGTTGACGTCACCAAAATGGTCAAAATCGGATCTGGAGCTGAGCGGAAACAGGATGATATTATGCTTACTCGCTATGCTTGCTATCTGATTGCACAGAACGGGGATCCAAAGAAAGAACAAATAGCCTTTGCACAAAGTTATTTTGCAATTCAAACTAGAAAGCAAGAACTACTAGAAGATAGGATTCGCTTGAATGAGCGTTTGCAGGCTCGTGAAAAATTGGCGGCTACTGAAACTGAACTTTCTAAAAATATTTATGAAAGAGGTGTAGATAATAAAGGTTTTGCAAACATCCGTAGCAAAGGAGACTGGGCATTGTTTGGCGGATTGACCACAAGCACCATGAAGAAGAAATTAGGTATTCCAGAAAACAGACCTTTGGCAGATTTCCTACCCACTATTACCATTACAGCGAAACAGTTGGCAACTGAAATAACTAACTTCAACGTAAAGCAACATGATCTGAAAGGTGAATCAAGAATTACTGATGAGCATGTGAAGAACAACAAAGATGTTCGAGGACTTCTTGATAAAAGTGGAATAAAACCGGAACAGCTTCCCGCTGAAGAAGATATTAAGAAACTTGAGCGCAGAGTAAAATCTGCTGATAAAGGAATTGAAAAGAAAAAACTTAAAGGAAAGAAATAGTAATTATGGCCAAGACAACTAAAGAAGTAAAGGAAAAAGCGATTGAAGTAACCCTTTGGGAAGCTGCAAATAAATTGAGAGGCAGTGTTGAGCCAGCTGAATACAAACACGTGGTATTAGGACTGATATTCTTAAAGTTTGCCAGTGACAAGTTTGAAGAACAGCGTGCGAAACTGATAGCAGAAGGAAAAGAGAAGTATATAGAAATGGCAGAGTTCTACAATATGAGTAATGTGTTTTTCTTGGAAGAAAATAGTCGTTGGAGCTTTCTGATAAGAAGAGCTAAGCAAAACGACATTGCGTTGATAATTGATACAGCATTGCACACCATTGAAAAAAACAACAAAGCATTAAAAGGTGCATTGCCCGACAATTATTTTTCTCGTTTGGGATTAGATGTAACCAAACTGGCATCCTTGCTCGATACCATTAACGACATTGATACCACCAAAGATCCTAAGCAGGATGTGGTAGGTAAAGTCTATGAATACTTCCTTTCAAAATTCGCATTAGCTGAAGGAAAAGGCAAAGGAGAATTCTATACGCCTAAAAGTATTGTAAACCTAATTGCCGAAATGATTGAACCTTACAAGGGAATTATCTATGACCCTGCTTGTGGTTCGGGTGGTATGTTTGTGCAGAGTATTAAGTTCATTGAAGCACACCACGGTAATAAAAAAGAAATTTCCATTTACGGACAGGAATACACCAACACAACCTATAAACTGGCAAAGATGAACCTGGCCATACGTGGCATAAGCGGAAACTTAGGCGAAAAAGCAGCCGACACTTTTCTGGACGACCAACATAAAGACTTGAAAGCAGACTTTATAATGGCAAACCCACCCTTTAACCAAAAGGATTGGCGAGCAGAAAATGAATTGACAGACGACCCACGCTGGAGAGGATATGATGTGCCACCAAAAAGCAACGCCAACTATGGCTGGATTTTGAACATGGTGAGCAAACTTTCTGAGAACGGAATGGCTGGATTTATTCTAGCTAATGGTGCATTGAGTGGCGGTGGTGAAGAATATAAAATCCGCAGAAAGCTGATTGAAAACAATCTGGTGGAAGCCATTTTGGTTTTGCCACAGGATATGTTTTACACCACCAACATCAGTGTTACGCTTTGGATATTGAATAAAAACAAAAAAGCCCATAGCCGAAATATTGGTGATGAACAACGCCATTACCGCAATCGTGAAAAAGAAATTCTGTTTATGGACTTGAGGCAAATAGGTATTCCATTTGAAAAGAAATACATCCAATTTTCAGAAGAAGACATACTAAAAATTACAAGTACCTATCACCAATGGCAGACAAAGGAAATCGAAAACATTCCCGAGTTCTGCTATGCTGCTTCGTTTGAGGAAGTAGCGAAAAAAGATTTTTCCTTAGTGCCGAGCAAATACATTGAGTTTGTAAACCGAGACGAGAACATTGACTTTGACGAGAAAATGAGTGCTTTAAAAAGCGAGATTACAGACTTACTGAAAGCCGAATCCCAAAGTAAAAACGATTTACTAACCGTGTTTAAAGAATTGGGTTATGAAATCGAATTATAGGCGTTTAGGTGATTACATAGAAGCCGTGAAAGTTCGCAATAGCGACATGAAGGCAAAAGATTTATTGGGAATTAATATCAATAAACACTTTATGCCTTCGGTGGCAAATATTGTAGGCACGGATTTGTCAAATTATAAACTCGTTCAGAAAAATCAATTTGCTTGTAACAGAATGCACGTTGGTCGGGATTATAGAATACCAATTGCTGTTTCAGAAAGTGAAGAGCCATTTATGGTTTCACCGGCTTATGATGTTTTTGAAATAAAAGACACCAAAGAACTATTACCTGCTTATTTAATGATGTGGTTTGAAAGGTCTGAGTTTGACCGTAACGCTTGGTTTTATACAGATGCAGATGTAAGAGGAGGTTTAGCTTGGCAGGCATTTGAGGATATGCAACTTCCTATTCCGCACCCTGATAAACAACGTGAAATCGTAAAAGAATACAATACCATTCAAAACCGCATGGCCCTTAACCAAAAACTGATACAAAAACTGGAAGAGACTGCGCAAGCGATTTTCAATAAATATTTAAATAATGAAGAGGACAAGGAATCTCATAGGCTTGGGGATTTGATGGAAATAAAAGGAGGTTTTTCATACAATAGTGAAGATTTGGGGAAAGGGAGTACTTCTTTACTCGGAATGGGCTGTGTTTCTTTTTCCGACAGATTTGTTGAAGAAGGGATGAGACTATATTCGGATAATATCCCAGAACAACATATTGTGAAGCCCAAAGACATAATAATTGCGACTCGTCAACAGTCAGAAAACATGCCAATACTTGGTTGTCCAGCTATTATACCACCAAATTTAGATGGTAAAAAATTGGTCATAGCCTCTAATTTGTATAGAGTTGTAAATAAGTCAAAGTTGAGCAATGAAATATTGTATCAAATTATGAAATCACCAAACTATCAGGAACACATCAAATTGCATACAAAAGGAACAACGGTTGGAATGATAACGAAAGATGCAATTGAAGATTATGTTTTTGAAGCACCATCGATAGAATTTCTATACAACGTTGAGATTAGTATAACTAAGATAATTGACAACGTTTTTTTAAAAAGAACTGAAAACCAAAAGCTAACTGAACTGAAAGACTTGTTGCTTTCGAGGTTGGCGACGGTAGAATAAATATACTCAGATGACATTTACACTACCTAAAATATTGAAACTTGTTGATGAAATCGGCTCAAATCAGATATGGCAATTTTTGGGAGAGCAAACGACAATTGACAATGTTCAAATTATTAGCACAAACCCTTTCGTAATTCAATCCGAAGGAGTAAATTACTTATTGACAAGTAATAAAAACTATAAAGACGATACCATTGATTATATTCTACTTACTTCCAAAATTCCTAGAAGAGCAGATTTTAACGCAGGGAGAATAAATATTCTACGATGGTTTAAACATCCCCTTTTTCAAACCATAACACCAGAAGATGTTGTGGCTACTTGGGTTGATAAATTCAAATTCATTAAGGAAAATGAGCAACTAAATATCAAAGGATTGAGACCGCCACAGGTTGGTGCTTTGTATTCTATTTTAGCTCACATTCACAACGCTGACGACAAAGCAATTGTGGTAATGCCAACAGGAACAGGTAAAACCGAAACAATGTTGGCGACACTAATTTCAAATTGTTGCAAAAAGCTTCTTGTTTCTGTTCCCTCTGATTCACTCAGAACACAGATTGCACAAAAATTTATTACGCTTGGTTTACTAAAGGAATATGGAATTATTGATGAATCTTGCCTTAATCCTATTGTTGGGATTGTAAATAGTGGTTTTGACACCGCACAAGACTTACAAAATTTCGTTGACAAGTGTAATGTAGTTGTATCAACAATGACATTGTTAACAGATTTTTCAGCCCAACAAAAAGAAATATTAAACAATTCTTTCTCTCACTTTTTTGTTGACGAGGCTCACCATTCAGAGGCGAAAACTTGGAAAGAACTTATAAATAGGTTCGACAAGGAGAAAGTATTTCTATTTACTGCTACACCTTTTCGAAATGATGGACAGAGTTTACAAGGAAAGCAAATCTTCAATTTTTCCCTAAGGAAAGCACAAGAACAGAAATACTACAAACAGATTAACTACCTACCAATACGAGAATACAATAAAGATTTAGCGGATAAAAAAATTGCAGAAAAGGCTATTGAACAACTAAGAGCAGACCGTGCCGATGGCTTTAACCATTTTATTATGGCAAGGTGTAAAGATAAAGTTAGAGCTAGGGAGGTTTTTGAATACTACAAGGATTACGATGAATTTAATCCTGTATTAGTTTATACAGGTATAGCAGGCTTAGGAAATAAAATTGAAGCAATAAAAAGAGGGGAACATTCAATAATTGTTTGTGTCAATATGTTAGGCGAAGGTTTTGACTTACCTAATCTTAAAATTGCTGCAATTCACGATGAACGACAAAGTTTACCAATTACTCTTCAATTTATTGGACGCTTTACCCGAACATCATATGACCAATTAGGAAATGCAAGTTTTATAACAAATATCGCTTACCCACCAATACACGAAGAATTAGACCAGCTTTATGCTCGGAATTCTGATTGGAATTTACTTCTACCCCGTTTAAGTGCTAACGCAACTGAAAAGGAACTTAACATCAAAGCCTTTTTAGAAAACTTTGATAATCTCTCAGATTCAATTATTCCCTTTCAGCAAATAAATCCCGCAATGAGCACAGTGATTTTTCAAAGTGCTGTTGACACTTGGTATCCTTCAAATTGGGAATCAGGCTTTCCAGGAATTGGTGGCTACGAACACATTTTCAGTCGACATAGTTATGACACTTTGATAATCATATTAGGTAAAATTGAAAAAGTTGAATGGGGAAGATTCGAAACCGTTCATAATTTACAATGGGATTTAGTAGTGGTTCATTGGGATTTAAGACCCAACATAAATCGAGTGTTCTTAAATACTTCTATAAAAGGGTTTTCAGGTGCATCACTAATAGAAGCCATTTTTGGGACAGGTAATACGACCCAAATTTCAGGGATGAATGTTTTTAGAATTTTTCACAACGTAAATAGACTTTCTCTTTTTAATGTAGGAACAAGGAGAGGTATCGGGCAAGACGTAACGTTTCAATCCTACTATGGAAAAGGAGTTCAAGATGGTATCAGAGAATTAGAACAAGGTACCCTTATAAAAAACAACATTTTTGGGGTTGGATATAAAGAGGGCGAAAAAGTGTCGTTAGGTTGTTCTGTTAAAGGGAAAATATGGTCATATCAAAGAGGTAATTTAGATGAGTTGACAAAATGGTGTAGAGATATTGGAGAAATAGTATCGGATAATGCAATTGACCCTAATGTTGTGCTGCAACATACTTTAGCAATAGAGAAATTGCAGCAAAGGCCTAATGTGATGCCAATTTTGATTGATTGGAATCCTGAAATGTATGAGAACATCGAAAACCGATACTCTTTATCCATTAATGCTACAAGTTTAGACTTCGCATTTGTAGAGTTAAACCTAATTAATCCAAGCATTGACATAAATCAGAACTTAAAGTTTGCCATTGAGGCAGAAAATGAATCTGTTCAATTTGAAATTGAAATTGGGCTCAGTCAAGCAACGAATGAGCCCTTTTATAAAGTTAACCAGATAACAAATCAAATCTGCACAATAAAATATGGAAATAAGAACGAAAGTTTAGTGAGTTTTTTCCAAGATATTATACCAACAATTTGGTTCGCTGATGGCTCACAGTTATTTGGAAATCTATATGTCAAACTTAAAGTTCAACCTGATGTAATTTCTGATGAATTAATCATTGCAGACAATTGGATAGGTGTAGATATTAGTAAAGAATCTCAAGGTATTGCACCATACATTCAAGATTCAATTCAGTATTACTTTATTGAAAAAATAAAAGACGACTTTCAAATTATTTACGATGATGATGGCAAAGGTGAAATTGCAGACATTATTGGTATCAACGATTCAGATACAATAATTGACATCCACTTGTTTCATCTCAAATATGCTAAAAATGGTGTTGTAAGCAATGATATTGACAACTTCTATCAAGTTTGTGGTCAAGCAGAGAAATCATTGAAGTGGAAACATAAAGGAGGTAGGGAATTTTTTAATCATTTATTTAAGAGAAAGTCAAAGACTCTTGGAAGCAATAGTTGCAGTAGAATAATTAAAGGTACGGAAGACGATTTGGAGAACCTTTTAAACCAAGCTAAATGGTCAAAAGCAATGCGTTTTCACATTTACATTGTACAACCTTCATTGAGTAAGGCAAATCCATCGAATGACATTTTATTATTGTTAGGCAACGTCCAGCATTACCTTGCGACTGTGGGAAATATTGAGTTGAAAGTGTATTGCAGCAATTGAATTATATAGAAATGAAGTTTACTGAAGAAAAATTAGAAGAGGCGTTTACCGACTTGTTGGGGCAAGAAGGGTTTCCTCACCACTTAGGCATTACGATAAATCGTAAGCCTGAAGAAGTATTGATTGAAGAAGATTTGCAAACCTTTTTGTTAAGTCAATACGCAGGGCAAGGCATAACGGTAAACGAAATCAAATCTATTATTCTTCAACTCAAATCACTTTCAACTTCTGACCTTTACGAAAGCAACAAAACATTTTTAAAAATGCTTTCTAACGGATTCATACTCAAACGAGAAGACCGTAATCAGAAAGACATTTACATTCAGCTGATTGATTATGCTGGATTAAACAAGCATCGCCAACCAAAAGATGACCAATTAATTTCTATTGCAGCTGAACCAGAATCAGAATATTCACAGGACAACAACATATACAAGTTTGTCAACCAGTTAGAAATTTTAGGAAACGAAAAAAGAATACCCGATGGAATAGTTTACATCAATGGGTTGCCACTAGTAGTATTTGAATTTAAAAGTGCAATCAGAGAAGATGCCACCATTCATGATGCCTTTAAACAACTAACCGTTCGATATCGCAGAGATATTCCTGAAATTTTCAAATACAATGTATTCTGCGTAATCAGCGATGGAATAAACAACAAGGCTGGATCCTTATTTGCTCCATATGATTTTTATTACGCATGGAGACGTGTTGAAGGTCTTGCAAAAGAAGTTGATGGAATTGACAGCATGTTTACGTTGGTTCAGGGTATGTTCAATAAAAACCGCCTGCGTGATATTATTCGAAACTTCATATACATTCCGGATAGTTCTAAGAAAAATGAAAAGATAGTATGTCGCTATCCTCAATATTATGCAGCAAGAGCGCTTTACGAAAGCATCAAGAAGGCTCAAAAGCCCGAGGGTAATGGAAAAGGCGGAACCTATTTTGGAGCTACTGGATGCGGAAAGAGCTATACTATGCTTTACCTCACCAGATTGTTGATGAAAAGCGAGTACTTTGAAAGTCCAACAATAATTTTAATCACCGACAGAACAGATTTGGATGATCAGCTATCTGCTCAATTTGTTAATGCCAAAACCTTCATTGGAGATAACTCTGTTGAAAGTGTCGAAAGCCGTGCCGACTTGAGAACCAAATTGGAAGGAAGGCAAAGTGGAGGCGTTTTCTTAACCACCATACACAAGTTTACAGAAGATACCGAACTACTCACAGACAGAAACAATGTGATTTGTATTTCGGACGAAGCACACAGAAGCCAAGTAAACCTTGACCAAAAAGTAAAAGTGACTGAAAAGGGCGTTACCAAAACATTCGGTTTTGCTAAGTATTTACATGATTCCTTACCCAATGCCACATTTGTAGGATTTACCGGAACACCCATTGATGCTACGTTGGATGTTTTTGGTAAAGTAGTGGATGCCTATACAATGACTGAATCTGTTAAAGATGAAATTACGGTAAGAATTGTTTATGAAGGCAGGGCAGCTAGAGTGTTGCTCAATAATTCAAAGCTCAAAGAAATTGAAGATTACTATGCGAAGTGTGCCGATTTAGGTAGTAATGAAAATCAAATAGAACAGAGTAAGAAGGAAATGGCACAGATGTACGCCATTATAGGTGATCCTGACCGATTAAAAGAGGTTGCAAACGATTTTGTGAATCACTACGAACAGCGAGTTTCTGAAGGTTCAACGGTCAAAGGTAAAGCAATGTTTGTTTGTAGTACTCGAGAAATTGCGTACGAACTCTACAAAAACATCATCACCCTGCGTCCTGAATGGAATGAAATACGCGAAGCAGAGGAAGGTGCTGTTTTAAGTGACAAGGATAAACGAGAGTTGAAGCCAATAGAGAGAATTAAACTGATTGCAACTCGCGGCCAAGATGATTCCGAAGAATTATACAATATTTTGGGAACCAAGGAATACAGAAAAGAGCTAGACAGACAGTTTAAAAATGAAAAGTCTAATTTCAAGATAGCCATTGTCGTAGATATGTGGCTTACCGGATTTGATGTACCATTCTTGGATAGTATTTACATAGATAAACCAATTCAACGGCATAATTTAATTCAAACCATATCTCGTGTAAACCGAAAATTTGAAGGGAAGTATAAAGGCTTGGTTGTAGATTACATCGGCATAAAAAATCAAATGAATCTAGCCTTGAAGCAATACAGTGAGGGTGATAAAGATAATTTTGAAGATATAGCTGAATCACTCATTATTGTTCGGAATCATCTCGATCTTTTGGAGAAACTATTTCACACATTTGATAGCTCTAAATATTTCAAGGGAAGTACCATTGAGCAATTGAATAATTTAAACCAGGCTGCTGAATTTGTTCAACAAACTAAAGAATTTGAGACTCGTTTCATGGGCTTGGTGAAGCGTTTGAAAGCGGCTTATGATATTTGCGCAGGCAGTGAGCAATTAACTCAAAAAGAAAGAGACTACACACACTTCTACTTGGCCGTTCGTTCAATTTTGTTCAAGCTTACAAAAGGAAATGCTCCAGATACAGCACAGATGAATGCTCGGGTAAGAGAGATGATAAAAGATGCGCTACAAAGCGAAGGTGTCCAAGAGATATTCAAGCTAGGTGACGAAAACGAAACTGAGCAAGATATTTTTGATGAGGATTACCTTGCAAAAATTGACAAGATTAAACTTCCCAACACAAAGATTAAATTACTCCAGCAATTACTGGCAAAGGTTATCGGTGAAATTAAAAAGGTGAATCGTGTAAAAGGAATTGACTTCACCAAAAAAATGGAAGCTTTGGTTGAGCGATATAATAACAGAGATGTAAATGACATACTTAGGAGTGAAGTTTACGAAGAAATGGCAGAAGCTTTAACCAATATGATTTGGGAAGTACACAAAGAGTTTACTGCCGGAGATGAGCTCGGAATAAATTTTGAAGAGAAGGCATTCTATGACATCCTAAAAGAGCTTTGCATCAAATATGACTTCAAGTATCCTGATGAGAAAATGATAGAATTGGCAAAATCTGTAAAAGACCTAGTTGATGGTCAAGCCAAATTTCCTGATTGGAATAAACGGGACGATATTAAGTCTGCATTGAAGGTTGGTCTAATTCTTTTGCTTGATGAACATGGCTATCCCCCAGTGGAAAGAGATGAGGTTTACAATGAAATTTTTGAGCAGGCAGAGAATTTTAAGAAAAACCAAAATAACGGGTGATTTACAATTCACCCATTCGATATGATCTTGAAATAAAAAATTATTTCAAAAAATGCGAAATGATTTTATTCCTCAAATTTGCATTGCTAGGTATTTCATTTTTCCTGGGTGCCTCTAATAAATTATCTTCGTTAATTATCCAAAATCCAATTCCATAGGACTTACACAAATCGCACAATCTATTTACTAAGCCTATTTGTTCCTCAGTTTCAGGTTTTGTACATGCAAAAATAACGTAGTTAGAAAAAGTACGATATATACAGCATTGGGCAAATCCTATTAAAGCATTTGATTTATCAATAACATCCTTAACCTCGACTGCCACAGTATGATAGGAATCCAGAGATTTATCCTTACATATTCCTATTAAGTCTGGGTTTGAGAATTTTGTATTTCCATCTAGTGGAGTATCCCCCATTATTTTATAATCATATTTCAAATTGTTCAATGGAAATGTCGACAAAAACTTCCTTGTAGGTTCGTAATGCCGCTTTTCGTCATTTTTAATAACTCTTTCAATTTGATTAGGAATAGAAACCTTTACATTAGATTTTACTACCGCGGGCAGAGGCGTTGCAGGTAAAGACCGATCATTTTCTAACCAATAATATTTAATTCCAGATACACTTTTAAAACCCAAGTTTTGTTTGTTGTATTTTGCAAGATTAGAAATCACCCTTTGAACATTACTTCTATTTAATTTATTTCTTTTGTAATAATTAACAGATTCAAGAATTTCAGAAACGCTGTATGCTTTATTTCTATTAGTGTTTCTTAGTATTTCCACAATTTCGACACTTCCCTTAGAATTTAAAACTCTTTTATCAACCTCAATTTGTAATTTTTTCATCTTCTAACTTTTTCCTAATTATAATATTCAACAAATCAAAATACTCAAATTCACTTTTCACCGATCTGAACAAAGAATAAAATCTGGATCAATTCAATATTTCAAACATGCGTTGATGAATAAGCGTCCATTCTACATTCAAATTCACAGTAAACACTGAAATTGGGTGATCTTTAATTATGTATTTTTCAGAAAGCTCCACATCCACAGTGGGGTAAAGTAATATCCCTTCGGTTTTGTAATTCATTGAATGTGAACTTGACCCAACAACATTGCTCACATAGGAGAATATTTGATACAAATTGGCACTATGAAATTTATTAGCACCAAAATCAACACCCCTTGAGCCCAAGGTGTTACCATAAAATTTTGTATCAATAATAATCTTTCTGCTGTCACTTTCCAACGTAATATCAGTATTCATCGTAGGCAAATAATCAAATCTATCTGCCAACCAATTGATGCGTTCTTTTTTAACCCTATAACCCGAATGCTTCTTATAAAACTGAAATGCAAAGCGCTCAAACAACTTTGCCAATTTTTGATGGTCGCGCCCAATATCAACAAAAACCTTCTTTCCATTAGCTTCATCCAATACCGTATTTTGAGCGATTAATTCAGCAATATGGAGCGCCAATTTGTAGTGTTGATTATTTCTGTTCAGATTGACTTGACCAAAATGAGACACACTCAATTCTATAGAATCCACATCCCCCATTCTCAACAGACATCGGCGAATTTCGCTTTTTTGAATCTTTGAAAGTTCTTTGAAAGCCAAAAGACCAAATAGCGTAGTTTTCAAAATTTGATTGATCAGAATATTTGAACTCCATTCATCAAACTCACACACTGCTCTACCCTTGCGCAGGACCTGCCGATTTAAGGTTTGGTTAAAATCCAGCTTGCCTTTGATTCCCGCATATTCTTCAGTCAAAGACACGTAATTGTGGGCTAAGTTTCGCTTGAGTATGTATTCACATTGTTTAACAAAAACGTCTGATAACAAACAAATCAATGATTCATAACTCGACGTGTCAAGGCCTTTGGTTTGTTGATATTCCAAACCCGTGTCCCAGCCATAACTGAGTAAGTAATAGATATTTTTTATAGGAATGCTCATTTAAGTATGGCAATCTTTGTATCTACTTGAACTGAATCATCGAAATAATACTCATCCAACAACGGTTTGATTTCAAATTCAACTACATCAGTGAACCAGTCATTATTGGGAATCGTTTCACTATTTGGGGTAAAGAAACTGTGTCCGATTTTAAAACCCACACCCAAATCTTCGGCGATTTCAGCATTTAACCGGTTCATTCTGCTTGAAATTTTATCAATTAGGGCATTTTCAACATTTACCCCTTTTAGAAATCCTTTGAACTTGTCATTGAATTCGGGTATTAATTCAAAAAAGGCAAAACGTCTTCTAAGTGCATAATCCACAACAGCCAATGACCTATCCGCCGTGTTCATCGTTCCAATGATATGAACATTTGGAGGGACATAAAATCTAGTTTCCTCAGAATCCGAGTACATTAAGTTTATTGCATATTCATGTGATCTTTTGTCACTCTCAATCAACATCAGCAGTTCCCCAAAAATCTTACTCAAATTACCGCGATTAATCTCATCAATGATAAAAAAGTAAGATTTATCCGTATTCTTCAATGCTCGCGCACAGAGTTTGTAAAAATTACCATTCTTCAATTTAAAACTACCAGATTCGGTTGGGCGATACCCTTGAATAAAGTCTTCATAAGAAACGCTTTGATGAAATTGCACCATCTCAATACGCGAATCATCTTTTTCGCCCATTAGTGCATAGGCCAACTTTTTTGCAACGAACGTTTTACCTGTACCAGGAGGCCCTTGTAAAATGATGTTTTTCTTCCTGTCAAGATAACTCACCATTTTTTCTAACTTTTCGTCGTCGATGAATGAATCTGACTTTAAATTTTCGATTGTGTATTTGG
>JACCDW010435376.1_pt1 | contig 16606 bp, 22 predicted proteins | sample 7449781 | NCBI WGS metagenome assembly JACCDW01 (sample SAMN15323449, study PRJNA562643) | freshwater metagenome | isolation source: river surface water | place: USA:Blue River Watershed | collected 2017-08-18
GGCCATGTACTTTAATGTATGCTCACGTTGCTGGTCTGATGTAATACCAAGCAACAATAATTTCTTGTTAAGTTCACTTGCAGGATGTACAATCTTACCTGCAACTTCAGTAAACTTCTCTAACCCGCCGGCTGCTGTTCCACCAAATAGTGCTAAGTCTTTCGAGTTAGAAGCTAATAAACCATTTAATTTTTCTAGTTCGGCAGAAGTTACTCCTAACTTCTCCATGGTGTTACTAACACCTGACATACCTTGAGCGGTAGTCAATCCAACTTCACTTAATTTATTAAACGCATCGTACACCTTATCATTGTACTCTGCGCCCATTGTTATTAGCTTGTTGGAGCCTTCAAGTGCAACACCCAATAATGCAAGACCGGCCCCGACTGCTTTAGATGCAAGTCCAACACCCGGCAAGAACATCATTACAGCGCCAAGACCGTATGCTACCTTTTTAATTTCGTCAGTAAATTCTGTTAATGCTTTTGCACCAACCTTTGCACCACGCTCACCCTTATAAAGTGAGTCTGTCATAGACAATGCAGCTTTAGTTACTCCTGTTATGGCTGCAGTTCCGGCTATTAATCCTGCGCTGAATAATTTGCTAGGGCCAGCAAGTTCAAAAAGTTTGTCTTGTACTAGACCAGCAACATCACTTAGACTGTTTACTTTGCCTGAAAAATCTTTTAATGCTTTCCCGGGTTCTGCTAATGCCTGTGCTAGTTCACGTTCTTGGGTGATACGTTTGTCTAGTTGATTTAGTTCACGTTGTTGTGCAACTGTCAGTTCTACCCGTGTTTTGACTTCTTTACCGGTGGCGTCAATTTTGTATCCACGATAACGTAGTTCATCTTCGTAAAGTTTTTTCTGACGACTTTCTAAAGTTTCTTCTTCTTTTAAGTTAGTTTCTTCTCTTGCCGCTGCCTTTTCTTTTGCTTTAGCTGCTCGTTCTAAGGCACGACCTATTATTTTGCCGCCTTTTCTCTGTGGCTCCGCCATGGCTTTAAGTGAGTCACTGGTATCCCTAACAGTACCAGTGAGGTCACTTAAAGAATTTGCTAAATCTTGCAATCTACGTGGATCTAATTCATCCATGGTTCACCCATCTATTTGTCATAATGTATTTATGATTACAAAAAATGAACAAATAGATGGGTGTCTAAGTTATGTCAATTATTTACGTTTTTCGACAATTTTATCAATTAGACCATAGGCAAGTGCTTCATCAGCACTCATAAACTTGTCTCGATCCATGTCACGCTCAAACTCCTCATATGTCTTACCTGCACTATTGTGCTTGACATAGATTTCAGTGAGTCGCTTTTTCAAATAAGTGATTTCCTTGTAACTGATTTCGATATCACTCTGCATACCACGTGCCCCGCCACTGGGCTGGTGAATCATGTGTCGTGCATTTGGTAGCATAAAACGCTTACCTGGCGCTCCAGCTTGAGCAAGTAGTGAACCCATTGAACACGCTTGTCCCATAACAATTGTTTGTACATCAGGTCCAATAAACTGCATACAATCATAAATGGCCATCCCAGCAGTGACAGACCCACCCGGACTGTTAATATATAAACTAATATCTTTATTCGAATCTTCGCTCTCAAGATACAGCAATTGAGCCACGATAAGATTGGCCATTTGGTCATGAACTTCACCTTCAAGTAGAATTACTCGATCACGTAATAGCCGGCTGTAAATGTCATAACTGCGTTCACCTTTAGATGTTTGTTCAAGCACGATTGGTACTAGACTCATAAGTTTCCTTTTTAAAAAAATTGCGATAAATACAGAATCGGTGATAGAATTACATCTTCACTAACTGTTGAAAGATATTTTACATGAGACATTACGAATTTACAAGAATTCTGGCTGAACGTGCTGCCCAACCAAAACCAGGAAAGGTTGATGTTGCTCCGCAGCCTGTAACCAAACAAAGAGTAGAACAGGTCCTACGTGCTAATGGATATGAGGACTTTAAAATAAACGGCAATAAGATTAATGTTCTGGTTCAGATTCCTGCAGGACAGAAGAAAAACGAATTCCGTACTGCTATTCTTAATGAAATCTTAGCGGTCCTTAAGGAACAACTACCCGAAGCTGATCCTGAATACAGTGCGGATCCGGGCATCAGTAGTTTGGGCGGCGTTGTATTCAGTGCTAGTCCAGTTACTGTAGTTGTTAAAGATACTGGTAAGCAAGGCGACAAGTCTGCTGGTGTTGCTAACGAATTAGAATTGGCTAGTATGTTACAGTCAATGATTCAAAAATATGGTTCAGCTAACGTTACATTCGTTGACCCACGTGGCAAGAAAATGACTATCAAAAACTGTACAAACGTTGAAGTGGCCGGGCGTGATACAGCAGATAGAAAGAAAGCAGACGTTGTATTGACTAGTGCAAGAGGTTCGTTGCCTATCAGCATTAAGAAACTTGATGCTGACATGTGGGAAAGTGCTGATAACTTATTCGGTGAACGTGCCCGTGCTATCCTAGATAAATTGGTTAACGACGGAGTAGTTAAGTTGAACAAAATCGGTGATCGTAAATTGAAAACCGGTGTTGTCCCAGTATACGAACTAAGCAAAGAAATCGTTATGGAACCAACTGAAGAAGAAGCATTGAGTGCTGTTTTCGGTGCTGACTTGAATCCAAAGGGCGGGGTTGTTGTTCAAACATTTAAACCAGAACACTTTACTCAAGTTGACAATAATATAACTGTACAAGCACATGCTGTTATCACCAATGCATCGGAAATCCCAGAAAGTCACATGATGGTTTGGTTGTTACGTAATGATAGTACACGTAATGGTGGTTCATTAGGTATTGCTGGTATTCGCCCCTTAGGTGTGACATTGACCCGAGGAATTGGTAAAAAGGGTACAAAAGATGTTATTCTTGTAGACCAGTTCGGAAATGTAGTAAAGAATCCAAATATCAAGTAATCAACACTTGTCAAAGCGCTGGTGTTTGAACCATCGGCGCATTCCATGAGAACGTTTGAGAGAAATCCCTTGCTTTGCTAACTTATCTCTATAGATATAAAAGCTAGGACCATGACTCATTAAACGTTCTTTTCCTTCTTTTATTCTCTTGTCTCCCACTATGTCCCATTGATATTGATGGCACATTTCGTGTGCTAGTGTAGTGATTAGCCACTGTCTACAAAACCATTTATCCATTAGACGGATTTTGCAAAGTGACTTTTTCCCGGGGATTCTGTCATGCCCGCCGAAGCAAATACCCCAATACTTCCTGCATCTAGGAACTACTTCTATTTCTGGCATGGGCAATTTGTTGTTGAAAACCGCTTTGTTTATTAGTTTAAATAGCATTTCGACTTCTGTACGGTCAGTCCTGTACAAAAGACGTTTTTGATATGCGATAGGGGGTAATTCCTCTCGCATAAGTTCAGCTAGATTGGCTTTCCTAAACATATTATATTTATTAAGTATAGCCTGAGAAAAATATACACATATCTTCCAAACCGATTAAATATAATTTTAGGAGAAATTAAATGGAATTAGTCATCGTATTGGCAGTAGTTGCAGTAGCACTTTATTGGTTTGTTTTCAGACAAAAACCTGAAACTGTCGATAGTAATGAGGTACCTTATAAGGTAGAGACACCTTCTGAGGCACCCGCAGCACCTGTTGCACAAGTAGTAGAAATAGTGGCTGCACCAGTCGCAGTGCCTGTAGCAGAAAAACCTAAAGCTAAACCTAAAGCTAAAAAGGCTCCTGCTAAAACAGCAAAACCAAAAGCAGCAAAAACCACTGCCAAAAAGCCAAAAGCAAAACCAGCTAGTCAGGCTTGATGAAGATAGGGTTTGATGTAATCAGCGACTTAAATTTAGACGCTGAAAATGAGTTTGACTGGGAGGGAAAACCTACCAGTTTATACTTAATTATCGCCGGTAATATCAGCAGTGACTTGCGGGTGGTACATCAAACACTACTTCATTTAAGTAAACTCTATCAGGGAGTTTTTTATATAAGCGGTTCTTTAGAACACGAGTCAGTTCATTTTATACGATTCAGGCATGAGGAAATTGCGAAATTATGCAAGAATATACCGAACGTTGCATATTTGCATAATCATGTCGTGATTGTAAATGGAATCGCAATTCTAGGATGTAATGGTTGGTATGGGAACGTAACAGAGTTAACAACTGATTTAGAAAAATTACACCTATACGCACAAAATCTTGAAGAAAGTCAGTATCTTACATCAAGCCTTGCCAAACTACAACTTCACTTGGATGTTAGAAAAATAATAATGGTGAGCCATTCACCGCCTAGTACTGAATTATTTTTCGGGGAAGAACCTAGTAATATATCAGAATATTTTGCATTAAGTAATGCACTAGATAGTGACAGCGAATCCAAAGTATCACACTGGATTTATGGTAGCTATCGTAAAACTGTTGATACAGTTATTGAAGGAATAACTTATATCAACAATTCTAAATTTGACACAGAACCTTACTGGCCCAAGCGTCTAGCTATAGAGATTTAAGCCTCAGCTTCTACTTTGATTTGTAGTGGGAAACCCTGACTACGGGCATCTAATGTGACTTCAATACCTTTTTGTTCAGCAATTTCATAGGGTAGTACTGCTACAACAGCACTTCCATCATTGTGAATGTTTTGAGTTAATGTGGTAGCAGTTTCTTCGTTATAGTCAAAATAACTAATTAAACTGTTGACTACAAAGTTCATTGTAGTAACCTCATCGTTGATGTAGATAATCTTGTAAAGAGGCGGCTCAGCCAAATTAAGATTGGGTTTAATTTTAGTTTTGATATCTGCTTTGCTCATAATTTCTTTATTGATGAAGTGCGGCGTCGCCGCACTTTTATTTAACATGCTTCTATTATCTTATTTATTGTAAGAAATAGCAATATTCTTGGGCTTTTGTTCCTCAGGAATTTTGCGCTCTAAGCTAATAGTTAGAATACCGTTTTCAGATTTTGCACCTGTAACCTCTACATAGTCTGCTAAAGTCCATGTGCGTGTGAAACTACGGGCTGAAATACCACGATGCAGATATTCTTTTGTTTCGTCTAAATCGGTGATTTGGTCACCTTTGACGGTAAGTTGATTTCGTTCTGTAGTTATTGAGATTTCACCGTCTTTAAAGCCAGCCACAGCCAACTCAATACTGAATACATCCTCAGAGTATTTCACGATATTGTATGGTGGATAGTTTGTGTTAGCTTGAGAAGTTCGCATTAGTTCGTCAAAAATATTGTCGAATCCAACTGCAAATCGGTGAATGCTTGGAATGTCCAAGGAACGAAGGGTTAATTGATTTGTCATGTTATATCTCCTTTAAAAAGCAAGACAATTAATGATAGACCCGACTGTCGGCATCTATCGAACGTATTTATTTTAGAAAAAATACGCAAAAAAATCTAATATTTTGGATGCTCAATACATCTTTTTGGGAAGTTGTTGGTCACGCAAGTGCTTTTGCCATCTACGTTTGGCTTGTCCTTTTGCGACCTTTCTACGTATGGTAGGTTTGACAAATTCTTGTCTTTCCCTAACATCTTGAAGTATACCAGAATCGGCAATCATTTTCTTAAATTTACGCAATGCCTTTTCTACGTTACCTTCATGTACAATAACTGTTCTTCCTCTCATAATAGTGCTTTCGGCTCCAAAACTAAATCTCTGTCTATATTTATCTTTTTAATGTTACCTTCACGATATTTTCTAGTGTTAAACATATGTGGCATCAACACACGTTCAATTTCAGTATGCAATCCTCGTGCACCTGTTCTCAATTTTAGCGTATTTTCTGCTAATTGGTCTAATGCAGTATCATCGAAAGTTAGATTAATATTATCTAAGCCCAGCAAATATTGATATTGTGCAATGTAGTTATTTTTAACTTCTGTCAACACTCTAATGAGTTCAGGTTTGGACAAATCTGCAACACTAACAGTTGTCGTAAAACGACCTATAAACTCTGGAATCATACCGAACTTTACCAAGTCATCGGGAGTAACATCTGTGAGTTCGCTTTCTTTGCGATTATCTTTAATCTCTGCACCGAAACCTATACTAGTTCCGTTCTGTCTATTATTGACGATTTCTTTCAACCCTACAAATGCTCCGCCTGCAATGAATAGAATGTTTTTCGTATTCACTTCGATCATATCACCACCGGGGTGCTTACGTCCGCCGCCAGCCGGGATACGACATACCGTACCTTCAACTAACTTGAGTAATGCTTGCTGAACACCCTCGCCAGATACGTCTCGGGTAATGCTAGTGGATTCAGATTTACGTGCAATTTTATCAATCTCGTCAATAAACACAATACCTCGTTCTGCAAGATTTTTGTCTCCACCTGCAGCATTTAACAGCATTTGAATCATTGATTCAACGTCATCACCTACATAACCTGCTTCGGTGATACTTGTTGCGTCTGCTACTACAAAAGGAACTTTAAGATATTTTGCTACTGTTTTGGCAAGCAGTGTTTTGCCACTACCTGTGGGCCCGATTAGTAACACGTTACCTTTTGAAATCTCTAAATTTTCTGGAGGTTTGTTAATACGTTTATAATGGTTAGCTATAGCCACACTTAAAACGCTTTTTGCACTGTCCTGTCCGATAACATGTTGATCCAAAAAATATTTGATAGTTTCTGGATCGTATGAAATATCTTGTGTACTATCTTGCTCTGCTTCTTCTTCACGCATCAATTTATCACAAAGTTCCACACATTCATTACAAATTGCTACGTCCTCACTGACGATTAATTTTTTAACGTCATCTTTGTGTTTTCCACAGAAGGTACAATGGTTTAGTTTAGATTCTGCCGTCATATTCTTTACTTATCTTTTTTATTTTCACTTGCAACTTTCATGCCCAACAACATTAAGTTCAAGTCGTTCAATTGAACGTAAGGCTTCGCTCATGTTCGCTAAATGAATTCTTATTATATTGTTTTCTACTCTGTTCCCATAGATTATAAGGGTATCTCCCGAGGAATATAAGCCGGGCATTCTGCCCGTAAACGACTCGGGAATATGACAATCAGAAAATAAAATTTTATTATTTTGATTGTAAATCGTCAATTGTATTCTAGGAATATGATTGTCAAATTTTTTATTGATTGTATCGATTATGAAAACGTCATTGAACTTATAATGACTCTTTTTACCGAACACGTAATCTTTAGGATCCTTAGCCATGACAATGATATTTCCTGGACTAGCCCTAAATAAACTGCCAGTACCGTCTTGAATCAATGACATGACCTCATTGAATGATTGGATGTAGTTGTAATTCCAGTTGAATTTAAATTCAACATCGATAAAAGGATTACGCATAGCATCAACACCTAACCGATGCTGATACTGTGTTACTATATATGCCCTGCGCGGATAATCATTCAATAATGAATTTAATAATTTATCACCGTTTTGTTTGGATTGAATATAGGTTTCATATCGGGTGGAAAGAGTATCATTGTCAAAGAGTTTGGGGTTTGTACTAGTACCCAAGATTCTATCTGCAATTTTACTAGATGATACATACACATCGGCGGTTATTAATATTTTGCCATTGTGTCTACTAGTATCTACTATTACGTAATTGTCTACGTAGCCGGCACTATAATTTATAATTTCGTTACGTACCAATTTGTTGTTTTTAGATTCAGATTCTGTAACCAATACAGAACCAATCTGCAATTCAACCGCAGTCTTAAATGCATTGTCTTTTGCCTGTTGTAACGTATCACCTATACCTTGAACACGTATAGGCTGTGCGATTGCGATACTACAGACAAAAGATATTATTAGTACTAGGTACTTCATCAGTTACTAAAACGCTTACGCATATAATTTGCGGCACGTTCAGTATTATGGTCCCAGCGAATCACTACTCTTACAGTTTGTCTATCGACAATATCTGCCTCTTTCAACATAGCACCACGGAGTTTTCCTTCTGCGTTGTTGCGAATGCTTTCGGATAGTGTTCTGACTACTTCGTTTGTGTTTTCACGTACAGCAAAGTTGGTGTCTTTTGCGGCATCTTGGTCATTCATTTCAACTGTTTCATCAGCAGAAATGCGATTTTTGATACGGTCTTGTGCTTTTTCTACGTTCTTGGTAACAGTGTGTGAAAAATTATTCGTACTAACACCTTCGTTCATAAAACGAATTAGTTTTGCTTTGGCATCCATTTCAGCGGCAATAAATGCCCGTTCACGCAATGCTTCACTATTACCAAAACTGTTTGCGTAACCAGTGACTTCAATTGCTTTTATTTCACCCTTAACACACATAGCGTCAGTCAAGCCAAATGCACCGGTGCCCCAAGCACACTCCCATTCAATCTTAATACCTTGACGTTTAAAACTTGATGTGAGTTTCTGAGCATTGATAGCAGTAATGGGCGCAGATTCTACACTAGCTTTCTTAGATGTTGACGAACATCCAGCCAATACCAATGCTAGTGACAATGCTAAAAGTTTGAGTTTCATGTTGACTCCGGTAGTTACAGATAAAGTTATTGTATACTACCGTGAGGTATTAGTCAACTTTTTTGGATAACTTTTGAACCTTTAAATAATCCTCAATTTGTGCCTTCTCGTTTTCGGATAACAATTCAGGATCATATTCGGCTTTGGCTATCATTTCGATCAGGTAATCAAGGTATTTGGTATTGTAAAGATAGGTGTTACTAGATTCTTTGTTTATTTCAATCCATCTGTTTCCGTCAAATTTGAAAACTTTATTCGGTAACACATCTACACGGGTGTAGATATCACCTTTTTCTGCGTTTTCTGGAAACTTTGTTCCAAAACTACTGTTAATGGGTTTGCTCAAATCAGCAGTTAATTTTAGAAAATCAGGACGCATACTGAATAAAGCGTCTTTACTCATTTGCTTACCTTCGTATGCTACGTAACCACCTGGTAATTGTTCATAAGGTAAATCTTGTTTAACCTGCATTGTGTTATCACTAAGCATTTTCTTGTCGAGGTTTGTAACCAAACGTTCGTCATTATATGCGTCTAGGTAATCACCGGGTCTTTCTAATGAATCAGCAGTTACTTCGGGTATTTTTGCTGGAACTATTTCTTCCTCGGGCTTGTAAACCATTGGCTTTAAATCTTTAAAATGGTCAAAGCCTGCTGTCAAGTAAGGGTGTTGTTCTAGTATAGATTTTTCTGGTTCAGGTTTTTTAACAGGATCGGGTTCAGGTAATTGTTCTTCGACAATAGGCTCTTCTTCTGCCTTTTCATCACGGTCTTTTGGATGTTCTCCCAAATCTATAAACTTTTTTCCTGATTCTTTTATTTGTTTTATTTGGTCATCAGTCAATGGACCATCATCAGCTTCGTATTCAGCAATTTCTTCTAATGTGGGCTTGTCACCAACATCAGCGACCCAAGCATCGGGTCTGTCTTCTTCCTCTTTGTCCCATTCTTTACTTGCATTGGCAGCTAGAACAAGTGCGATAGCCAATGGATCAAAAATAGCAACAATTAAAATAATTACCCAACGAACTGCCGCTTCTAGTAAGTTTGCATCAGGGTTATCGCCATAGATCATGGCAGCAATATACTTGATAGGTCCAACTTCCGCTTCTATCTTGCGAGTCTCTGCCGCAATGGGTGCTCGTTCTTCGTTTAGTTTAGTGATTTCTTTTTGTGATTCACTAATTTCTTTTTGTAATTTTGCACGTTCACCTTGTTGTTGTCTACGAATTTGAACTGCACGTTCTGCACCTTGTTCACTATCGCCACGTGCTAAACGTTGGTCAACTTGTGCATCCATTTGTTGCAATGCTTTACGTGCCAACTCAATGTTCTCACGTTGGGTTTTTATTTTCTCGTCATAGATTGCAAGTTTTGCTTGTGCATCACCGCTGACCATTCCTTGTTCGCTATGTGCCCTTGACAAGAAACCAAAAATACCCATACTAGTCAAAAGTGCTAGTAATATAACAGCGGGGACTAGGTACATTTTAAGTAACCAACTGCAACGTTTCCAGTACTTACGTAACCACACAGTCGTAGTGATCTTTCCTACTTCTAGGATAGAACCCATAATGATAACAGGAATAACTGCTCCCGCAAAAATAGCAGTTAAACCTATAATACTATAATAGGCTGCAACTGTACTTAATGACAGTGCAACCAATAATGTTATGTTAGAAAATGATAAAAATTTGAGGCGCATCTAATATTTATTACCTACTATTCGAACAAATGTCCGTAGTGATCTTTGAATTGCATCCATTCAAGTACAAATCTTGCAGGAAGACCTGGCCCTGTTACAATTTGATATGTGACCCAGTATTGTTCTTCATCGCGGCGCTTTATTTGCAATATAGTAATACTGTTGCCGTCATCAAATTCATATACTTTGCCTACATATTTTTGTAGTTCATCTGGGATCATTCATCATCCTCAGCAAGCATAGCTTCTATTTCTGCCATGCGTTTCTTTTTTGCTTCTTCTTCTACTTTACCGTGTTCAGTGAGTTCAAGACCTGACTCACAATAAGGACAGACTTGTATTGATTCTTCAAGTTCCTTACCGTCCTTATCTTCCCACTTCCAATCAGCATCATAGCTTTGACCAGTCCACTTACAATTTGTACATTTGTGAGTGGGCTCGGGTGGAGTATTATCTACCCAACTACTCTCGTCACCGAGTTCGTAAGTGATATCATATCCACCCTTGCGGTCTGTCCAAAAGTCATCATATTGGCGATCCCACTCTAGTTCAACATCGTTTTCCCAAGCTGCCTCGACAACTTCATCTACTGAAACTTCCCCATCTTCGATTTGTTTCATTAGATTAGCAAGTTCATCCTCATCCAAATCTGGATAGATTTCAGCCAATGTATCCATATCAAGTTCATATGCAAATTGACTATCAACTTGATGCCATTCATGTTTAACTAGAGTTACCATTATGATTCCTTATTTGACCTCTTCAGCCTCAACTGTTTCAACGTTACTATCTTTAGTCTTAGCCTCAAAGACACTTTGACTTGCTACCATTAAGTCACTGACAGCCTGAGTAATCTTTTCCTTATCATCGGAATCAATTGCATCTTCAACAACTTTGATAGCGTCCTCAACTTTGGTCTTGACTTCATCACTGATTTCACGCTCACCCAACTCTTTACGAATTGTATGAATTTGATTTTCAGCAGAATTTTTGGCGTCAACCAATTCACGCTTCTTCTTATCATCTTCGGCATTTGCCTCAGCATCTTTAATCATACGCTGAATTTCATCGTCTGTCAAGCCTGAGTTAGCCTTAATTGTGATTTTGTTTTCCTTACCAGTGTTCTTGTCTTTAGCCGAAACATGCATGATACCGTTTGCGTCAATATCAAGTGTAACTTCGATTTGGGGCATGCCACGGCGTGCTGGTGCAATACCTTCTAAGTTGAACTCACCCAAAAGTTTGTTGTGTTGTACAAACTCACGCTCACCCTGGAACACTTTGATTGTTACAGCAGGCTGATTATCCTCAGCAGTGCTGAAAATTTGGTTAGCCTTAGTAGGAATAGTTGTGTTCTTTTGAATGAGTTTGGTCATGACACCACCCATTGTTTCGATACCTAGAGACAGAGGAGTAACGTCAAGCAACAGTACGTCCTTGCGATCACCTGCTAGGACACTTCCTTGAATGGCAGCACCTGCGGCAACAGCTTCGTCTGGGTTAACATCCTTGCGTGGCTGCTTACCAAATAGTTTTTCAACTGCATCTTGCACCTTAGGCATGCGTGTTTGACCACCGACTAAGATAACTTCGTCAATGTCATTTGCACTTACGCCTGCATCTTTCAATGCAATCTTGCAAGGCTCGATGCTACGCTGAATCAAGTCATCGACCAGACTTTCAAACTTGGCACGTGTCAATTTAACATTCAAGTGTTTAGGACCACTTGCGTCAGCAGTGATATAAGGCAAGTTGATATCAGTCTGAGTGGAACTAGATAATTCAATCTTTGCTCGTTCACTTGCATCTTTTAGTCGTTGTAGTGCTAACACATCTTTGGTTAGATCAACACCAGTATCTTTCTTAAACTCGTCAACTAGATAGTCCATGATACGTTGGTCAAAATCTTCACCACCTAAGAACGTATCTCCGTTTGTGGATAAGACTTCAATCTGTTTCTCACCATCAACGTTTGCAATTTCAATAATAGAAACGTCAAATGTACCACCACCCAAGTCATAAACGGCGACCTTTCGATCCTGCTTGTCTGTTTTATCTACACCGTATGCTAATGCTGCCGCTGTAGGTTCGTTTATGATACGCAATACTTCTAGACCCGCGATGCGACCTGCATCTTTGGTTGCCTGACGTTGGCTGTCGTTAAAGTATGCTGGGACAGTGATAACTGCCTGAGTGACCTCATGACCTAGATAATCCTCAGCAGTCTTTTTCATCTTGCGTAGAACTTCTGCACTGATTTGTGGAGGTGCAAGTTCTTTATTGTTTGCTCGTACCCACGCATCGCCATTACCAGATTCAAAAATCTCGTATGGCATGAGGTCAATGTCTTTCTGTACAGCTTGTTCTTTGAACTTGCGTCCGATTAGGCGCTTGGCCGCATAGATTGTGTTCTTTGGATTTGTGATTGACTGTCGTTTTGCAGTAGCACCGACTAGAATTTCATCGTTAGTGTATGCAATGATTGAGGGTGTTGTTCTTGCGCCTTCACTGTTTTCAATGACTTTTGTAGTTCCGTTTTCTACAATTGCGACACAAGAGTTGGTTGTACCGAGGTCGATACCGATTACTTTGCTCATATTTTTCTCCTTATTAAAAGCAAGATTTTCTACGGCCCTATTATAGGCACCATAGAAAAGTATTTATCTCACTTATAATACTTGATATCTTTGTGTTTTACAAATAATATGGTATAGATTTTACCGTCATGCTTGATGGGCAAGTCTAAATGCACACTGACCCTAGGGCCTTCAATTTCACTGATTAATGTGTCATTGCCCACCGTACCCACAAACGGAATCTTGTTCCATTTGCCTATTACCCTATCACCTATATCGTATTTGGCTTGGTATCTGTTCCTTTCAAAGTACTCTTTTAAACTTGCCATTATACTATTTCCTTTGAATGCACTTTTCTTTGTGAGATTCCACAACAACCGCATTGCCGATATTGTTCGATAAAAGTGTAGGCGCCCCTGCGATTGGCAGCTAATTTGCTCCACTGTAACCAAGTGTGAATCCCAAATCTACACAACCACTGTCTAGTAGCAAACAACGGTTGATCTTTTAATGCTCTTGCAGTGTTTTCGTGGTTGATGTTCATTTTTACATCCAGCTATGACAGCTCCATTTGTTCAGATAACGAACACTGGCTTTGCCTTTAGTACCAAAGTGTTTTGCCATAAAGTTATCATATACTTTTGCCCAACGCTTTTTGATTGGATCAGGCGCATGACAAGCAAGATAATGAAGGCGACCGTGTTGGTCACCGATCACTCGTTTGTTAAAGCCCCAACCTGCAGGATACCACTTAATACGGGTCTGCCAGTTGTAATTATCTGTACGTCCATACTTCAATCGTTGTTTGATTGTAGATAATTTGGAAATATCTTGGGGTCTAAACTTGTTCATAACAATTTCTTTATCAAACCAAATAGAATGCCCACAGCTGGAATGAGTAATAGGCTCATACCAAATGCGATTACGCAAAACAGTATAAAGCCTATTACTTTACCTAGCATGATTACTTGGGCATCATCAGTGCATTGAAGTTAGCAGGGACAACGATAGTCTGAACCTTGCCGTTCTTAATACCTTCACTGATATTCAGTGCAGCCTGTGCTTGCATGAATGCAATGGAGCTTGCACTGTTGTTAGCGAGAGCAGCCATACGACGGGCTTCTGCTTCGGCAGTCTTAACTTCGATTTCTTTCTGTTTGAGTTCGTTTTTAGCACGAACCAGATCATTAGCACTGCGAACTACTGCCTCAGCGGGTACGACATTGCGAATCATCACTTGGGTAATACTAACGCTACCGTCCAGCTTTTCTTCTGCAAGATTCTTGACCATTTCGTCCTTGATAAAGTTTTCCATATCAGAACGATTGTCTGCCATATCCAATGCCTCATACTTTCGTGCGGCTTTGTAGATAGCGTTACGGGCATTTTGTACAATGTAATTGTACATCAGATACACATCGCCTTTGTGTTCTGCGTGGAAACTACGGTTCTTGGAACTGTAGAGTTCGGCGACTTGTTGGGGATTAATGTTATAGACAACCACAGCATCAAGGTCTGCCATAGTAGAGTTGTCTTTTGCAACAGGAGTCATATTCTCCAAGTTCACATTAACGTCCTTAACAGGGAAAGTGAGAACATCACCAATCAGTACCTGGTTGAAACTACCAGGCAACAGTTCACCGGGTTTGACCTGTTTGTCAAAACCCACTCGCACACCGACCTCACCAGTCTCGATTCGGGTGCAACCAGTAGCCAGAACAGCAAGACCCAGAACAGCAGACACCAGACCAATACGCTTCATCATTTGAAATTTCCTTTAAAAGTTAAAACAAGATTACCAAACCAAACATCACTACAATTGCTAGTGAAGAACAAATTATACTATACCCTGCAATTTTTGTCAATGCCAAGGCCTGTTTTCCCGTCATATGTCGGGCGCCTTGGATGACTGCCCAAAACAGAATAACCAGTATTACAAATAAAGCAAATACCCTAATCATAGTTTTTTGATCCTTTCAATAACCTCTTTAGCTTCCTTATACCCTGACAATTCTAACAGAATATTCATTTCTCTGTCAATAATTTCCTGAAGTTCAGGATACTCTTGTGTCCAACTGACAATATATAGTGTTTGCTTATCGTTCATTTTTTAAGAATCTCCAACACCTTTTCTCTGTGTTCATCAATGTAACACTGTGCTACATGTAGCATGTTCATAGCATGATCCAAACTAATAGGGCGTATGATCTTTTCACCTCGCTCAAGTTCTTCAAGCAGGAGTAGTTTCTCATAGTCAGTGTAGGGGATCATGCGCCCTCCCAGTGCTTACGCCAAGTTCCAGTATAGTACATTACTTCTCCGCATTGTGTACACTTGTATCGACCAATGTCAATGTCCACTGTTGTAGAAATAGTGTCGTGTTCCCAGTGTCCTGTGTGTTCCGAACTACCGTCATCGTACCAATTATCTTCTTCTACCCAACGCTCAATTGTTTTTTGATGATTGCAACTCATTTGTCATCCCTGAAACGAACAAAGCGAGGGAAACGAAGGCTGTAGCTACCATCTTGGTTCTGTGTGATTACATCGCAAAGAATCTCAGCAGTTTTTCCAATAACATACCGGCTGTCAGCCCAATAAGTATCACGGTCAGTATCGCTGAAACCACTACCCACATTGACAGTAATAAATTTGCCGTCGTCTTCGCCAGCGCAAACAAGTGCGCCCAGGCGACCTTGATTGCGTCCAGTACCTTCTTCAACACCGATAACCTCCAAATCAACAGTAATGACCGGCTTCCACTTCATCCAGCTAGTGCTACGCTTGCATTCATAAGGAGCAGTCAAGTCCTTAATCATAATGCCTTCGAATCCTGCGTTGACTTGATCCTTAGCATAACGCTCAAGTTGGTCACGGCCTGCGGCAGTGTCAAGGTCAACCATGATGTGTGGCAATAGTTCAACATTAGGCATTTCGTCAACAACACTACGCATGCCATTGAGAATTTCCACACGCCTTTCAAGTTGAGCATTCCAGTAGCCTCGACGGAAATCAGCGAGGGGCATAATGTCAAAGATGTTGAACACACTGTCCTCAGCTTGGACATTCTCTTTGCGGCGTGCTTGTCGCATAAGTTCCTGGAATGTGTTACCAATCACTTCACCGTCAAGTACAAAGCCCTCAGTAAATGCTCCGCCGTATTTGTTTTTGATTGTGCGAACCAGCTTAGTAAAGTTTGCGCTTACTTGTTCCTCAATGTGCGTAAAGTTCTCAAAGATTTTACCATTGCGGCTATAACACGTAGTAATTACTTCACCTGCATCATTGTAAATGACAACCATCAATGTACGAACACCATCCAGCTTAGGTTCAAGTCGCTTGATGCCCTTCATTTCAGGGCGACCCTCACTATTGGTCGCAAGTTGACAACCAAAGATTGGAATCTCGTATTGAGTTTTCTTACAGATTTTGTTGATGGTCTTGTCGCTGACGCCTGCACGAAGGTCACGCCGAATGACAGGAGCACAGAATGTATTCCATTCGTCACTGTCAAAACGCTCGGACATGTTATCGATTGCGGTCAGTGCGGCGTTACCTGTGAGTTCACGCTTACTGAGTTTGGTCAATAGTTCGTTGAATTCACCCCAAGGATTTTCTGCATCAGTAATGCCAACGGTGTCAGGTACCTTGCGTACCCCGAATGTAACGAACGGATTGTAACAGGCTTTAGTCAAGCCCAAGAAGATTTGAGAATTAATTGATCCGAGTGTAGCAGCCTCAAGTGCCTGTTTGATAACATCCTCTTTGTGCAGGCGACTGTCACTTTCATTAAGTTTGCGAATCCAAGATGCTGAC
>JACCDW010880108.1_pt1 | contig 16599 bp, 21 predicted proteins | sample 7449781 | NCBI WGS metagenome assembly JACCDW01 (sample SAMN15323449, study PRJNA562643) | freshwater metagenome | isolation source: river surface water | place: USA:Blue River Watershed | collected 2017-08-18
ATAATAGGAACGGGAAGTGGAGATGAAGGTGGTGAAATAAATTTAGCAAAAGCAGTAACAAACACAACCTTAACAGGCAGTGGTGTGACCGTTGATGTGTATAGAGATAGAATAAGATTATTTGAACAAGGTGGTGATGCAAGAGGTGTTTATATTGATTTAGCTAAAACTCCAGCTGGTGTTGCGGGTGAATTGATGTGGAAAGCAAGTGGAATAGTAAATGCTGGAACATTTGTAACGCTGGATAATATCAAAGCACAAGTTCCAGCAAGTGGTAATAGGGGATTAAGTTTAGCAACTGTGAGTGGGACGGTAACCGGATATATATCAGGTCATTATCAAGGTATAATGAGTTCTTCGGCAGGAACTTCCAGTACTACAAGTTTATCAACAACTGCAACTTCTTCAATGTTTAGTTGGAACTTTGGTCAACAAGGTGATATGTCTACTTATATTTTAAGAGATGATACAAATAATAGAGTATATAGAATTATTTTGATAATCGGTGCAGCTTATAACAATAACTTTATTTCAATAGAAAGATTATATTAATAGATAATGGCAATAGAATTTAGAAATGGATTTACAATTGGTTCAACTGCGTTATATCCATTTACATCGTTTACATTTACAACTGCTGGGACTAGTGGTTCATTAGGTCCATCTGGTTCTGCAATATTATCTGCATATACTGGTTCTTCATCGGGAAGTTATTTTTCAAATCCAACATTCTTTACAACTGGTTCATTTCAAGGATATCAAATATGGACAGTACCTCAAACTGCAACTTATGAAATTGAAACTGCTGGTGCACGAGGTGGAACTGCACCTGCTTATTCCGGTTCATTGACTTGGGGTAATGGTGCAATTATTAGAGCAAGAGTTCCTTTAACACAAGGACAAAAACTAATGATGGTTGTTGGACAAGTCTCGGATGCATTCGGGGCAAATGTAAACCAATATGGTTCATATCAAGGATTTGGTGGTGGAGGTGGTTCATTTGTAACTATATCAGGTTCATTACCAACTCCATTAGTAGTAGCAGGTGGTGGAGGAGGTAGTGGTAGATATTCTGGATTTAATGGTAATAGTCTTCAAACGGGGCGTAGCGGTTCAACATCAACTTCAGGTACTCCATCAGTATTTGGTGCAACGGGTGGTAGTGGTAGTTTAGGCGGCCGTTCTCATATTAGTAGTTCAACCATATCTGCAAATGGATACGATGGTGGAGCAGGTGGTGGATTTTTAGGAAATGGTGAAAATGGTAATGGAACTCTTACAAGACCATTTAGTGGTGGAACATATGGCGAAGGTGGTAATGCATTTGTAAGTGGTTCAAAAGGTGGTAATGCATCTACATCTTGGGGAGCACCATCATCATATCCTGGTTCGTGGGGTGGATTTGGTGGAGGTGGTTCTGGTAATGGTATTATAGCCGGTGGTGGAGGTGGAGGATACTCCGGTGGTGGAGGTGGATATACTACAATAACACCTGGTTCAGATGGTGGTGGTGGAGGTGGTTCGTTTGTATCATCAACTGCAACATCGGTAGCAACATCAAATGGATTATACGATGCATTAAATACATTTAGTGGGAGTGCAGTTACAAACCTTAACTCCTACAATAGTGGCAGTGGATACATTCGAATAACTAAATTATAGAATACTTATAGATATGAAGAGTTGGCAACAATTTCTTAATGAAAAATCAGATGGTAAAAAACCTTATTCAGAATTGACTAGGGATTACTTTTTGTATATGCAACAAGAAGATGTTCCATCATTACCTGATTATGGATTTTTATTAAGTTTTTATAACTATGTAAAAAGTGGTGGTTCATTAGATACAACAATTCAACCATATACTGGTTTTATTTTACAAGAAAATGGTGATTACCTTCTTTTAGAAGATGGTAATAAAATATATTTATAATAATGGCAGATAAACGAATAACCGAATTAAACTTACACACATCACTTACTTTAAGTGATGTAATACCTATTGTCAATAGTAGTGAAACTAAAAAAACTACTTATGGTAGTTTATATTATGGCATTAGAGAAGGTTTAGTATCAGGTTCTTCTCAAATAAATTCAATAGAAACTCAAAACTATAATATTTTTCCAAATTCAATTTATATATCTGGTAGTATTATTCTGACAGGTAGTATAGAAGGAGTAGATTGGATTGATTTTAATACAAACCCAACACCAACCCCACCACATCAAGAGGGAAGAGTACATTGGGATGCGGATAGAAAAACTTTAGAGATTGATACCGAAATAAATGATTATATGATTTCGGCTGGTCATGTTAATGTTGTTCGTGGAAGAAATACTACAAATGGAACTCTATCAAAAGGTACCGTTGTTTATATCACAGGAAATTCAGGTCAATTTGCAACCTTTGGAACTGCAAGTTGGGATGGTGAAACAAATTCTGCTATTACATTTGGCATACTTCCACAAGATATACAAAAAGATAATAGTGGTTATGCTGTAACTTTAGGAGAAATAACTGGTATAAACACAAATGGATACACACCGGGTACTTTGTTGTATTTAGGAGCAAATGGAACATATACCGCAACAAAACCACAAGCACCAAAACATGCAGTAAGGTTGGGACAAGTTGTTGTGGCATCTACAAGTGGTAAATTACAAGTTAAGATTGATAATGGTTGGGAACTAGATGAATTGCATGATGTTAGAATTGTGACAGGTTCATTAAAAGATACTGCAACAAATAATGGTGGTAGTACTTTATATCGTTCTGGTTCACTTTGGACAAATAACGATAATGTTAGATTAGCTGAATCAACTATGATATTAGCAAGTGTTTCATCTTCTTACAACTTTGCAAATGATTCTGCAGCTGCATCAGGTGGTATTCCATTAGGTGGATTATATCATACATCTGGTTCTATAAAAATTAGATTAGTGTAAATTTGAATAATTAGAATTATGGAATATATAAAACTTATAAACGATTTAATTAGTGAACTTTCATATAGAGTTGGTGTACCTGATTTAAAAAATAAGGAACATCAATCAGTTATGTCCGAAATTCTTACTGAATGGGGTGAAATAGATGCAAAATATATTATAATGGACTTCTTAAATGAAGCCCCGAAACCATCTAAAGATAAAACATCCGGTGAAGATGCAGAATACCATCATTTAGGTGCAGGTGTATATGTAAAAAAAGGACAAGAAAAAAGTCCAAATGCACAAAAATTTACAAAAAATGATGCTGGACAATTACAACCCATTTCAGATGATGAATACGAAAAAATAAAATCAAAACAGGGTGATGATGGTGAAACTGCAGCAGCAGGTAAAAACGCAGCAGTTGCAAATAGAATGAATACTGCTGGTGAAAAAAATGCAGAAAAACAACAACCTGAAACTGGGGCATCTTTAGCAACACCGGAATATCAAGCAAATATAGAGAAAGAAAAAGAGATTAGAGATAGATTAAATGGTGGTGGTATTGAATCATCTGAAGAAGTAATTAAAAATGTGACAGATGCGTTTTCATCCGAAGTTCAAGATATAATTGATGGTAAAAAATCTCCTCCAGGAACTGGTGGTTCAGCAATAGGTGAAACATACGGTGGAATTTCAGTAAAAGAATTCTATAATAACTCAAATCTTACTGAAAAAGAATTTATTCAATCTAAATACGAAGAAATTAAAAATTCATCATTAAGTAATGGATTAGCAGATAAAGATATTGTTGGATGGCTTAAAGTTGCATATAGAACTGGTAGAAGTGAAGTAGAAGAATTACAAAATAATAAAAAATATAAATTTAAAAATCCTCAATCAAATCCATATCCAATTCCGGTTATGGACCCAGTAAATGATAAAGGTTCTGCTAAATTACAATTACTTAAACTAATGAAAAGTAAATTGGATGAAGCAATGGCATCTGGTGATGAAAATGCAATAAAACATTACGAAAGACAAATAAAATTTATAGAAAATAGAAAAGATACTGATACTGGTATTTTATATGAAACAAATGATGGATATGTTGGATTTAAACATACCTCAAATAAAAAATCATTTAGTGATGCTGTATTTAATTCAACCGTAAGAGTTAGAGGTGCAGTTATGCAAAAATCTTCTGAAAAAGTATCTAAAGATTACTCATTTACCGAAGATGAACAAAAAAGTATTTCTGAAAAAATAAATAATATATCGAATAGAGCAGCTGCAGGAATCGAACAAGCAGCAAGTGGTCCAAGTGGAATAGTAAATGCAAATGTTTCAAATCCACTTGAATATGCTAAAGATTTAGGATTGGGTAAACTTTATAAAAATTTAGATGGAGGACAACCAGGTAGAAAAAATTATTTAGAAGAAGTTCAACAAGATATTGAAAGTAATAAAGGATTAGGTAAAAAGGTAAATAAGTATTTACAAGATAAGGGAATACAAAAACCATATACCGATGACCAAGTTGCTGGTGCGTTATTAGGATTATCAAAGGATGGTGATGTTACATCGGAAGTAACTAAAATGGTAACAAAATTATCCGATAATGTTGCTAGAGTAAGAAGTGTTATGGATAATTTGAGAAAAAAATATCCAAATAAATCCGAAGATGAATTAAAACAAATGACATTGAAAGTATTAAATGGATACAAATCAAAAAATGCAGTTCCATTTGATGAAAAAGATATTAACGCAATGTTAAGTCCGGAAATGGATTGGATAGAAAATACATCTAAAACAATTAAAGATGCAATGGGTGCTGCATATCAACAAATTCAACATGATATTTCTAAAGCAGATGAAGAATGGCAAAGAGGACATGCACCAAATGAACCACAACCACCTATAAACGGCCCACATGCACAATCATATATTGATGCATATATGAAACAAATGCATTGGGATAGATATATTTTAGGTAACGAAGAAGATATTGGTGATATGAATATTTCAGGTTTCACTGTAAATTCAAATCATATCAGAGAATGTTTGGCTAATCTTTCAAATTATGGTGGTGATTTAAATACATCTGATGGTAAAGAAGGATTGATGACTCATTTAAGAAAAACGATGAAAATCAATAGTGAAAAACAATCATTAACATTTGATTCAGAGGATGGACAATCTAAAAATCAAATTGGACAAGAATCATATCGTACAAAAGGAGTTGGTAATAATTCAATTTTAGGTAACTTTGGTTCTGATATGCAAAAATGTTTAAAAGGTAAAGTAACCAAATAATAAGTCTTTCCAAATAAAAAATTATATTTATATCTAAAGTATAATAGGAGAGATTGAATGCAAACACAATTATTGTGTACTTTTACCACAAAGGAAGAGTTACAAAATATATTACAAAATATCAGAGAAACATATCATTTAGTATATAATTACATTTATGTGCTTCAAAATAAATCAAATTTAGAAGAGTTATTTGTTACTTATAATATTGATACCCAATTTAAACCAACATATCCCCTAAAGGATACTATATTGGTTCATAGAAAGAAACAATCAAATACCCTTTACACAATTAACGCCTTAAACGAATTGGTTAAGGAATTGAATGGGGGAGTTGTGGATAAGAATTTTACCGTGGATTGGGAACTTTTTAAAAATTGTATCATAGTAACTAATACCGAAGGAACGAAGAAAATCAGTACAAGAATATACGAAGTTATCGAATTCGGAGAAAAATAATAGATTGATAATCAATCGTTTATAACCCATTGACTTTCAATGGGTTATTTTTTTGTCAAAAATAAATGGTAAAATATTTGGAAATATGGAAATTTCTTGGTACATTAGCTTTATAAGATTGAGAGATAAACATTAAAAAATAAAGATATGAAACCTCCAAAAAAATTAAACGATTACATTCATTTTGTTACTATTATTTACGGTGGAATTATGGATAAAAATGGTATTATTGAATGTATAATGGCTAATTCAGTTGCATATGCGAATGGTTTGATTGGTAGACCCACCTTTTTAAAGGCCGAAAAACATTATGTAAATTTATTGAAAAATAATTCATAAATTATTTGGAAATATCAGAAAAAAGCTGTATATTAGCTGTATAAGATTGAGAGTTAAACTTTAAAACATAAAATTATGAATTCCCTTCCAAATATTTCCCAAATGAGTTTAGTTGAGTATGTTGATTATATCGAATTACACGCAATTCACACCGGTGTGGATGCGGATGAGTTGAATCGCGAGTACCGATTTGAGATTGGGGTGATTAGTGATGAGATGTATGAGAGAGCAAAGTGGGAATTAAATCGCCGTGATATTATGGCGATGCATTATGGTGAATACTAAAATATAAAATATAAACAATATGGATTCTTCTATTTTTTACAACACTCCTAACTCACAATTTATTGATGTTAAGGTTTCAATTGGTGGTAAAACCAAAACACGTAATCTTAAATTATGTAAGGTTAAACCCCGCTCAGTTCTCTTTATTTTAGTTGATAAGGAAAATAGAGTAAATACCTTCTATAAGATAAAATACTCCGATATTGCAGAGTATTTGCCGGCAGTTCAATTCTTACGATTAAAAGATGGTATTCTACCGGAAAAGTGGGAATCTGCTTGGGATTCAATCTCAACAAATCCAGTCAAAATGAGTCCGTATGGTAGACAATCACTTACTAACTATTCTAGTTATATGAAACCATCAACAACAAACTCACCTGCTGGGTTTCCAATAGTATAAAATAAAATTTAATATATGAAACTTAAAATGATTAATTGTACGAAATGTGGCGGTGAAATGCCAGAATTGAGATATGTGAAGTATGGTTATCGTAGTTGTGTAAAATGTAGTACAACTGAAAAGGTAGGTGGTGTACCTATAACAAACCACAAAACTGGTAACACTATTCAGATTGTTCCAAAAGAAGTAGCCGAAAATCTTATTCGATTATCACAACGACAAGGTTACGGTGTATGTAAAGGAATGAAACATAACTAATATGCAGATACAATCATTATTACCACCAACATCATTTCAATCAGTAATATCTGGTCAATGGTATATCGTAACAACTGACCCTAAATTGGGATGGGTTGCAGTAGATAGAAAATATAGTTGGGAGGAATTGAAAAAAATGTGGGTACAAAAGGAGTTTAAAAATACTGAAGAAAAGGTAGTATCACTACCAAAAAAAGTACAAAAACAAACCTTTTCAGTTGAGGGTAGTAAAGGTAAAGTATATGAAGTTATAAATAATAATGGTCGTTGGAGTTGTGATTGTCCTGCATATGGGTTCGGTAGAGGTAAAGATTGTAAACACATAACACAAATTAAAAATGAAAACAAAAACATTTTTTAGTGAGTTTTCCAATGGTGAAAACAAAGATATTGCAGTTGGTATTATTTACAAAGATGATTATAGATACGAAGTATTAAAACCATTGTTTGATAAATATGGACCTGGGTTTACCGATACAAAGATTGGGTGCATATTCATAGATGGTGAAGCTGAGTTAAATAAAGATGAACTGAAATGGATAGAAGCACATGAAGTAGCACATATTCGTTTGAAACATAATATGGGTGATAGGGATGCAGAAGATGAATATGAAGCAGATTCTCAAGCTAAATTATATCTTTTGGAACATGGGTATAAAAAATCAGCAGAATTAGTTAGTAAATATTCAATTGAAAGACATGGAAATAAAATATAAAATTAAAGAAGTTAAACCACACATATTTTCGGTAGTAATTAAAGATGATTACGATAGGGCAATGTGTTTTTGTAGAATGCAAGAATACTATGAATCTCCAAATTCTAAATTTAGAGGTAAATCGTTTAATATGTGGGATTATATTAAATGGTATAGTAAAGAATATGGTAAGGGATTTACTTATGCATCGGATTGGAGTGGATTCAATGTTCCATTAGAAGTTGCATATAATTGTTACGATGGAAATTATGATATGTACACTCCTTATGATGAGGTAATGGAGAAGATTGTATTTCAGATTTATGAAATGAATGGTGATAATTGTAATGGATATATTATAGGTTCTGAAAATACAAAAGGTGATACTTTTAAACATGAAATTTGTCATGGAATGTATCACACAAATGATGAATATAAAAAACTTGTTAAAGAAAATATAAAGAGATTACCTAAAACCCATTACACCATTTTTAAAAATAATCTATTAGAAATGGGTTATACTACTAAAGTGATAGATGATGAAATCCAAGCCTATTTAATGTATGGGTGGGAATCTGAACATTTTGGTAAAGGAGTTGCTTTAGAGGTTAGAGAAATGTACAATTCATTCTTTTCAGATGATTTAGAAAAATTTATTAGTAAATAATTTGGAAATATGAATTTTTTTTCGTAATTTAGTTACATAAATAAAATAAAATGAATAAAATTAAACAGTACAAAAAACAAATCTTCACATTTATAACAATAGTGTTGTTATTACAATTTGGAGTGTATCCTTGTCTAACAATGGCAAATACTTTAGCTAATATAATAGGTGCAGTTGCACTTTTACTATTAGTATTATGGGGAGCATTTTCTCTATATGATTATGTTAATAGTTCAGATGGAAATCCATATCCATCAACAATAGATGAAACTATAACACAATCTCCAAATGTAAAACCAAAACGAAAATATACTAAAAAAACAAAATAATATGGAAACATTTCAAGAAAGATAGGCACGTATAGAAAGGGAGCATGAAGAAGAAAGACAACAATTAAAATTAGAACAACAATTAAAATTAAAAAAAATGTTTAAAACAATCGGAGCAAGTGTAGTAGGATTTATCCTATTGGTAGTATTATTCAATTCGTGTGAAAGAATTGATGCAGGACATGTTGGTGTTAAAGTAAACCAATATGGTGATAATAAAGGTGTAGATGATGTAGTAGCTGTTACAGGTATGGTATTCTATAATCCTATTACAACAAAAGTATATGAATTCCCTACATTTATTCAGCATAAAGAATACAAAGGTGATAATTCATTTATTGTAAATAGTAAGGATGGTTCGGAGTTTAGTGTATCGCCTATTATGAACTATTCAGTACAAAGAGAGAAAGTACCAGCCATCTTTAGTAAGTATCGTAGACCTTTAGAAGATATTGAAGAAGGTTTCTTAAAGACTGCAGTATATGATGCATTCAGATTAGCAACTAACAAATATACGGCTGATGAATTAATTAGTAATAGAGCAGTATTTGAAGTTGAGGTTCGTAGATTATTGGATAACTCATTATTGAAAGAAGGATTTGTAATCAATCAGTTTACATCCAATTTAGTTTATCCAGAAACATTCAAACGCTCAATTGAAGCTAAGAACAACGCAGTTCAAGCAGCATTGAGAGCAGAAAACGAAGTTAAAACTGCCGAAGCACAAGCTAAGATTAAAGTAGCAACTGCAGAAGGTAACGCCCAAGCATTATTAACATCTGCTAAGGCTGAAGCTGAAGCAAATAGATTAAAACAGGCAACATTGACACCATTGTTATTACAATTGGAGTACATTAATAAATGGGATGGTAAATTACCAGTATATGGACAAGTACCACAATTATTTAAAACTATTAAATAAATAATTTGGATAATTGAAAAATTATTTGTATCTTTGTAATATAAACTTTGTAATATGAAAACATTTAAAGATTTAGTATTTGAACCACATCCAATGGGAGATGGTATATTGGCTAGAGAAGAATTTACCAATGGTTGGGGTATAACCACAGTTAAAACACCTTACACTTATGGTGGTGATAGGGGATTATATGAAATTGCAGTTTGGAAAGATGGAGAAATTCATTATGATAACGAAGTTGCAAAAGGTGATGTGGTAGGATATTTGAGAGAAGAAGATGTATCTGATGCTATGTTGTTAATTCAAAAATTTAAATAAAATGAATCTATTCAAAGAAACTAAATTTTATTTAGTAGTATCTATCATTGCGTTTTTAATCACAATGTTGTTTTATCAAAATATGAAAATAGATTTAGATAAGACAAAAAAGGAATTGATTAAATGTCAAGTAGAAGCAGGATATGTACCTGGTGGTGATATTGAAAAAGATTCTTTAAGACTTGAATTATTCAATGCACAAAATATTAATGGTAGATATGAACTATCATTGGAACACTTATATGAAGTGAATCCAAAAGCAGCAAAACAATTTGATGAATTTTTAAATAATGAGACCGAATAATATGGAAAGAAAGATTTTAAAACAAGAACCAAAGAGAGATATTCAAATGAACATTTTACCAAATGAAGATGAAATCCGTGCTATTCAGTACGATGACCCAAAGTTAATTGCAGAAGTTGAGGCTTTATATCCAGAAACTTGTGATGAGTTTAAACGAATTATGTACACTCAATATGAGTTATTTTGCAAAAAACAATTTAATTACGGCCCATCAAACATTTCGGTAGGTACACCATTAGAATCTGCAGATGATGTTAAATTATCCCTAACCGGATTGTGGTTTAGAATCAATGATAAGATTCAAAGATTGAAACAATTGGTTGTTTTGGGTAAACAAGATACGGTTGGAGAGGCAATTGAAGATACATATATGGATTTATCAGTATATGGAATCATTGCCCAAATCGTAAAGAATGGAAAATGGGCAAAATAAACCCAAAAATATTTGGTAATATCGGATAAATTTCGTATATTAGCATTATAAGATTAAAACATAAAATATGATAAAACTTTACACTCACACATTTTCGGATGATGCCACATTCTATGTTGCAGGTCAACCGAATGAACACGGTATCACAGGTCAAAACTTTTTAAGTGAATGGGATGATAACTCCATTGGTTATGGTGGTACATCAGTTTATAACAAAATAATCAAAGATTTGGATGGTGATTATTCGATTGTAAGAGCAAATAATAGTAGTAGATGTTCTGACCACGATTTTAAAACAAAATTTATTGGTAAAACATTGGGTAAACTTGAACGAAATAAATCTGAATCAGTAGGTCAAGCCCAATTAGGAGGTTCGGTTGCTCCTCATAATTTTTCATATTTTGAAGAGGTTGGATATGTAACACCAGATAACAAATATCGTGTTGCTAAATACAACTATTCAATGGATGAGGATATTAAAACAATCACACCTACTAAATTTAGTATTTCATTGAAGGGAATTACAGTCGATGTATTTGAAGTATCTTATGAAGAATTTACTGAAAGACATGGATTAGGTAAAAGTTACAATGGTTGGTATAATAAATCAAAACTATTTAGAGGATTACCATTTAAAATTGATTATAGAGGATTGGTAAATTTCTCAAGAATGCGTTACCAATTTAGAATCGGTAAACAATTAAAATATGAATTAGTTGAAAATACTGATTCAACCATCACTCCAATTAAACCATATGCATTTCCATCAAATTGTGGTAACTTAATAAAACACTATACTGATATGGAACAAGTTGTATCAGAAGAAGGTGAAGAACTACATATTATGGATATTGATGGTGAAGTTTATATGGGTACACTCTACACATATGAAACCATCAGAAAATCTCAAACTGATAAATTACAAACACTATATAGAATGGTAAATGGTGAAGATAATGTTCACCCAGCACATCTAAATGAATTAGATAAACCAACCGTTGATGTAGTATCCGCAGATGGAACATTTGTAAGAATGATTTACTTATGGCCAAATGTTTCTCAATGGCCTGCAGAGTTTAACAATAGAAAATGGATATTTGTATTGAGTAGTGATTCTCAATCACCTTTTGCTAGATTAAAAGTAAAATTCAGAAATAATACATTTGAAATTGGTTTGAGAGATATGATTAAGAAATTGGCAAGATTTCACAATTTGTTATCAGATACCTCAAATGTAAAATTAAAAAAAGATGAAGATGCTGAAGTAGAAAATTACAAAAAAATTCTACAAGATGAATCACATATTTCTCACGCTGGAACATTACTTAATACTCAAAAGTTATTGAATGATAATTCGTTTGATATTAATAAGATAACACAAAATGATGATAATAGTCATCAATTTAAATTAGATTTAACATTTGCTGATACCCATTTACAAGAATGGCAATATAAACAAATGGATGATGAACACCTTACTGAATTATTGGCAAGAATTGCAATGCCACATAATTTTAAAACTATAACTTGGGTACATGGTGGTCATAGTGATAACATCACAAAAAAATTAAAAAAGTTGTTATCAGAAGGTCGATATAACTTAAATGGAATTGAAAAAATACAAACAATTCACAAAAATGATTTGTTTATTCCAGAAGGTTACAAACAGGCTAAAATAGTTTACGAATCATAAAAAAAGTTTATACGAAAATCGGTAATTCGTATATTTATATGTACACACCGCGAGTAGGAAAGACTCGTAAATAAAACCGTAAAACAAATTAATTAATTAACTTTAAAAGAAAAAGAAAATGGCATTAGACATTAACGCAATTCGCTCACGCTTAAACAAATTGCAAAACACACAAAAGAAGACCGAAGCGTTGTGGAAACCCACACCCGGCAAACATCAAGTTCGTATTGTTCCTTACAAATTCAACAAAGACAATCCATTCATCGAACTTTATTTCCATTACAACATTAATAACAAAACTTACTTATCTCCAATTTCATTTGGTAGACCTGACCCTATCGTTGAGTTTGCTGAAAAATTGAAAAGAATGGGTGATAAGGAAGATTGGAAAGCAGCAAAGGCTATGGAGCCAAAGTTGAGAACTTTCGTACCTATTATTGTTAGAGGTGAAGAAGGCGATGGTGTACGCTTTTGGGGATTCGGTAAAACGGTATATCAAGAAATTTTAGGATATATTGCAGACCCCGATTACGGTGATATTACTGACCCAAATGCAGGTAGAGATTTGACTGTTGAGTATGTATCAGCAGAAGATGCTGGAACATCATATCCAACAACTACATTGAGAGTTAAACCTAACCCAACTCCGGTATCTGAAGATTCAGCTAAAGCAAAATCATTTATTGATGAGCAAACTGCAATCACCGAATTGTATCAAGAACTTTCTTACGATGAATTGAAAAATGTATTAGAAAGTTGGTTAGACCCAAGCAAAGCAGCAGAAACAAAATCAGCTGAAAAATCAGTATCACAAGAAACTCTTTCTTCAAACAAAGCAGTATCTCATGATATGGGTGGTTCGGTTGAAACTCCAAAAGTTTCTCAATCAACATCTGATGTTGAAGCTGCATTTGATGATTTATTTAATTCTTAATTAACACAATTTTATGGCAAAACAGGAAGTGGATTTAGCAGACATTCTTGCGAGTGAACTGAATAAACAATCCAAAGAACAAAAGGTAGCATTCTTTTTGGATAACGATGAAGCCCCTACAAATGTAGAAGGTTGGGTATCTACTGGATGTGCAATGTTAGACGTTGCGATTTCTAATCGTCCTTATGGTGGTTTGCCAGTTGGTAGAATTGTAGAAGTAACTGGTTTAGAACAAAGTGGTAAATCATTATTATCTGCACACTTACTTGCGGAAACGCAAAAACAAGGTGGAGTAGCAGTATTGATTGATACTGAAACTGCAGTAAGTAGAGAATTTTTAGAAGCAATCGGTGTGGATGTGAAAAAATTACTTTATGTATCAGCAGATTCAGTAGAACAAATCTTTGATTTTACTGAAACCATTATTGAAAAAGTTAGACAAACTGACAAAAATCGATTGGTAACAATTGTAACCGATTCAGTTGCAGCAGCATCCACAAAAACGGAGTTGGCAGCAGATTATGGTAAAGATGGTTACGCAACCGATAAAGCAATCATCATCTCTAAAGCGATGAGAAAGATTACTAATATGATTGGTAGACAAAAAATCTTATTAGTATATACTAACCAATTAAGACAAAAATTAAATGCAATGCCATTTGGTGACCCTTGGACAACAAGTGGTGGTAAAGCCTTAGCATTCCACGCATCGGTAAGATTGCGTTTGAAAGGTATGGGACAAATCAAAACCAAAGTAGGTGGAGCAGATAAGATTGTTGGTATGAAGGTTAGAGCACAAGTGGTTAAAAATCGTATGGGTCCACCATTGCGTTCCGCTGATTTCGATATCTTCTTTGATAGAGGAATTGATAACTATGGTTCGTGGTTAGGAGTTATGAAAGATTCGAAAATTGTAAAACAAGCAGGTGCATGGTATGAATATACCGATACTGATACCGGTGAAGTAATCAAATTTCAATCAAAAGATTTCATAGGCCTTATGACAGACCGAGAAGATGTTAGAGACCAAATTTATAAAAAGATTTGTGAATCTACAATTTTACAATACAAGTCCGAAACTTTGGATGTTGAAGATTTAGAGATAGATGTTTCAGGCCCTGGTATGGATGATTAAAAACAAATAAATGAAAGAACTCTATAAAAATATATTAAATTCGGTTGAGATTGAACGCAACCAAAATATCGATAAACATAAGAATTCTCGCGTGTTAGTTATCGATGGTTTAAACACATTCATCAGATGTTGGACATCCATTCCTACAATGAATGACGATGGTGACCATGTCGGTGGTGTAGTTGGCGTTCTCAAATCAATAGGTTATGCTATTAGAATGACTCAACCAACAAGATGTATTGTAGTGTTCGATGGTAAAGGTGGTTCTCAAAATAGAAAAAAACAATTTACGGGTTATAAAGCACAACGTGAGACCAATAAACTTCGATTAAATAGGCAATATGCAGATTTAATGAATGATGAAGATGAAAAAGAATCAATGAAACGCCAATTCGTTTGGTTAAATGAAATTCTTAATTATCTTCCGGTTACAACAATGATTTATGATGGAGTTGAAGCGGATGACGTTATGGCTTACATTTCGACTCAATTGTTAAAAGAGAATGAACAGGCGGTGGTTATGTCTACTGATAAAGATTTTCTCCAATTAGTAGATGATAAAACCATCGTCTGGTCACCCACCAAAAAGAAGATTTACAATAAAAAGACAATAAAGGAAGAATTTGGTATTGAATCAAAAAATCTTCTTCTATATAGAATATTAGATGGTGATGTATCTGATAATATTCCTGGTGTGTATGGATGTGGAATCAAAACGGTAATCAAACGATTCCCAGAAATTACTGAAGATGAAAAACTTTCAGTAGAAGATTTATTTAGACTTTGTGAAGAGAAACAAGTAGAAACAAAAGGTAAAGTAAAATTATATAATGAAATTATTGAAGCCAAAGAACAAATTTTGATGAATCAAAGTTTGATGCAATTGGAAGACCCTAATATAAGTGGTATAATCAAAATGCAAGTTTTGGAAAGATTCAATGAAGAAATTAAACCTTTAAATAAAATAGATTTCTTAAAAATTCTTTTAAAGTACAAAGTTGTAAATAACTTCGGTGATATAAACGATTGGTTGAAAATCACATTTGGTAACTTTGTAACTGACTAGAATGGAAATTAATATAAAGGAGTACTTTAAAAAGTTTTATGGGATGACACCATATCTTCGAATTGAAGAAGAAGAGTGGCAGTACATCCTTAAAACATTTGAGAAAGATGATATAGTAGAAACCCTTTCAGAAGTCTGTCATACCTACCCATTACCAATTCCTACCTATACTAATGATGAAATTTTAGAAGATTATAAAAAACTAAAAGGAACTTGGTGGCCTGATATCCTAATTGAAGGTGAATGGTTTCCTCGTAATAGTAGAGAAAGTAAATATCCACTTACATTTGATGGTAAGTTTATGTATTTCAAAAAATATACATTAGGAAACAAATGTTCTAATAAATTTCATGTAGAAAATAGATACAAAGTTGATTGGGTTAGAGGACCATCTGGTTGGAAGACCTGGCAAACGGTTGAAGGTATTAAAACAATTGTAAGGGCTTTCTTTACATTAGAAAAAGTACTTACAAATGTTGATATTAATAGTCTTAAAATGGCTATGAATTTAAGAAAGTATGTTGCTTCTCAATTCAAACCAAATGTTGCAAAGGCACTATATGATTATTTTAAATCAGAAAATGTATTAGATTTTTCTGCAGGATGGGGAGATAGATTTGCTGGATTTTATGCAACCGATAATGGCAAACATTATGTTGGTATTGATCCTAATTTAAATAACCATCCGAATTATTTATTGCAAGAAGAATACTATAAAAAGTATCAAACCTTTTTTGAAGAACCAAAGAAGGCAACATTTATACCACAACCTGCGGAAGATGTAGATTACTCAGAGTATGTGGATTATTTTGATACAATTTTTACATCCCCACCTTATTTTAACACCGAAAGATATTCAGACCATGATACACAATCTTATTTGAGATATAAACAAATAGATGATTGGAATAAAAATTTCTTACATAAAGCATTGGATAAAATGATTCCTGCTCTTAAAAAAGGTGGAATATTAGCAGTAAACATATCAGATGTATTTTCTGCACCAGATGGTGGGTATGTGGATATAACCAATTCTATGAACGATTTCCTCCATTCTAAGGGATTAAAATATAGAGGGTGTATTGGTATGGAAATGACAAAAAGACCTAACAGCGGAG
>JACCDW010666855.1_pt1 | contig 16594 bp, 14 predicted proteins | sample 7449781 | NCBI WGS metagenome assembly JACCDW01 (sample SAMN15323449, study PRJNA562643) | freshwater metagenome | isolation source: river surface water | place: USA:Blue River Watershed | collected 2017-08-18
GCGCATCAGGAAGTCCAATTGCAGCGGCTACGCAGCTTGGTCCAACCATGCAGCGATTGGACAGTGCTTGGTAATTCATGGACGGATACGACGGAGTCACGATTGCGTTGAACTCTGCTCTCATGCTTTCACCGACTGAATCACCAATGAACAGGAATGATCCAACAGGTGCTGCATCAAATGGAGCACCTACGACACTTGTCGTTTCAAACCACGGCGCAGGAATATCGAACGTGGTCTTAAACGCCCATCCAGTTACGGTCACGCTTCCTGCAGTGCCGTTAATGGTGACGCTGGTGGCGTATCCATTCCAATCGCCACCAAAACCGTCATGGTTTGTCACCACCGAAGTCAGCGTGCCAACCGATGGGTACTTTGCTTGAATCGCGGCTGCAGAAAACACGCGTGTCCACACCAGTAGCGAGTTCACAGGGTCGCTTGCCAAGTCGCCTGGGTCTGCCTGAGCAGGGAAGGTACCGCCAGCAGTTCGACCGCCATTACTGGAGGTGAATTCGGTGCGCGCTGGCAGGCCTTTTGGCGTCATCACCACAACACTGGCTGTTTCTGCAATCGCCTGGTCGGTGTAGGGGTGTTCGAGTGGTGTGGGGTTGGCGTTAATGGATTCGCGCAACAGGGCGCCGCCATACACCTGACAGTCTTGCGAGTCGCATGTGCGTGCAAGACCTGCATATCTGTTCTCTGTTGCTGCATACGAGCGAGCGGCTACCGACTGTGCGCGCAATGCATTCATTCCAGCACCGCCTGCTGCAGCACCCCATTCGGCAGGAGACTCACGAGGCACCACGCCACGTAAGTAGCTTTCAATTGACGTTGCGTTGATAGTGCGATTTTCGCCGCGCGAATTATTCACAGCGCGAATTTCGCCGCGGTAGTAACGAATTTTGAAACGTGTTGAGCCAACTCGTGGCTCGCATAAACCGATGAGTTGCGTTGGGGCTGCTGCTGGGTCGGCGCCAACTGTGGTGGTAAACGATGCAACGTTTTGCACATCGCCAATCAGTGTGAAACCTTCAGAGCCAGGGTCTGCGCCAGCAGTTGCGCAGCGACGTTCTTGTGTTCCCCATACGCGATACACGCGGTTGGCAACTTCGCGGGCAACAAGCGAGCCCCAAGTTCGACCAGGAGTTGGGTCTTGCAGAAACACGGCATTGTTGCCATCGGAAATAACAGCCGTTTGTGCATTGTTCATTGCGCTCAACCAGGTGGTCATTTCTTGGTCAGGGTTGGCGAGTGAGCCGAGGGTGTTTCCTGTTGCGCCGCCGTAGTAGAAATTGAGAATTGCGTCCCACGACCAGCCATACACCGTGGCGTATCCATACGAGCCGTACTGGCTCATTCCGCGTCCGTGACCGTATCCGCGGCCGTCAATTTGAATGGCAATCGGCAACTGACCGTCTTCAGCCTGAACCGGTGCGACAAGGGTCGACATCAGAGTGGCACTACTTACGAGTACGCAAAGAACTGCAGAAATTTTGTGGGGGACGCGCATAGTGAGAAATCTCCTCAATGGCTTCTGTTCAGTCTACCGATAGGTATCGGCAGGGTGAGGTCACCCTTGAGCGCTATTTATGCGGTTTCGCTGGCTGCGGGAAGTACATCTCTTTGTTGTACGACCACGCCAATAAGTACGAGGGACATCCCAAGTAAATCAATCAGTGTGGGAGTCTGATCAAGAAAGAGAAATCCAAACACCACTGCAGTCACCGGAAGTAGTGCGAGCAAAACCGAAAATCTACGTACAGGAATTTTGCGCATGATGGATTGTTCAATTCCGTAGCCAAGCGCATTTGAAAACAACCCAACCAAAACACATGCAAAAAGTATTGATGGTGAACTCCACGCGGGACCACTGTTTGCTGCACCAAATGGAGCAATAACAACAGCACCAATTGCTAGCCCTACGCCAAGTCCTGAAACACCTCTGTTGAGTTGTGCAACTTTTGAGCCGATCACAATGTATGCACCCCAGCATGCAGAGGCGAGAAAGATAAACAACAGACCAAGCGGTTCATTGCCAAGTTCGAATCCCGAAAGAATGAGCACACCAATGGTTGCCAGGGCGAGCGCAAGAGCGTTACGGCGCGTCTTTGTTTGAAAAGCAGCAACACAAATTGGCCCAATGAATTCAATGGCCACACCTTTGCCTAAATCCAGCCGATCAATAGCCAAGTAGAACGTCAGGTTCATGAGCGCAACAGAAATTCCAAACGCTGCTGCAGAGATAAGTTCGCTTCGCGACCACCTGCCTTGACGAATCAGTCGTGGTGCCGAAAAGATGATCAGAATTAATGAAGCTGCAATGACTCGCAACCACGCAACGCTTTCTGGCGCCACGCGGTCAAACAAACGGAATGCAATGACCGCGCCAATGTATTGCGCGCTTGCAGAACAGATGAAGAACAACTCGGGCGGTAAACCGCCTACTCGGGTACTCAGCGATTTCTGCGTGAGTGGTGCAGTGTTACCGCTCAATCGAACAGGTCAGGATCTGTTGCGCAGATTTCTTGGAACAGTGGTTGAAACTGGAACCAACCTGCTTCTGCGAAACCTGTGAGTTGTTGTGTGTAGGTTGCCGCATCATGATCAATGAGTTTCGGCGTTCCTGCTGCTTCGGCAAGAAGTTGTGCTTGGCAACTGCGGTCCATGGTGATGAACCAAAATGCTGCAGCTTCAACGGTGGTGCCAACAGTAAACAAACCATGGTTTTGGTGAATGGCTGCTTTGCCTGTTGGGAACAACGATGCAAATTCTTCGCCAGCTGCAACTTCAAACACCACCTTGCCGCCTTGTTCGGCAATAACGGTGTGGTCGTTGTAAAAAATGCAAGCGTCTTGAGTAATTGGGTCAAGCTTGCGACCAAGCGATGACCAGGCCTTGCCATATGTGGAGTGTGCATGCGCCGCACCAATCACATCTGGTCGTGCTTTGTGAATTGCTGCATGCAACACGAACGCAGCACGATTCACTGGTTGCGTTCCGTACACCACTTCACCGTCATGATTTACCAAAATGAGGTCACTGGTTTTCATGTGGCGGAAACTTTTGCCAAACGGGTTCACCCAAAAGCAGTCAGTAAATTCCGGGTCACGTGCAGTGATGTGTCCGGCAACACCTTCGCCATAACCGAGGCGACCGAATACCCGAAGCGCAGCAGCGAGCCCAACTTTTCGTGCGCGGCGTTCGTCTTCAATGGAGTCGTATTGCGGGCGACCAATCGATGCCACTTCGCGTGGCTTCAATTCGATTCCGTCAATCATGCGGGTGCTGTTCTCGGTTGCGGTCATAGTGCAAGGCTAGCCATGCGACAATTTGGGCTCCATCTCGTAACCTAGACCCATGGCTGAAACCCCTAAAGAGCGCCAGACTGACTCCGGCATCACCATTAATCCGCTGTACACCGCGGAAACGCTGGGTGCCTTCGACCCATCAACTGCACTTGGCGCTCCTGGCCAACAGCCGTATACCCGTGGCATTTACCCAACCATGCACCGCGACCGGTTGTGGACCATGCGTCAATACGCAGGCTTCGGAAGTGCGGCCGACACAAACCAACGATTTAAGTTTTTGCTTGAGGCTGGTCAAACCGGTCTCAGCTGCGCATTCGACTTGCCAACACAAATGGGTTACGACAGCGATCACGCACGTTCGGCTGGCGAAGTAGGAAAAGTTGGCGTTGCTATTGACTCACTCGACGACATGCGCACATTGCTTGCCGACTTGCCGCTCGACAAAGTCACGACTTCAATGACCATCAACTCAACGGCTGCAATTTTGTTGTTGATGTACGAGTTGGTTGCAGAAGAGCGCGGAGTGCCAAGCACCGCAATTAGCGGCACCATTCAAAACGACCTGTTGAAGGAATACATCGCACGCGGAACATATGTGTATCCGCCGAAGCCTTCAATGCGCATCATTACCAATATTTTTGAATACTGCTCAAAGAATGTTCCGAAGTGGAACACCATTTCCATTTCGGGTTATCACATTCGTGAAGCGGGAAGCACTGCCGTTCAAGAACTCGCGTTTACGTTGTCGAATGCCATTGCCTATGTGCAAGCAGCGATCGATGCCGGCCTCGACGTGGATGACATTGGTCCACGTCTCAGTTTCTTCTGGAATGGCCATAACAACTTCTTTGAAGAAGTAGCCAAGTTCCGCGCCAGCCGTCGCATGTGGCACGACATCATGACCAATCGTTTTGGTGCGAAGAAGGAAGCAAGCAAACTCATGCGCTTCCACACACAAACAGGTGGTTCAACACTCACCGCACAGCAACCGTTGAACAACGTGGTGCGTGTGGCTGTGCAAAGCATGGCTGCAGTATTGGGCGGAACACAAAGTCTGCACACCAACGGCTACGACGAAGCGCTGAGCTTGCCAACTGAAGAAGCTGCGCGCATTGCATTGCGCACACAGCAGATCATTGGATACGAAAGCGGCGTAACCGACACGCCAGACCCTCTTGCTGGTTCGTACTTTGTTGAATCTCTCACAAATGAAGTTGAGCGCCTGGCATACGAATACATTGCGCGCATCGACGAAATGGGCGGGGCGGTACAGGCCATTGAAGCTGGCTTCCAAATGGATGAAATTGAAGAAGCCGCATACAGCTACACGAAGTCGATCGATGATCAGTCACGCGTGTTGGTTGGTGTCAACAAGTTCACTGTTGACAATGAGCCAGAGCCAAAAATTACGCCGCCAATTCCTGGTTTGGAACAAGGTCAAGTCGACCGCCTCACCAAGTACAAGGCCAACCGCGACATGGCGTTGGTTACGGCAAAACTTGATGCTTTGCGCGAAGCCGCAAAGGGCACAGGCAACGTATTGCACCCCATGAAAGAAGCCCTTCGAGCAAGTGCAACACTTGGCGAAGTGAGCGACGCATTGCGCGACGTGTTCGGCGTGTACCGCCCGGGCTGATTTCACTCGTGTCTTGGCTTGCGCCGTTTACAGATATTGAATGTTGTGACATTGTCACCGTCGGACGCAAAAGTGGACAACCGCGGAAAACTGAACTGTGGTTTGGTGTAGACCACGACACGCTCATTCTGGTTTCAGGAACTGAACACTCCGACTGGCGCCAAAACATGTTGGCGAATCCATCTGTTGAAGTGCACATCAACGGAAACGCTCGCATGGGTACAGCACGAATGGTCACTGACACTGACGAACGTCGCGCTTATGGCGATGTCATGGCTGCCAAATATGACTGGGATGGCGATCCCAGCATTGGGCTTACGCGACACGCATGGTGTTACGAAGTGCCCGTAATGGCAATTAGTAACTGGATTTAATTGAAGTAGGTAATTGCGGGCGCTGGTCGTTCGCGATCAGGAATATCGCGGTTCGGCCAACCCAGGTAAATCATCGCCGTGATGTGTGTGCCTTCAGGCCAGCCACAATGCTTTGCTACGTCGTCGTTTGCGCCTTTCGGGCAACTGGACCAAAAACTACCTAAGCCCATTGCAGTGGCGCCAAGCAACATGTTTTGAATTCCTGCAGAAACTGCGTCGCGGTTTTCTTCGGTTTGTAATTCTGATTCACCCTGCAAGGTTCCGACGACAACAATTACTGGTGCACGCAAGTACTTCGTACGAGTTTTAGTCACCTTCATCTCTGCATCGCCATGACGCTGCATTGCTTCGGCGGTGGCATCGCCAAGTGCACGACGCGCATCGCCGGTAAACACACCGAATACCCACGGCCAGGTGAGCTGATGATTTGGTGCCCATGCTGCAACATCGCACAACTTGTTCACCAAGTCCATGTCCACCTCGCGCTCGAGGTCCATCATCAACTGTGTGCGGCGTGCAATCACCAACTTGCGGAAATCGTCAAACGTCATGGCGAAAGACTATTGCTAGTTCTTATGCAGCGCGGCGTTGAGGCCGCCCCAGCTACCGGTGCGCTGCACCACCTCAACGGCACCTGTCAGGCTGTTGCGACGGAACAGGATGTCGTTTGCTCCAGAAAGCTCACGTGCCTTCACGGTCGCGCCGTCTGGCAGTTTCACCTGTGTTCCAGCAGTCACGTACAAGCCGGCTTCAATCACGCAGTTGTTGCCAAGAGAAATGCCAAGACCGCTGTTTGCACCAAGCAAGCACTTTTCGCCAACAGTCACCATTTCTTTTCCACCACCAGAAAGCGTGCCCATGATGGATGCACCGCCGCCAATGTCGGAACCATCTCCAACAACCACACCTGCAGAAATTCGACCTTCCACCATTGAGGCGCCAAGTGTTCCTGCATTGAAGTTGCAGAAACCTTCGTGCATCACTGTGGTGCCACTTGCAAGGTGAGCGCCAAGGCGAACACGACTTGCATCGGCAATGCGGACGCCGCTTGGCACAACGTAATCGGTCATTCGCGGAAACTTGTCAACACCGTTCACCACAAGTTGCAAACCTTGCTTTAGTTGGTTGTAGCGAACGTCTTCGAGGGCGTCGAGTGCAACTGGCCCAATGGACGTCCATGCAACGTTGGCCAGTAAACCGAATGCGCCATCCAAATTCAGCGTGCGCGGCTTCGCCAAACGATGCGACAACAAATGCAAACGCAAGTACACGTCGCTTGCGCTCGCTGGTGCAGCGGCAGTGTCAATGACGAGTGAAGTTGGAACAAGTGAAACTCCACGGCGCGGGTCGGTGTGCGTCTGTGATTCAGTTGGTGTGCCCGCAGGAACTGCTTCTCCGAATCCGAGGTGACGGAAGTAGGTGTCGAGTGTGGTGCCGTCTGCAGCAATGGTTGCTATGCCAACGCCCCATGCGTGTGTTGTGCTCATGGTTATTTCGCCTCTGGTCGAAGGGTAGGGAACAAGATCACGTCTTTAATGGAACCTGCATCACTCAGCAACATGACCAAGCGGTCAATACCAATGCCAAGACCTGCGGTTGGCGGCATGCCGAACTCAAGTGCACGTAGGTAGTCCTCGTCCAAACTCCCGGCTTCGTTGTCACCGGCTTCCTTTGCCAACTGCTCATCCTCAAAGCGCTTGCGCTGTTCAATTGGGTCGTTTAACTCGCTGTATCCGTTTGCAATTTCACGTCCACCAATGAACAATTCGAAACGCTCGGTGAGGTGCGGGTCGTTGCGGTCTTGGCGAGCAAGTGGCGAAATTTCAACAGGGTGATGCGTAACAAACGTTGGGGTAATCAAATCTTTTTCGCACAACTCAGCAAAGATCTCTTCAATAACACGGCCAGAGCCCCAATGTTTTTCACACTTAATTTTGTGCTTGGCAGCTACTTCGCGCACGGCTGCAACATCCATTGACGGGTGCAGTGTTACTCCAGTTGCATCACTTGCCAGGTCGATCATGCGGGCTTTGCGCCATGGTTGCGCCAAATCGAAGTCGTTTCCTTGAATGACCACGGTGGTGGTGCCACGTGCATCGCGTGAAGCATTGGTAATCAGTTCTTCGGTTAGTGCCATTACTTCGGTGTAGTCACCAAATGCTTGGTAGCTCTCCATCATGGTGAACTCAGGGTTGTGGCGCGTAGAAATTCCTTCGTTGCGGAATACGCGACCAATTTCAAACACCCGCTCCATGCCACCAACAATGAGGCGCTTCAGGTGCAACTCAAGCGCAATGCGCAAGAACAACTGCATGTCGAGTGTGTTGTGGTGCGTGAGGAATGGGCGAGCGTGTGCTCCGCCTGCTTCCATGTGCAGCACTGGCGTTTCCACTTCAATGAACTTGTTGTCGTGAAGCGTTTTGCGGAAGCTGGCAATAGTGGCGTGACGAATTTCGAATGTGCGTCGTGCCTCTTCGTTAATAATCAAGTCGGCGTATCGCTGGCGGTAACGCGTGTCTACGTCGGTAAGTCCGTGCCACTTGTCGGGAAGTGGTCGCACAGCCTTCGACAACAATTGTGCGTTTTCTACCTTGATAGACAATTCGCCTTTGCGAGTGGTCATCACTAAACCGGTTACGCCCACCCAGTCACCAAGATCGAGTTCGTTGATCTCGTCAAACTCGGTGTCGCCAACAACAGACTTCGAAACAAACAACTGAATATCGCTCGCACGGTCGCGAATAGTGCAAAAGATGAGTTTGCCTTGGTCGCGCTTCAACAAAATTCTGCCGGCAACGCTGACGCGTGTTTCGGTTTCTGTGCCTGCTTCAAGATGGCCATGCTGCTCACGAATTTCGCCAAGGCTGTGCGTGCGATCAAAGCGGTAGGGGTAGGGGTTTACGCCTGCTGCGCGCATGGCGTCAATGCGGTCTAAGCGACGTGTGCGCTCTGCTGCGAGTCCGCTTGCTGCGGCTTCTGGTGTTGGGGCAATTTCTTCGTTGTCAGGCACGCTTGTCACGCACACAAACTAGTCGCGCGGCTGGTTTAGCGCTTATTCAATAACGACGAGGATGTCGCCAGAACCCACCTTGTCGCCAACTTTTACGTTGACTTTGGTGACTTTTCCTGCCTTTTCAGCAGTGATCTGGTTTTCCATCTTCATTGCTTCAAGCACCACTACCGAATCGCCGACCGCAACTACTTGGCCAACTTCAACGGTTACTTTCACGATGGTGCCCTGCATTGGTGCAGCAATATCGCCACTGTTTACAGCGCCACCTGAACTGCCCGAGCCACGTGTTGGCTTGTTCGACTTCTTCACGGGACCACTTGCAAACTCTGGCACCCACATCTTCACGTCGAAGCGCTTGCCGTTTACTTCAATAGTGGTGGCGCGCTCAACAAGACCTTCGTCATTTGTTGCGGTTCCACCTGCACTGCTGACCAAGCCCGACAAGTCGAGCGTCTCTTCCACCCACTTCGTGCTGTGTGTTACAGCAGAGAAGTCTGGGTGACGAAGAATTGCGAGGTCTGCAGGAATGGTGGTGTGTACGCCTTCGATCACCATTTCATCAAGTGCGCGAATGGTGCGAGCAATTGCGGTGTCGCGGTCTTTGCCCCACACAATCAACTTGCCAACCAGGTTGTCGTAGTACTGGCTAACGGTGTCGCCGGCTTCGTATCCGCCGTCGAAACGCGTTCCAAAACCGTCTGGTGTTGTCAGCTTGGTAATCGTTCCAGGTGATGGAAGGAATTTTCCTGCTGTTGCGTTTTCAGCGTTAATGCGAACTTCAATGCCGTGTCCGTTGCGACGCGCAGCAACTTGCTTCTGCGTCATTGGCAACTTCTCTCCGCTGGCAACACGAATTTGCCATTCCACCAAGTCGATACCGGTGATCACTTCGGTAACTGGGTGTTCCACTTGCAAGCGAGTGTTCATTTCAAGGAAGAAGAAATCATTGTCTTGGAAAATGAATTCAACAGTTCCTGCGTTGTAGTAGCCAACTGCTTTGGCGGCTTTCACTGCCGCTTCGCCCATTGCTTCTTCAATCCCGTCAGGTAGTCCTGGTGCTGGGGCTTCTTCAATCAGTTTTTGGTGACGACGCTGTGCCGAGCAGTCGCGGGTTGAAACCCACACCACGTTGCCGTGCTTGTCACCAACAAGTTGAACTTCAATGTGGCGCGGCCAGGTGAGGTAGCGCTCAACATAAATTTCGTCGCGACCAAAGAATGCTTTCGACTCGCGTTGTGCAGAGTCCATTGCTTCTTGCACTTGATCTGCAGACTGCACCACTTTCATGCCGCGTCCACCGCCACCGAAGGCAGCCTTGATAGCTACTGGCCAACCAAATTCATTTCCGAAGTCTTGAATTTCTTTTGCAGTGGTAACGAACTCGGTGGTGCCAGGAACAATCGGTGCACCACCACGTAACGCTGCTTTGCGCGAAGAAACTTTGTCGCCCATTTCCACAATGGCTTCTGGTGGAGGACCGATGAAGGCAACGCCCATTTCAGTAATGGCGCGAGCGAAGTCTGCGTTTTCCGAAAAGAATCCATATCCAGGGTGAACGCCGTCTGCGCCGCTCTTGCGAATGGCATCGAGGATTGCTTCGGTGTTCAGGTAACTCTCGGCTGCAGTTTGTCCACCAAGTGCGTACGCCTCGTCGGCAAGTCGCACATGCAACGCGTTGCGATCCAATTCGGAATACACGGCAACGGTAGCGATGCCCATTTCGCGAGCGGTTCGAATGACTCGAACAGCGATCTCGCCACGGTTAGCAATGAGGATTTTCTTCAGCACGAGGGTCTATCTTTGCCTAATGGGCATCACCAAAGCCAACCAATCCCACTCGAATGAACAATGGCCCAATGGGTGGTGGGTTACGCGGGTTGCCGAAACGGGCAGCACGAACACCGATTTGGTGAAACTGGGGCTTGAGGGGGCAAAACACCACAGCGTGCTGATGGCCGATTTTCAGTCGGCAGGCAAGGGTCGCCTCGACCGTACGTGGGTCGCCGAGCCGGGCGCCAACTTGCTGGTGTCATTGTTGTTTCGCACAAACGAAACGCATAAGCGTCCGTTGCACCAGTTCACGCAAATGGTTGGTATGAGTGCAGCTCGCGCGTGCAAACAACTCACTGGTGTGTTGCCCGACATGAAGTGGCCAAACGATTTGCTTGTTGACAACAAAAAAGTCTCGGGAATTTTGGCGCAAGGCGCGCCGGGTTTTGTTGTTGTTGGAATTGGCGTGAACGTGAATTGGGCACCACCCGATGCCATGTCGTTGGCGCAAGCTGCACCAAGCAGTTCAACAACTCCAGTTGCGTTGTTGAACAATATGTTGAGCGAAATTGATGAATTGGAATCGCTGTCAGCAGAACAACTGCATGAACAGTATTCAGCATCACTTGCAACGCTTGGCCAATCTGTGCGGGTAGAGATGACGACTGGAGAATTCATTGAGGGCCGCGCAATTGAAGTGCAATCAGATGGCCGGTTGGTCGTGCTTGACGACTGCGCAATCTCGCACCACATCGACACTGGTGACGTGGTTCATTTGCGTGCGCAATAACGACTACCGTTTCGTGCAGTGAGCGAGACAACTTTTCAACCGCGCGTAAAGAAAACGTGGCTGCATTCGCTGATCACTTCGGCGCTCGTTGCTCTTGCGGTATCACTGTTTGGTGCGGTCGGTGTAGTTCGCGCGGTAAATGCAGATCTCAACACAGTGAAGCGCGAGGAAGTTGCAACCACTGCGTTGTCGCCAGCAGATGCAGAGTTTGAAAACTATTTGTTCGTTGGTTCAGACTCGCGCGTTGGTGCAGACCCGAACGATGCCGATTACGGCAATGTTGGCGATGCGGGAGACATCGGTGGGCAACGCAGCGACACGCTGATGGTGTTGCACTATGTGAAGCGCACGGGAACAGTTTCGCTGATGTCAATTCCTCGCGACCTCTGGGTGGCAATTGGCAATGGTGAAAATGAACAGCGCATCAATACTGCATATCAAGAAGGCGCCGATGTGTTAGTGCGCACGGTGCAACGAGCACTCAATATTCCTATTCACCACTATGTAGAAATTGACTTCCAAGGTTTCAAGCGAATTGTCGAGGCCGTAGGCGGCGTGAATGTATGTGTTGAATACCCATCGCGCGACAAGCACACCGGCTTGTTTATGAAGGCGGGTTGCTCAACACTCGATGGCGTTGAAGGGCTTGCGTATGCACGCAGCCGCTTCTTTGAGCAAAAAGTTGACGGCGAATGGGAACTCGACGGCTCATCCGACATTGGTCGTTCGGCTCGCCAGCGCGGTTTTGTTCAGGCACTTGCCAAGAGCGCAGTGCATGGGGTTTCTGGTAATCCGTTCAAAGCAGGCGATGTTTTGAAGGGTGGATTATCGGCAGTCGTTGTAGACAAGAATTTGGATCTCATTGAGTTCGCAAAGAAGTTGCGTCCTGCCGCTGGCGGAAACATTGCATCATTTCCACTCGATGTATATGGCGACATGGTGGGAAGTAATTCGGTCTTGAAGCTGGGTAAAGGCGCAGACGAACTAATTGCGTTCTTCAACGGAACTGGTCCGCGTCCGCAACTGAACCCCTAAGGCGTCAGCTTCAGATGCTTCAGCAACTTTGTTGCCTTGCATGAAGTCGCAACCCAACAACTTCAAGCGTTGTTTCTGATCTTCTGTTGTTACCCATTCGGCAACAACGCTCATGTTCAACGAGTGCGCAAGCTGAATAATGGAGCGAACAATTGGATCATCTCCACCATGTTGACCAATATCGCGAACTAGTGCGCCGTCAAGTTTCAAGTAATCGGCAGGGAAGTCGCGCAAGTAGGAAAGCGATGCGTAACCCGTACCAAAGTCATCAAGTGCAAGTTTCACGCCAAGACGCTTCAGCGCATTCAACGTACGCATGACGGCAGGGTTGTCGCTCAGCATGGTCTTTTCGGTTATTTCAAGCGTGAGGTGCGCTGCGTCAACGTTGGTTTCGCGCAGTGTTCCCATTACGCGTTCAACGAACGCTGCTTCGCTTAGTTGGCGCGTAGAAACGTTTACATGCACCATGAACGAACGCTCAACAATTCCTTCATCCATCCACTTGCGTGCATCGCTGCATGCCTGTCGAATAACCCAGTCACCAATTGGTCCAATTGATCCTGATTCTTCAGCAAGTTCGAGGAACACCGGTGGAGTAAGCACGCCGCGTTCTGGGTGGTTCCAGCGCAACAACGCTTCAACGCCTGCCATGCGGCCGGTGTGTGTGGAAACCACAGGCTGATACACCACAAACAATTCGCGCTTAGCTAATGCGCGCTCAAGTTCGGTCGAAAGCATGACGCGATCTTTTGCGCTCTTGCGCATTTCATCGGAATACATTTCGCATCGACCGCGACCGCGTTGTTTTGCGCGATACATGGCGGTGTCGGCGTTACGCAACAGTGTTACAGCAGCATCGGCTGGTGCTTCTTCGGCAAGTAGCGCAGGTGTGGCCATAGCAATGCCAATGCTTCCGCTAGTAAAGATTTCAACGCCCTGCAAAATGACTTGACCGGTAATGCCTTGGCGCACGCGCTCTGCAACATCCATTGCAATGTGTTCATCGCCTAGGCCGTCGCACAACACCACAAATTCGTCGCCACCTATGCGGGCAACTAGGTCGCTTGGGCGAGTGGCGCTGACCAATCGTTTGGCAATGGAGTTCAACAACTGGTCGCCAACGTTGTGGCCAATGTTGTCGTTCACGTCTTTCAGCTTGTCTAAGTCCACGAACATTACCGACACACCGCGCTTGGTGGTCACGCTTCGCTCAAGCGCTTCTGACAATTTGCGCAAGAACAGCACGCGGTTTGGCAAGCCGGTAAGAGCGTCGTGTGTTGCTTGATAATTCAACTCGTCTTGCAATTGCTTGGCTTCAGTGATGTCGCGTGCAATTACGGAGTAGTGCTGAATAGTTCCATCTGCTTCGCGCACAATCTGCAACACCAACGTCATGGTGCGCAAAATGCCGTCGGGGCTGCGGAAGCCAAGTTCGCCTTCCCATTTGTTGTTTGCAGGAGAGTTGATCACTTCGCGTGGAACTTGATCGCGAATGGCTTGGATGAACATTTGTGTTGCTGCATCACTTGCAGGTGACTGCTCGCTTACGCCGATGAGGTTTCGTGCTCCATCATCGCTGAACAACAAATTTCCACGAGGGTCAAACACAATGACGGCATCTGCACTGCTGTCAAGCAAACCAATCAGCTGATTGCTCAGCACTCTGCGGTTCACCGCTTCAGTCACATCGTGAGCAGTGCCAACAAACCCAGTGATTTCCTTCTTCGCACCAAGTATTGGTTGTGTCGAAATGTTGAGCCAAAACACTTCGCCATCGGGTTTCCACAATTTGAATTCAATGCCAAATGCAGAACCAGATTCACGCGAACGTTGCCATGCTTCTTCGGCGAGCGCTCTGTCAGAAGGTTGTGCATTCACCCACGGTGCAACGCCAGGAGTGAAACTTGCGCCACCGAGTGCGAGGGCGCGGAAGGTTTCGTTTGCCGTCGTCAACCGACCATCAATGTCGGTCTTAAATACCCCTATTGGGAGGGAGGCGGCTGATTGGTCAATGACACCATCTTGACAGGTTGCCCTTTACCAATATGGCTAATTGGGGTTTATCGGGTGAAGGAAAAAGAGGTTGACGCAATGCCAAGCGACCCTGCTTCAAGCGAAGTCAGCATGGTCTCGGCGTCCATTCCTTCGGTCACTTCCAGCTGTTGCGAAACGGCGTACACCGTGAGCAGGTAAGCATGCGGTTCACCGGCCTTCGGGCACGGTGCGGCATAGCCAACTTTGTTCACGCGATTCAGAGACTGCACGGCGCCCGCTGGCACCACTCCCGCATTTACTTGAGTAATTGCTGGGTCAATATTGGCAGCCACCCAATGCACGGCATCACCGGCAGTTTGATCAACGACGGAAAGTCCCCAGGTGACGGTGCCTTGCGGCAGACCTGCAATTTCGAAACTAGGTGAGAGCCTGTCGCCATCACAGGTAAAAATCGCATCGAGCGGCCCGCCATCGACCCACGGCGCCGCAATGGTGAATTCCTGAACTGAAGTAATTGATTCGGCAATGGTGGTGGCAACGGCGATGGTTTCAGTTTGATCGGCGGATGGCGGCTTCATTTCGCGACCATCACGTGAGCACGAAGCAAGAAGTACGGCGCTCGTTCCAATGACTGCAACCGCGCTCAACAGCTTTCCTGAAATTCGTGTCACAACTGAAGGTTACGTCATGCAGTACTAACCTGCATGACGTGTTGCGACCCAACGAACAACTTTGTGTGATGACGGTGCATGCACACCCCGATGACGAAGCATCAAAAGGTGCACCAACAATGGCCATGTACGGTGCACAGGGTGTACGCACCGTGTTGGTGTGTTGCACGGGCGGTGAAGAGGGCGATGTTGCAAACCCTTCGTTGAAAGAACCTGGTCAGCCGTTTCATGGACTGGAAGGCGAAGCAGAAAAGCAATTGCTCGCACAACTTCGTCCTGTCGAGTTAGAGCAAGCAGCAAAGGTGATCGGTTTTCATCATGTTGAAATGCTTGGCTACCGAGATTCGGGAATGTTGGACAGCCCTGCGAATAATCACCCCGATTGCTTTCACATGGCCGACCTCGATGAAGCAGTGGGCAGGTTGGTGCGCATTATTCGTCGCGAACGTCCGCATGTGTTGGTTACTTACAACGATGATCAGCGCGGGTACCCACACCCAGACCACGTGAAAGTGCACGACATCAGCATCGTTGCATTCGATCGTGCGGCCGACGACGAGTGGTATCCGGAAGCGGGTGAGCCTTGGCAACCGTTGAAGATGTATTACTCGGCGTGGTCGCGTATGCGGCTTACCGCAATTCACGAAGCGTTGTTGCGACTGCGTGGTTCTTCGCCGTTTGACGATTCGTGGTTCGAACGACCCGACCTCGACAGTCGCATTACCACTCGTTTGCAGATTGGTGATTACTTGTATGCGCGTTCTGGTGCATTGCGCGCGCATCGCACTCAAATTGATGAAAACGAACCGTTTTGGTTTGGCCTCAGCGATGCCGAACTTGCCGAAACGTATCCGTACGAAGACTGGGTGTTGGCAAAATCGTTAGTGCCGACGCCACCACTTGCGGTGGGTGAGTACGAAGACGATATGTTTCGCGGAGTGCGTTAACTATTGCGCACGCATGGCGTCGCGTAGTGCGCGATAGCCAATCATGATTGCGCCGCTGTCGGCAATTGCCTGCTTCAACGAGGCATCGTTCACGACGAAGTTGTAATCATCAATCCAACTGGTTGCAATGTCGCCCAGCGCGCGAATCTCTGGTGTGTCGATGCATGGCTGCACGTGAATTTCGGTAACGCCTGGTTGCAGGTTGCGCAGCGAATTCAATACACGCTCGCGGCTGCCTTCGCGCCAGTCGTGATCGAAGTGGTCGGGGAAGAGCACGCCTTCTTCGGCTGCAAGTTTGCGGAAAGGAAAGCCGGCTTGTGCTTCGGTAAGCGTTGAAGGCAAGCGCACTGGCAATTGAAACTCAACAGCAAGCTCGATGTACACATCAAAAAACTGCGGGCGCAAAGTGATCGCGGTGAGGTGTGGTGCAAGGTGCGTTACGTCAATGCCCCATTCAAGTGCGCGTGCAATTTGTGCACGGCATTCGCGCAACACTTCTGCTGGGTCTGCGTGTTCCCAGAGGTCGTCAATGGTTCGTGGAAACCCACCTTCACCAGACTGCAGCGATGGCGCGTAGGTGAGTGGCCCCCAGCGATACATCTCGTGTTCGCTGTTTACGGTGAGGTGCACGCCAATGTCGTCACCGTTGTAATTCATGACTGCGTGTTTTGCCCACGGTGCTGGAACCATGAGCGATGCACATGTGGCTGAACCTTTGCGCAGTGCGTCGTACACACCAACGTTGGCTGCATGAAATGCGCCAAGGTCGTCACAACTCAAAATCACGAGTTTCGCATTGGCGCTGTGGCCAAGTCGTTCTGCGAGTTGTGGTGAATGTGATGGTGTGCTCACTGTGTAAACGCTACTAGCGACAGGCTTGCCATAAACCCACATTGCGCAACTCTGCTTGCGTGGCGGCTTGGGCAAAGTCGGCTTTATGGGCAGTGTTTGGCTCAAACACCATGGGTCGCGCATAACCATTCATCACCAAGACCAAGTTCACAAATACGTTGCTGTCTGCGATGTACACATACAGCAGTAAACGGCCGTATTTA
>JACCDW011091904.1_pt1 | contig 16594 bp, 11 predicted proteins | sample 7449781 | NCBI WGS metagenome assembly JACCDW01 (sample SAMN15323449, study PRJNA562643) | freshwater metagenome | isolation source: river surface water | place: USA:Blue River Watershed | collected 2017-08-18
AATTTATCCATCGACGAAACTCCTCCTCCCACCGAACCTCCCGTTTTAGCCGAACCTAAAGCACCCATTTATCACGCTCCGTGGAGTTTATCGTTTTACGGCGAAGGTTCAAAGTATTTCGTGATTCGCCTCATCAATGCTATTTTACAGGTTGTTACCTTAAATTTTTATTATCCGTGGGCCAAAGCCGCCAAACTCAACTACTTATACGAACAAACTGAATTTGCTGGAAGCCGATTTAAGTTTCATGGTACGGGCAAAGAAATGTTTATCGGTTACCTAAAAATGTTGGCCATTATTCTGAGCATCTATGGATGTGTGTGGTGGGTGAGGAGCAACGAGCAATTTGTATTGGGCTTTTTGCTTTTATATGGTGGGTTGATAATTATTTACCCGCTTGCTTTGCACGGAACCGCTAAGTACCGACTTTCGAGAAGCTCATGGCGGGGGATTTTCTTCGGTTATCGGGGCGAATTGGGCGAATTATTTGCCAAGTTGTTTATCGGTATCGTAGTTAGCTTCTTTACGCTTGGTATTTATTGGTCGTGGATGCAAGTTGACATAAGAAAGTATGTAACCCAAAATGTCCGTTTCGGAAGTGTAGAGTTTGATTTTGTAGGAAAAGGGGCCGATTTGTTTTTAATTAAACTCAAGTATGTGATTTTTATATTTGCTGCTGCAATTTTTGGAATCATAATTCTGTTTTTTATGGGATTCTTCGGGGCGGGAGTTGCTAATATGCTGAAAACCGAAACGATTGATGGAATTACTTCTCCTTCAATTGGTTTAATAATTTGGTTAGTACTGATTTATTTATTTTTCATTGCTATCATGGGTTCTATTACACTGATGCGTCAGCGTGAAATATTTCAGTTCTATGCCGATAATACATTTTTGTGGCAAAATGAGCAATGGCATGGTGTAAAATTACACATGTCGTTTATTGACCTTTTACAGCTCAGTATCACAAATATGCTTTTGATATTGTTTACTTTGGGAATCGCCACGCCTTTTGTCGAAATCCGAACTTTACACTTTATTATGCCTCGTTTAGAAATAGATGGTTCATTCGACCCCGACTCGCTCACACAAACCGAAAGTAATTATCGTGATGCCTTCGGCGAAGATGTTGGTGATTGGTTAGATATTGATTTGGCGTAAACACCCCTAACACTATTATTTCTCTGCCATTTTTAGGTAGTATTTAAAAGATTATGATAACTGTTTACTGATAACTGCTCACTGAATGGAAGCAATATATTATGATGGTAAAACCAGCCAGCCTTACGATGCTCAGGTGAGTATTATGGGTAATTCGTTGACGATTAGTTACGAAAATGGTCAGGTGATATGGGCTATTTCGCAAATTGATTATAGTTCGTTTACGGGAAAAGGCAAAACGATGCTCAAATACGGTGAGTTTCCGCACCAATACCTCGAATTTCCGATTGATTCAGCACTTTTTGCTGCTTTAGAAACGTATTTGCCCAAACGTCGCGAAGGATTTTGGGCATTTGCCAATGAATTGGCTGGTGCGGGTTTTCGAGGTGTGCTAATCACGATTGCTATTTTTGTGGCAATCACGGCAGGCTTTTATTTTTTATTACTACCAAAAATTGCTGAATATGCCGCTTTGCAACTTCCGATGGAAGCCGAAGTTGAGCTTGGGAAACAATTTTACGATAGTTTCGTAGGCGATATGGAAGTGGATGAGGAACGAACCAAGCAGCTACAAGCTTTTGCTAAAAAGGTTGATTTTCAGACCGAATACCCACTAAAGTTTACTGTCGTGAAAGATAAGCAAGTCAATGCTTTTGCTTTGCCGGGTGGAAATGTAGTTGTATTTGATGCCATTCTTGAAAAAATCAAAACACCCGAAGAATTAGCTGCTTTGCTTTCGCACGAAGTAACCCACGTTAAAGAACGCCATTCTTTGAAAGGCTTGGCCAGAAGTTTGGCTGGCTCAATGGTGGTATCGGTGGTAGTAGGAGATATGAATGCCATTGGTAATATTTTGGTAAGTCAGGCCCGCAATATTTATGAATTGGGTTTTACGAGAGATATGGAAAAAGAAGCCGATTTGGAAGGGCTTGAAATTATGTACCATAATAAACTTGACCCAAAAGGAATGGTCAGACTCATGGAACGCCTACACGAAGAGGAAAAGAAATATGGCGTTGATAAAATGCATGCCTACCTTAATTCGCACCCAATGACCAACGAACGCATTGCGTATATTTCAAAGGAATCAAAAGGGCATTCAGGACAGAAAAATGCGGAGTTAGAAGAGATTTGGAAAAAGATTGAGAAATGAGTTAGGTTATGGTAGTTAGGCTTTTATGTATAGGTATATTACTTTTAATTTTTAGTTGTGATAGAAAAGATGACAACTATGAGGATTTGTTATTGAATAACTACACAAGGGTAAAGTTTCCTAAACTTGAGTATGATAAAGTTGATTATTACGTTTTTGATGATAGATTAACTGATTTGGATAGTTTGAGACTTGTTTCTAATTATGAGTATTCTTTCATTGATACCTTAGGCAATATATATAATACTATAAAACCAAAATATAAACTTAGTCTGACAAGAGGTGAGATAAATTTTTTAAAAGAAAGTTTACGAGTTTATACGCCCAAAAAAGCTAAGAAAGATACAAGTACTTTAGCTACTGACTGTGCGGTTTTTTATAGAGATGTTTTGGTTTGGAAAGATAAAAATGATAAGCCAATTGCTGCTTTTGAAATGTGTTTTACCTGTGGAAAGTATAATTTTTACCCAAAAATTTCAGATAACGTAAAAATTATCACTCAAGAAAAGGTGCATTTAGGAAGTTTTTTCTATAAAATAAGCAAAGCATTGGGAGAAAATTCCTATGAAGAAATGGCAAAAAGTTTTTTTCTAACCTCAAAAGATTTATTCGATAGATAATTGAAGAATGAGAATCTAAGTTGAGATAGAGTTATTCATCAGTGGCACACCTGTATTCAGGCGTGCCACAAATATTTATAAACCTCAAACCGCCTCTTTTCTATCTTTAAAAACTGGTAATATTTCCATGATATTACTTTGGCGATGCTGCAAACCCCATTCAATCATCGCTTCGAGCACATTGTGCAGTTGCTTTCCCGATTCTGTTAGTTCATACTCAACCGTTACGGGAGTGGTATTATAGACACTTCGGCTGATAATGCCATTGGCCTCTAAATCTTTCAACTCCTGTGAAAGCATTCGGGGAGTAATCTTGCTTATTTCTCGCTCAATTTCTTTAAAACGTTTTTTCCCGAATAGCAATGCCCCAATAATCGGCATTTTCCATTTGCCTTGAAAGGCATTGAGGGTATCTTGAATGGCCAGCACGTATGATACTGGGCATTTTTTTACATCTTCTAAATTTTTTAATACTTGCATCTTATTGATAGTCAGATTACTATACTTTTTAATACCGATATACTTTTGTATATTGATATACTTTCAATAGCAAAGTTAGCATACATTTGTGCATTGAAAACAAATTATTCATAAAAATATTTTAAGACAATGATTTTAGTAACAGGTGCAACTGGACAATTAGGAGGTATAGTAGTTGAAAATTTATTGAAAACAACACCTGCCAGTAATATTGCGGTTTTGGTAAGAGATGAAAATAAAGCAGCCGATTTAAAAGCAAAAGGCGTAGAAATTAGAGTAGGAAGCTATTTTGATAAAGCAGCATTGGATGCCTCATTGCAAGGAATTGAGAAAGTATTGTTGATTTCATCAAACGATTTTAATGACCGTATTGACCAACATAAAAATGTGATTGATGCTGCAAAAAATGCTGGAGCAAAGCATATTTTTTACACAGGTGTAACGATGAAAGACATCGAAACATCGCCATTGAAACCACTTTTGGCCGACCACTACCAAACCGAAGACTACATCAAAGAAAGTGGACTTACTTATACTTTCTTGCAAAATAGCCTTTATTTTGAAGTCGTTCCGATGTTTGTTGGGGCGGGTGTACTCGAAACGGGTATTTTCTTTCCAGCGGGCGAAGGTAAGGTAGCTTTTGCTGCCCGCCAAGATTTAGGCGAAGCCACGGCAACAATTCTAACTACTGAAGGACATGAAAATGAAACCTATAATTTGACTGGTTCGGAGTCTTATTCGTTTGCTGAAATTGCTTCAGAATTATCCGCATTAACAGGCAAAGAGGTGGCTTACACAAGCCCAGAGCCAGCGGCATTTGAAGGAATGTTAAAACAATTTGGCTTACCCGAAGGAATCGTTGTGATGTCGGTATTGTTTGCGGCAGGAATCAAAAACGATGACTTTAATTTAGCAAATAATACCTTAGAACAGTTTTTAGGTCGTAAGACTACTGATTTGAAAGCTTTCTTACAAGCTACTTATGCGGCTTAATTTGGCTTGAATCTTGTAGGTTTTCTTGAAAACTCTTACATTTATCATATACCTTGTGGGTTTTAGAAACTCGCAAGGTTTTATGGCTTAAATCAGCAACCAATGGAACGCAAAGAATTTCTCCAATCACTTTTAGCTTTTTCTACCGTGGGAACATTAAGCAGTTTTAAAAATTTTACGGATACCCTTCCAACCCAAAGTAAGCGAATGCCCGTTTTGTTTACTTCGCATGGCAGCCCGATGGATATTCCGCTTTCAAAAGATGAGCGTCCGTTTTGGAATGCTCTGTATCATTTAGGCACTGATTTACAGAAAAAATACGAAGTAAAAGCTGCTTTGGTGGTTTCGGCTCACTGGTGTTCACGTGGTACTTTTGTGAATATTTCGCCTGAACAACAGCAGATTTATGATTATTATGGTTTCCCGAAACACTACTACGACCCAAAATACAAGGCAAAAGGTGCTCCCGAGATTGCTAAGGAAGTAACCAAAATTATTCCGAGCGTACACGAAACCACCGAATGGGGGCTCGACCACGGTGCGTGGCCAATGCTCATGCACCTGTTTCCCGATGCCAATATTCCTGTTTTTCAGATGAGTATTAGCTATTATGAGTCGCCGCAGTATCACTATGAGCTCGGAAAACAACTCAAATCATTGCGAGAAAAAGGGGTTTTAATCATTGGCAGTGGTTCGTTGATACATAATTTGCAAATACTGGGGCAAAAAATGCAAACAGGAGATATGACGCCGTTTGGTTGGGAACCCGAATACGATGCTTGGATAAAAAAGCAAATTGATGACCGAAATGTGGCGAATGTAATCAACTACGAAACCAGCCACAGACTCGGAAAAATGGCGGCTCCAACCCCCGACCATTTTGTGCCAGTATTGTATAGTTTAGGCTTGATGGATACCAAAGACGAACTCAATTATTTTTACGAAGGAAAACCAAACCTACCAGCTTTCAGCGAGCGAAGTTTTATTTTTAGTTGATTTTTGATGATAGTCTACAACAAAAAAGCTGCATTCTCATTTTAGATGAATGCAGCTTTTTTGTTATTATCGACCTTACTTAATCAAGCACTGGTTCGGCTACTTTTTTTGTTTTCTTCTTACCGTTTGTCAATCGTAGAACTCGGTTTTTCAACGATTCGATAATCATATACATCGACGGAACCAAGAATAAAGTAAGGAAAAGTGAGCTTGTCAGACCTCCGATAATTACCCACGCCATACCGTTTTTCACCTCTGCACCTGAGCCAGAAGCCAACGCAATTGGCAACATACCTGCAATCATGGCTATGGTTGTCATTAAGATTGGGCGTAAACGCTCTTTACCTGCTTCAATGAGTGCTTCTCCGACCGACATTCCTTGTTCTTTGAGATGGTTCGTAAAGTCAACGATAAGGATACCGTTTTTGGCAACCAAACCTAAGAGCATAATCAAACCAACAATCGCAAAAATTGTGAGCGATTCCATCGTAAGAGCCAAAGCCAACAAGGCACCAATCAAAGCAACTGGAATTGAGAAAAGTACCACAAACGGATAAACCACACTTTCGTAAAGGGCAACCATGATGAGGTAAACCAACAAAATACCCAAACCGAAAGCCAATCCTAAGCTACCGAAAGCATCTTTTTGGCGTTGTGCTTCTCCTTGGTACTCAATCACGATGCCATCTGGTACTTTGAGTTTGGCTACTTCTTTCTGAATATCGGCTACAACCGTACCCGTTGCACGTCCAACCGTCGATGCTGTAACTTTAATCGAGTTCATACGGTCAGAACGCTCCAAAATTGCTTGTCCGACTACCTCATTTACATCGGCAATATCTTTCAATTTTACGATAGTATTTCTACTCGTACGAAGCGTTAATTCTCTGATATTTTCAATAGAACGTTTGTCTGATTTTTCGAGTGAAATATTGATTGGATATTCTTCACCTGCTTGTTTGAATTTCGATTGGTCGTTTCCTCTGAAAGCCAACTGAATTGCTCCACCCACTTCAGGTACACTCAAACCTGCTTGCGAAATTTTCTCACGATTGAGTTGAATCGAAATCTCAGTTTTCGGGCTTTTCGTACTAAACTCCACGTAGTCAGTTCCCGCAGTTTTTTTCACAACATCTTTCACTTCTTTTGCTACGGCCTTGATTTTATCCATGTCCACACCTTTGATGGCAATCTGAATCGGAGCTTCACTTCCACCTGTGATACTCACGGGGCGAATAACCACTTTTACCCCTGGAATTTTCGCTACCTCATTTCTAATCATATTTCCAAAGGCATCGGTCGAAAGCTTACGTTTTTGTTTATCAACGAGCGTTACCGAAATTTCTGAGATATTTGAATTTGAACTTCCCGAACCCATTGCACCCGTTTGTGTACCGATGTTGGCAAAAACTTTCTCAACTTCTGGTTTTTGGAGAAGTAATTCTTCTACCTTTTTGGTCATGAGGTTGGTTTGTGCCAATGGCGTTTGCGGCGACATTTCAAGTTGAATCGCAAACTCACCACGGTCGCCCGAGCCAGCAAAGGCAGTTCCGATGAAACCAGCTGGCAGTAGAGAAACCGAGCCAACAAATAGGGCTAAAATTACTATCAATACCCAACGTTTATGGTTCAAAGCCCAGCCAAGAGCCTTCCCGTAATCATTCTGCAAACCAACCAAGAAACGCTCAAAAGCAAGATTGATTCTTCCCCAAAGGCTATTTTTGCTTAAAATTTCAACTTTTCCCCATCTCGAAGCTAAAAGTGGTGTAAGTGTAAACGAAACCAATAAACTCATGAGTGTAGAAAATACCACCACCAACGAGAACTCACGCAAGATATTTCCAATCAACCCACCACTCATCGATAAAGGTAAGAATACCACGACGTCAACTAAGGTAATGGCAAGAGCCGTAAAGCCAATTTCCTGACGACCTTCGATAGCCGCTTGAACTTTGTTTCTGCCCATTTCGAGGTAACGATAGATATTCTCCAAAACCACGATACTATCATCGACCAAGATACCTACCACCAACGAAAGCCCCATGAGGGTCATTAGGTTGAGTGAAAAACCGAAGACGTACATCAAGATAAAAGTTGGAATCATGGCCGAAGGAATGGCCACCAATACAAACATGGAACTACGGAAACTATGCAAAAAGAATAGCATCACAGCCGCCACAATGATAATCGCTAAGAATAAATCATGCACAACGGCATCGGCCGAAGCGAGTGTATAAATTGATTGGTCGGCTGCAATATCGTAGTTAAAACCTTTAGAAGCATAGGCCGTTTTAATCTTTATCAAGGCTTCTTTTGTAGATTTACTCACATCTACGGCATTGGCATCGGCTTGTTTTACAATCTCGATACCGATACCTGCCTGACCGTTATTTCGGTTGAGCGTTTTTGCTTCGGTTTGTCCGTCGGTGATGATAGCAAGGTCTTTTAATAAAACTCGGCTACCATCTACGTTTTGGCGGATAATCAGATTACGTAATTCGTCGACTTTTACTAATTTGGCATCAAGTCTGATTGAAACACGATTGTTTTCGCTCAAAACACTACCCGCAGGAAACGAACTATTGCTATTGGCAATCATCTGATTGACTTGTGCCGACGAAATATTATAGGCTTGTAGTTTCGTATTATCTAAATTTACTTGAATTTCACGCTCGCTTCCACCGATGAGTCTAACCGTACCTACACCCGCCACGTTTGATAAAACAGGCTTAATTTTTTGGTCGATTAAGTCGTATAATTCTGGCTCCGACATATTGGCTGAAGCACTGATGCGAAGTACAGGAATCTCATCTGTATTGAAGCGATTGACCACTGGGTCGTCGGCGTCATCGGGTAAGGTTGACTTGATTTGGTTGATTTTACGTTCAGCATCTCGTTGGGCATCAAGCGTATTAATGCCAGATTTGAGCTGAACCGTTACGATTGAAACTCCTTCTGATGAAATCGAAGAGATTTTATCAATTCCTTCGATGGCCGAAATGGCTTCTTCGATGGGTTTTGTCACTACGTTCTGAATCTCGTCAGAAGAGGCACCACGATATACGGTTTGTACCATAATTACGTTGGCTTCAAACTTTGGCAATAAATTGTAATTTAATTGCTTGTAGCTAATGAAACCAAACAAAATCAAGGTCACAAAAAACACCGTAATGAGCAGTGGGCGTTTGATTGATATTTCGGTTATTGACATTTTCTTTTGATAGTTAGTTGTTATTGGTTGACTGGGAAACTGGTTATTTGTTTACTTGGAAATTTGTTATTGGTTTATTTGTTACTGGTCGACTGTTTAGATTTAATAAAACCTAATAACCAATTTTCCAATAACCAGTTTCCCAATAACCAGTTCTCCAGTAACCAATTACTTATTTGATGTTTTAATAATATTGCTGCCGTCGGTCAAGTTGATTTGACCGCTTGTTACTACTTCTTCTCCAGCTTGTAGGCCAGCTATCACTTCGATGTTTTCACCGATTTCACGCCCAACCGTAATTTTCTGAACCACGGCTGTATTGTTTTTCACCACATACACATACGGATTCTTGATGCCTTCTACTAAGGCCAGTTTCGGTATTTGTAAAACTTTGGCCTTACCACCTAAATCAAAACCTACCATTACGTACGTTCCTGCACGTAAAGCATTGGTATTCAACTGTAATTCTACTTTGTAATTATGGTTTTCATCACCTTTCGGAGAGATAAATTTCACGATTCCTGTGAAGGTTTTGCTCGGGAAAATATCCGTTGTAATGCTTGCTTGCTGACCCAAACGAAGTTGATAAACATCTTTTTCGTTGACAAAAACAACGGCTTTCAAATGTACATCATCAACTACGGTGGCAATTACTGTTCCTGGGTTTACAAATTCACCTGCCATCAGTTTGCGAGAAGTCACGATGCCGCTAATTGGCGAAACAATGTTTCCATCAGCAATTTGTTGTTTTACTTGTTCCATCTGCAAACGAAGATTTTCGATATCGTATTTACCATTTACTACGCTTAGTTCGGTTCCTGCATTTCCTTTCAATAAATCTTCGTTGCGTTGTAAATCTCTTTCGAGTTTGCTTAGTGTGAGTTCATTTGCTTTCAAATTCAAGAGTTTTAGTCTTGAATCAAGGCTACCGATTACTTGTCCTTTGGCAACTCTCGAACCAACTTCGATTGAAAGTTTTTCGATTTTTCCTTGTACACCAATGGCAATCGTGGCTTCGTTGTTTAGCTCCAAATTGGCTGGTAAAACAACTTTTCCGTCGTATTCTTTAAATTCGGCGGCGGTTGTGGCCACGGCTACTGGCATTTTTGAACGGTCAACAACCACTTTGTTTGCTTCAATTTTCTTCTTGTTTTTGGCAAGCGTGAAAGTAACGAAGCCAATCAGTGCTACGAGCGATATGGTGAGAATGAGCGACTTTTTCATTGATATTTTTTATTAAATTTGTTCTTAAAATAGTTGATATTATTTTTAGCGATAGCTGTCAATATAGTATTATGCAAAGACTGAATACTGCAAACTGTTGACTAAAGACTATTTAAAATTGATTAATGTAGTTTTTAAGATTTCCTTTTGATTTTTCGTATTCGAGCCTTGTTCCCAAGAAATTAATGAGCGAGTTTACGTAATTGCTTTGGGCTTCTTTGTAAGAATAATCGGCATTGAGCAGGTCTGAGAGCATCGAAACACCTTTTTGATATTCGATACTGCTACTTTCAAAAACTTCTTTGGCAAACGTTAAATTTTCTTTGTTAATTTTTAAATCGGTTTGTGCTTTTAGTAGAAGGGAGGCTGAATTTTGAAACGCTAAGTTCATATTTTCCGTACTTAATTTCAGATTCGTACGAGCATTCAATAAGCTGATTTCACTTTGTTTGAGTTGACTGTTTTTACGGTATCCGCTGAAAATCGGTACATTCACTTTCAAACCAATCGATGAAAAATCAATCCAATTCGTGAGCGATTTGCCAAAAGCATTACCAAAACTCATCACGCCGTAGCGTCCATACGCCGAAACCGTTGGCATAAAAGCCGCTTGTTTGCGTTTTACATCGAGTTCTTGCAAAAGGATATTATTGCTCTGAATTTTGTAATCTAAAATATCATTTACATCGAGTGAATTATCTCTTTCAATTTGCGTTAGACCTTCATAATTGATGTTTTCTAAGACACGAATGTCTTCGTTGAGCGACATCCCCATCACATTTTTCAAGCGATTCAAAGCCACCGCTTTATTAGCTTGAATGATTGATTTCTGAGAAAGAATATTATTCAAGGTCGATTTCGTGCGGTCATATTCTGTTTTCTTTATTACACCTTTGTCGAGTCTGAGTTTCAGAATATCCAATAATTCACGGTATTTCTTCTCGTTTTCGAGCGTAATTTTCTCTTGCTCTACATACACAAGCACTTGGAAATACGCATTGGCTGTGTTGTAAATCAGATTATCCTGCGTTTGTTCTTTTTTCAAAGCTGCCAACTGATTATTCGGCTCGGCTGCTTCCAAACCCAATAACATTGATTTATCGTAAATCACTTGGTCGAGTTGGGCGGTTGCGTTGGTATTATACTGATTACCAAACTGAACACGGATTTCGTTTGGACTAAACGCCCCCGCAGGAATCACCGAAACCTGACGTTTGAGGTTATCATCGAAACTAATATTGGTATTGATTTGTGGCAAATACCCCGACAACGCTTCTCTTTCTTTTTCTTTGGCGGCCAAAATCTCATTATTGGCGATGGTATTACTTAAATGATTTTTAAGTGCATAGTCAACACAGTTTTTCAGCGAAAGCGTATTCATCGCTGTCTGCTGTCCAAAAACTGAAATGGTGCTGATTTGCAAAATCACATAAACCCAAAAACTTGTTTTTTTCATGTGTTCTCTAAATTGAATTATTCTTATAATAAGTTGATTTTAATATAGTTGATTCGTCAACTATTTAATCAAAAAAAATCACCTTTCGGCATTTTCTTTTAGTTTCGATAATACTTGTTTGAAAATCAATAACTCCGCATCCGAAATTCCTTTGAGTATCGAATCGCTCAGTTTATCTAAAATTATCTTACATTCATCTAATTTACTGCTGCCAAGCTCAGTAAGTATGATGTATTTTTTACGGCGGTCGTTGGCATCGTTGATGCGTTGTACTAAACCTTTTGCCTCCATTTGGTCGATATGACGCATAATTCCCGACTTGTCGAGTTGTAAGGTTTCGGCCAATTCGGTTTGTATAGAGTCTTCTTTTGAAGAAATAATCTTCAATAAATGAAACTGCTCGGGCGAAAGCTCCAACCCACCTTCATCAAAAGCTAAGGCAGTGGCTTTGTGCAAGGCTCTGATTGTGCTACCAAATATAAATTGAAGTGAATCTTTATCTAATTCCATAAACGTTGATATTGATATAGTTGATAAGTCAACTATTAAAGATTGGAAATAGTTTCAATAGACACCAATTTATTTGCATTATGTAGAAACAATTATGCTAAAACTTTGAAAAGTACAGAAAAATAAGTGTCAATACTTTTTTTATGATTGATGAAAACAAAAGCAAACGTTTGCAGAGGTAATTTAAGCCTAAATAGTGATTTTGAGGCATAATTGAATTTTTGAAAATCATTTTTTTAGCTACATTTGCTATGAAAAAGTAAACAAAATCTTGAAAAGTAACTATTCAAATACCGATGAGCAAGTGCTTTGGCAATCCTTCAAACAAGGAGATTCGAAGGCATTTGAGCAGTTGTATAACCGATACTTCAAGGTTTTAGGCTCTTACGGTCTTCGTCTCAGCACCGATACAGCACTCGTAGAAGATGCCATTCATGATGTATTTATTGAGCTTTGGCGAAGAAGAGAGTATCTGAGTGAGGTCGATAATCTGAAATTTTATCTCTTTAGGGCTTTACGCAATCAGTTTCATGGAAATCTGAAACAAGATATATTAGATAAAAACGAAGACATCAATCAGTTTTTGGATTATCTAAGCACGATTTCGTCCGAACAAGCAATTATCGTGAGCGAAGAAACACAACTGAAAGCTCAGAGAATAGAAAAAGCCATAAGCAAATTGAGCAATCGTGGGGCCGAGGCAATCAATTTGCGTTTTTATCAAGGCCTAAGCCTCGATGAAACCTCCGAAATTATGCAAACGCCCAAGCAAGTAGTTAAAAACCTTCTGTCAAAGTCAATTGCCATTCTTCGTGTTTCGCTCAAAAAAGTAGTTTCATTAGCTGTTTTTATGAGTTTTCTTCACTAACTATTTGATGTCAAATGAAAGTTTCACTTGGCTATTTCTTAGTCAAAGACATTTCTTTGCTTTAAGTAAAATACTTATAATCAATTTATTATGATTTAGTAATAAGTGTTGTCGAAAAAAAGTATAATTTTTTTGGTTACTTTTTTAAGTTTTTCTCACCTGTATAATTGAAGCCGCAGTAGCTTTTATTAAAAGATGACTAATCAGTTTAAAAATATACAAGACTTTCTCAACAATGATGATTTCGTTGCGTGGGTTTTGCATACACAAAACGATTCTTTTTGGCAAAAATTCCTTATTGAAAACCCCGAAAAACAGGCAATGATTGAAGAAGCCAAACAGCTTCTTGAAGAAATCAGAGCCTTTGAGGCAAATCAGCCTACGAAACTCAACCAACATAGAGTTTGGGCAAGATTGAAGGAGTCAATGCAAGAAGAAACCGAAATAGACAGACCTAAATTCCACATACTGCACTCGCAGGTATTTCGATGGGCGGCAAGTGTGATTTTTATCTTGGGTTTTATAGGGGCTTATTTTTTATGGAATGAGCCAAAAAATGTTTCGTATAATTCGTTGGTTTCGTCGATTGAAGAAAAACAGTTGTGGGTAGAATATATTAATGATAAAGCCACTCCAAAAACTATAAATCTGGAAGATGGTAGCTCGGTGATTTTAGAGAAAAACAGTAAGATAAGCGTACCAAAAAAGTTTGATGCAGACAAACGAACCGTGATTTTGAGCGGTGAAGCATTCTTTGAGATTGCTAAAAATCCTCGTCGACCATTTTATGTGTATGCCAATGAGGTGATTACGAAGGTTTTGGGTACGAGTTTTCGGGTGCGGGCTTTTGAAGACGACAAGAAAATTACGGTAAAAGTAAAAACTGGAAAGGTTTCGGTGTTTAGTCAGAACAAGCACTTGCTCAATACACCCGAATCGAAAGGGCTGATTTTATTGCCTAATCAGCAGGCCATTTATAATCGCCCAACGGATGTAATGAGCAAGCATTTAGTAGAAACCCCCATGCCGCTCATTAATATTGATGCTACTGCTCTACCCGAATACTTTGATGAGCAGCCAGTATCAAGTATTTTAGAAGTGATTGAAAAACGGTACGGAGTAAAGATTATTTATGATGAAGAGCTTTTGTCTCGTTGTGTCGTCACGACTCGACTTCGTGATGAATCTTTGTACGAACAACTCGATTTGATTTGTACCATCATCGGAGCAACTTATAAGGAAGTTGATGCACAAATCGTTTTCGAATCAGAAGGATGCCAGTAAACGCAATAATAAGTATATAACCTATTTAATCATTTTAAACCAAAAATAGAACCGACCAAGAAAAACCCTTAATTTACTCGACAATTCCCTTGATTTTTTATTAAAGAGGTAAAGATGCGGCCACATCTTTACCCCAAGCCTCTACCATTCGATTTTCGGATGGATGGCTTTTGTTTTGTCTTAACTCTAACAAAAACAAACAAATGTATGTCAAAATTATTTACTAAAAAAGCGATTTTCAAGATTATGAAAATCTCATTAACTCAGCTAATGCTGCTCATTTTTGCGATGAGCATCAGCTACGCCCACGATAGCCGTGGTCAAGAATTTTTGAAAGAACGCTTATCTGTTTCACAAAAAAATGTGAACCTGAAAAGCTTCATTCAGACAATTGAAAATAAAGTAGATGTAACGTTTTCTTACAATAAAGAGGTTATTTCGAGCCAGGAGAGATTCTCTTATGATTTTGCTAACGAAACCCTTGAAGAGATTCTGAAAAAAGTGCTTACACCACGTAAGATTTCGTTTCAGATACTTAGAAAGAACCATATTGTATTGACAAAAGCCTCATTTCTGGGAAGTTTGGATGTTAATAAAATTGATGCAATCAGTAACACACAACTCCAAGCAATGGCCGAATTTGGGGTAAAAGGTAGTGTAAAAGACGCTAAAGGTGAAACATTAGTAGGGGTGAGCATTACAGTGGAGGGAACAACCAGAGGAACAACTACTGATGCTAACGGCCAATACTCATTGAGTGTGCCAGATAAAAACTCGGTGTTGGTGTTTAGTTTTTTGGGCTATGAACCACAAAAAGTGAGTCTAAATGGTCGTTCGACTCTTGATGTGGTTTTGAACGAGAGCGAAAGTACGCTCAATGAAGTAGTTGTAGTAGGTTATGGTACGCAATCAAAAAAGAACCTTACGAGTGCTATCAGCAATATAAAACCTGAGGATTTAAATCGTGGAGCAATCGTTGATGTAGGTCAATTATTACAAGGTAAAGTACCTGGATTAAATATTTCGTCGAATGGTGACCCTAACCAACGTGCGGCGGTTATTCTTCGTGGAGCTTCAACACTTAATAGCTCGCAAGGTCCATTTTATGTAATTGATGGGGTACCTGGAGCAGATATTTCGGTTATTGCTCCTGACGACATTGCCACAATTGATATTTTGAAAGATGCTGCTGCAACGGCTATTTACGGAAACCGTGCTGCTAATGGTGTTATTATGATTACTACCAAAAAAGGTAAGAAAGGGGCGATGCAAGTAGGCTATAGCGGATACGTTGGTATCGAAAAGGTATCGAGCAAACTTGATATGATGAATGCGAGCGAATTGAGAGCATTTTTAACAAAAAATGGTCAAAGTTTATCGCCAAACGATGATAAAGGAGCTGACACCGATTGGCAAGCAGCCGTACAGAAGACAGCTGCTTACTCTCAAAACCACAACCTTTCGTTTAGTGGCGGTGGTGAGCACAATACATACAGTGCAAGTTTGAATTACACGGACAAACAAGGTATTTTATTATCGAGTAATCTTACGAGAGTAATCGCCAGAATGTCGCTTGAGCAATATGCCCTCAATGATAAAGTGAAGTTTGGTTTATCGGTTGTTAACTCAAATAGCAATGCCAATAATACACCGATGCGTAATAACGTATTGATGCAAATGATTAATCACTTGCCTGTTTCGCCAGTAAAAAATGCTGATGGAACCTACTTCGAAAACTGGCAAAATACGGGGTATTTTAACCCATTAGCACTTGTTGAACAAGCAAAAGACAATAGTAAATACAACAATTTGATTGGCTCGTTTAATACTCACGTTGAGCTTCCATTCAATTTATCGTATGATATAAACCTTTCGTATCAGAATACAACTTCGCTCAATAGTCAAGCTTATGCAAGTTATTATTCACAGTATAATAGTGCCAATTTCTACAATAACCCTGACCCACCAGCGGTGCATACATTGGTTAACTTCGGTACAAATGGTTCGGCATTGAGAAATACGTATCAAGATACTCGTAAGGTACTGGAGACATTCCTTTCGTGGAATAAAACTATTGGCAAGCATTATGTAAATGCAGTAGCTGGGTATTCGTGGCAAGGAAATACACTTGGCGATGGTTTCCAAGTAACAAGTACGAACTTTCCAGTTGATAATATTGGCTACGGAAACTTTGCTTTAAGTAATCCTTACGCTATTTCTGGATACCGTGTGAACTTTGGTGCTGATGGAATTTTTCAAGAAAACAAACTGATTTCTGACTTTGCTCGTTTGAATTACTCATATAACGATAAATACCTTTTACAAGGTTCTATCCGTCGTGATGGTAGCTCTGTATTTGGCAAAAATAATCAATGGGGTTATTTCCCATCGGTGGGTGTTGCTTGGAGAATTAATGAAGAAGGTTTCATGAAAAATCAATCATTATTCAATGATTTGAAACTTCGTGCAAGCTACGGTGTGACTGGTAACGCAACAGGCTTTAACGCTTATACGGCTCAGTTTATTTCGGGCTTGTTAGGTACATATTATTATAACGGTACACAAACGGCAGCTTATGGCCCTACTCAGGCGGCAAATCCAGACTTACAATGGGAAAAAACTGCAACAGCCAATCTTG